>Ga0257120_1001645_pt1 | contig 14402 bp, 15 predicted proteins | sample SI106_10metaG_FD_190153 | JGI IMG/M metagenome (GOLD analysis project Ga0257120, IMG submission 190153) | Marine microbial communities from Saanich Inlet, British Columbia, Canada - SI106_10 | ecosystem: Environmental > Aquatic > Marine > Inlet | place: Canada: British Columbia | collected... | reverse complement strand
GGTTTTTCAATATCTCAACTAGTGTTTTAGATTCCCTATTGATGTAAAAATTATGAAAAGTTTTTTTATTAATAGTTGAGTTTATTTGATCACCAGAAGTTAAAATTCTTTTCGTTTGTTTTGCTACCGCAAGTCCAGAATCAATGATTTGAATATGATTTCCAATGATTTTTTTTATTTGAGGAATCAAGAACGCATAATGAGTACAGCCTAAAACTAAAGCATCAATATTTTCTTTAAGCATTGGATCTAAACAACTATAAATATGTTTTTCCATTTTTGAAGAATGAATCTCACCATTTTCTATAAGTTCCACTAAACCATAACCGATTTGCTCTATTATTTTAATTGAATGGTCTATTTTATTGGAGGTTTTTTCAAAAAGTTTACTGTTTATGGTTCCTTTTGTTGCCAAGACACCAATCTTTTTATTTTTAGTAACTAATCCAGCTTTTTTGATAGCAGGTTCTATGCCAATAAAAGGGATATCATAATTTTCTCTAAGATAATTTATTGCATTTGTAGTGGCAGTATTGCAAGCTACAACAATAATTTTAGCATTTTTATTTAAGAGAAATTCGGTATTTTTTATACAATACTCAAGGATTTTTTCTTTTGATTTTTGGCCATAAGGAGCATTTTTACTGTCTGCTAAATATATTGTATTCTCTTTGGGCAACAATTTATTTACCTCTTTCCAAATAGATGTTCCTCCAATTCCTGAGTCAAAAAAACCAATTGGATTACTTTTAATGGTATTCATAATAGTAAAAATAAAAAAATCCTACTTGAAAAGTAGGATTTTTAAAAACTGTGTAATTTTTTTTAATTTTGACCTGGTGCAGTTGGTTGTTTTTGGTCAGGTAAAAGTCCTAATTTTACTTTTACAACTTCATATAAATCTTCACCGTTAGCTACTAGTAATCCTCTACCCGCAGATGCGTCGAGTACATAAAGGATTTGTTTAGCTTTGGCTACATCATCAATAGCTTTCCTTGCTTTACCAATAATTGGAACTAACTTGTTGTTTTGTTTTTCTTGAATATCTTGATATGCAGCTTGTTCAGCCTGTTGAATTCTAGAATTATCCACTTTAACTTCTTGAGCTCTTTGTATGTTGGTGTCTTCTGTCTGTTGAGCTTGTTCTGCTGTATACTTTTTTATTTTATCATCTAGCTTTTTCTTCATACCATCGATATCATCTTTATATGTTTTGGTGATTTTAGCTAATTCTACTTGCAGCGCTCTTGTCTCAGGCATGTTTGCAATTACTCTTTCGTATACTACATGTCCAACTTTTTGAGCATTTGCTACGCCACTCATCCCTAAAGTTAAAATTGCTACTAATAGTAAACTCTTCAATTTTCTCATTTTGTTTAATTTAATTATTACCTTGTTCTAAGTTATTTTTCTTTTTTATAGCTTCTTTCTTTTCTTTTAAAATTCTTTTTTTCTCTGCAATATCAGCGATTCTTTTCTTTCGAATTTCTTCACTTTTCTTTTGTCTAGCTTTTCTTTCCTCTTCTTTCTTTTTTCTTAAAGCTTCTCTGTCTTTTAATAATTTTTTTTGTTTTTCGGTTTTCTCTTTACTTAAAACAGATTTTTTTTGCCTTTTTTCTTCATTAATTTTTATTTTTCTCTCTCTAACAATTTCGTTTAAAACAAAGTCGCTAATATCGTATTTTTTATTGGAATACAACATTACTAAATCGCTAGATTTATCAAACACAAAATCATATTTCTTTTTTTTAACAATACCTTCTATAGAATTGAATACTTGATCCTGAATGGGTTTCACTAATTGTTTTCTTAATAAAAACATATCTCCATTGGGTCCGAAATATAATGACTCGAGCCTTCTTAGTTCTTCTTGTTTCAATGTAATTTCATCCTCTTTGTCAAGAATAAGATCATTGGTTAAGATAGCACGTTCATTGGCTAAATCATTTTTAATCTTTTCTATATATCTACTTAACTTATCTAACTTACCTCTCCATTTAGCCACTTTAGAATCTAGGGTGTTCTGAGCTTCCATATATTCAGGTACATTTTCTAAAATGTATTCCATATCTATGTAAGCTATTCTTTGTGGCTTTTGTGCACTAACAATTAAGGTGCTAATTAGAAACAAAAATAGGGTGATGTTTGATAACATCTTATGTTGTTTCGAAAACCTCAAGTTTAAAAAATTAAGTTTCATTTTTAAATTAAAATTGTTGACCTATAATAAAATGAGTTTGCCAACCAGATTTAATAGTTGATCCTGGTAAAGGATCAAAACCGTGAGCAAAATCTATTCCAAGTAAACCAAAAGCTGGCATAAATATACGAATACCAACTCCAGCAGATCTTTTTAAATTAAACGGATTAAAGCTGTCAAAATTGTCATAAGAATTTCCAGCCTCTAAAAATCCAATAGTGTAGATTGATGCGGAGGGTTTATCTGTTATAGAGTATCTCAATTCTAACTGAAATTTATTGTAAATTGTTCCTCCTTCTATCGATGATAATCTATTATTTTCATAACCTCTTAATCCAATACTTTCTCTACCATCTAACTGAAATTGAGCAATTCCGTCTCCACCAACAAAGAAACGCTCAAAAGGTGTACTTCCAAGTTCCTTATTGTAAAAACCTAAATACCCGACTTCTGTATTAGCCATTAAAACTAGTTTTTTCGCTAGACTATTATACCATTTTCCTTTGAATAATATTTTATAGTATTCTAACCATTTAAACCTTTCTGCTGGTACTAAACTTTGGTAATCTTTATTGTTTAAGAGAGAATATGGTACTGTAGCCTTAGCACTAATACTAAAGGTAGAACCATTTGTTGGAAAAATCAAACTAGGACCAGCTGAATTTCTACTTAGACTTACGTTATAAGCAAGGTTATTTAAATTTCCTTCACTTAAAATATCATTACCAACTCTAAATTGATAATCATTTAAACCAAAACTTTGGTAGCTTAATGTTTGAGATAAAGTAAAGTAATCACTGGGCCATGTTAATCTTTTTGCAATTCCGATCGAAGCACCTGCTATCCCTAAACTTCTGTCTCTATCTACATCAAAAGTTTGCCTATCTAATTGAAATTGTTTGGATGAATATACCGAGAACGATAAAGATTGAGGTTTTTTACCACCAAACCATGGTTCTGTGAAAGAAAAACTATAAGTATTAAATGTTCTACTGGTTTGTAATCGTAGTGATAATGACTGACCATCACCCATTGGAAGTGGTTTATAGGCTTCTTTCTTAAATAAATTACGAATAGAGAAATTATTAAAGGATAATCCTAAAGTTCCAATGAAAGAACCTCCTCCATAACCTCCTTGAAGTTCTATTTGACTCCCTCCCTTTTCTATAACACTAAATTCTACATCAGCTGTTTTATCTTGGTAGTTTGGTCTGACATCTGGGGTAACATTGGTGTCAAAAAATCCCAGTTGACCGATTTCACGAATAGAACGGATAATAGCCTCTCTACTAAATAATGAACCTGGTTTTACTCTTAATTCTCTAAAAATAACAAAGTCATTAGTTTTGTCATTACCAACGATACTTACCTTATTGATGGTTGCTTTTTCATCTTCTCTTATTCTAATCTCAACGGTTATAGAATCATTAACTACTTTTGTTTCTACTGGGTTAACCGAAGAAAATAAAAATCCATTATTTTGATATAATGTTTGAATATCTTGTGAATTTGGACTACCATCACCTAAAATTCTTTCTTTGAGGACAGTACCATTATAAACATCCCCTTTTTCAATTTTAAGAAGTGCATTCAACTGTTGATCAGTGTAGCTTTTGTTTCCAACATATAAAATATCTCCAAATATATACTGTCTTCCTTCTTCAAGTGTAATATTAATATTAATTGTATTATCCTCGTTCCAACTTATAGAGTCTGTTAAAATTCGAGAATCTCTATATCCAAGCCTGCTGTATGTATCAAGTATGCTTAAAAGATCTTCTTTGAATTTTTCATCAATGTATTTAGATCCTTTCCAAAATCTACCTAAAATTTTTCTTTTTGTATTTCCCATAGCAGCTCTAAGCTTACTTCCTGAAAGGGCTTTATTTCCATTGAAATTTATGTTTTTTATTTTTATTTTAGACCCTTTATCTATGAAGACACTCATATTCACAGCATTGGTATCTGATGAATCTCTTTTTGTATCAATACTAACCTTTGTCTTTAAAAAACCTTTATCAGTATATTTTTTCTTGAAATAGTTTTTGGTAGTAACAAGTAAGTTATCTGTTACCATAGCACCGGTTTTCAGTTCAGCCTCTGTTTTTAGAGCTTTTGATTTATTTTTTTTAATCCCCGCAATACTAATCTGATTAAGTTGAGGAAGTTCATTAACATCAAATTCTAAGTATATAGTATTCCCATCTACTCGTATTAAATAAACTTCTACGGTACTGAATTGTTTACTTTGATATAGTTTTTTAATTGCACTTGTAAGTTTGTCTCCTGGTAGTTTTATAGGTTGGCCAATTTTAAGACCTGTAAATACCTTTACTGTAGATTCTGAAAATTTTTGTAGACCAGAAATTGAGATTCCACCTAAAATATATTCTTTGCCTTTTTCATAGATAATATTTTCTTGTACAGTAATACTATCTTTTTCAACAATATTTATAGAGTCTTTTACTACTTGTGCTTTTGTAGTAAAATGAACTGTTGAAAGTAAAAAAATGAGAATTAAAGCACCTAAGTTGATGCTATTCTGCTTGTATAGTTTGCTCGCTAGTTTTTCCAAATCTTCTTTCTCTATTCTGATATTCTATAATTGCATCATAAAAATGCTCTTTTCTAAAATCTGGCCAAAGTATATTTGTAAAGTATAATTCGGCATAAGCCATTTGCCATAAAAGGAAATTACTTATTCTTTGTTCTCCGCTGGTTCTTATCATTAAATCAACGTCGGGCAAATTAAACGTATATAAATGATTATTTATAATTTTTTCGTCAATTTCTTCGATGGTTAGGTCGTTATTAACAACTTTTTTAGATATGTTTTTAATTGTATTGATAATTTCTTCTCTTGCTCCGTAGCTTAAAGCTAATGTTAAAACTATTTTTTTATTGTTTTGAGTCTCTTTAATCACTTCATTTAGTGTTTTTTGAGCACTAACTGGAAGGCTTTTTATATTTCCAATTGCGTTTACTCTTACATCATTTTCTTTAAAGGTAATAGATTCTTTATTCAGTGAACTTATGAGTAAACTCATCAAAGCATTTATTTCAATTTTTGGTCTATTCCAATTTTCTGTAGAGAAGGCATACAATGTGATTGCTTCTGTTCCTAATTCTGCTGCAGCCTCAATGGTTTCTCTAACCGCAGTTAACGCATTTTTATGACCAAATATACGATTCATACCCTTTCCTTTAGCCCATCTTCCGTTTCCGTCCATAATTACGGCAACATGTTTAGGAATATTATCTGAGCTAATTAGTAATCGTTTATTCATAAGTTTTGTGCTTAATCAGTGAAACATGCTGGTCTACCAAAAGTATATACCAAAGAAATTCCAGAAAACATATACCAATCATTTGATGTGCCTCCAAAATTTAATTCTGAGAACCTACTGGTTGTGTAGTCTAATTCATCTGTAAAAGTATATCGCACTGTGGTTTCCACTGCAAAAGCTATTTTTTCTATTATTTTTGTTTTGTATCCAATTCCTAGGGGTATGGAAACAGCTGTGTTTCTTGTGAAATTGAAAGTTCTATCGGCATTTTGAATTCTTGGTGTTTCATAATCTACTGCTGCAATCTGAAATAATATGTATGGTGTACTTGTTTTATCTTTTGATGATAAATCATATTCATAAAAATTATATTCTATTCCAACAGCAAATTCATTTATTGGGTTTTTAAATTTAATACCTCTCTCTTGTTTTACTATATTCTCTGAGTCAGCATCATCTCCTGAAATGGGAAAAGAGCTATAAGTTCCTCTAATTGCTATTCTTGGATTTAAATTGTATTTATACATAAAACTAGATCCAATATTTTTGGGTTGAATGTAATTTGTTCGACCCACATCTCCTACATAATTAACTCCACCTACAATGAATCCAACTTCATTTATTTGAGATAAACAATTGCTTGAAATACAAATAAATAATAACAAAATTAAATATGTTTTCATCATAAAATATAGCGTGCAAATATAAAAAAATCTATTTGCTTTATAAAGTTAAAACGTTAGTCTTTTTGAATAACAATAATTTTAGTTTTTTATTGTTTTTATACCTCTAATTGTTAGCACCATTTCGGGTATCTTCTCCCCACAAAAGTTTTGTTCTGAGTGTCGTTAAAAAAGAGTGATTGGAAGGAATCATACTTTTGATTGTGAAAGGTGATTTTTCTATGAAGATTTTGGTGTCTTTTGGTACTGATGTAATTCTAGAATCGAGTGAAATTAAAAAACTTTTTTCTCTAGAGTCTATCTCTAATTCAATTAAAGTTTCATCAGGAATTACCATAGGTCTTGCATTAAAATTATGCGGTGCTATTGGGGTAATGATAAGGTTTTTTGAGTTAGGTGATATTACAGGACCATTACAACTAAGAGAATAGCCTGTAGAACCTGTTGGAGTAGCTATGATAAGACCATCTGCCCAGTAGTTTGTGAGATATTCTTTATCTAAAAAGGTTTTGACGCCAATCATAGAGGTTGTATTCTCTCTTGAAATGGTAATTTCATTTAATGCAAATGAAAGTTCATCTAAAGATTCTACTTTAGGAATAGTTTTGATACTTAATAATGTTCTTTCTTGAATTGTATATTCTTCAGCGATTAATAAATCAATAGATTCTTTGATTTTATTTTTTTGAATATTTGCTAAAAACCCAAGCCTACCTGTGTTAATTCCTAAAATAGGAATGTTTAAATCTCTAATGTAGGTAATGGCCCTAAGAATTGTTCCATCACCTCCGAGGCTGAAAAACACATCAAAGGAACTGTTTAAGTCATAAAAGCTCCCAAAAGTTGAATATTTTTTTGTGAGATGAAAAGAGTCTTTTAGAGCATTGTAGAAATTTTCCTCAAAAATAGCCACCACATTATGTTTCTCCAGAGCTAATAAAAGAATTTTAATTTCCTTTTCAGCATTGACAGAATATGTCTGACCAAAAATAGCTACCTTTTTTATCATTACATGTCTAAGTATTTCTGTAAATAATCTGATCTATCTTTTAGATCTTGTAAATAAAAATCATCTTTATGTTCTGATATTAAGTTGTAATTATATCTCCTAAACGTTTGAATGACTTCATTGATATCCTCTGAATTTATTTTGACGGTGGCTTGAATAACATCAGAAGTTTGATTGGATATATATATAGCAAGTATATTTGCGTTATTGCTTTCTACAATTTGGCTCACCTCACTTACAGAAAAATCTTTTTTGTTTTTTTCTATAACAATGATAACTCCATCACTAAATAAAGACGAGTTTGAGCAAAAAAGCTCTAGAACATCATTTAACTCATAATATCCAACGTATTTTTTTTTATCATTTAAAACAGGCATGATGTTAGAATCGTTCTCTGAAAATAATTTAATAGTTTTTAATAAAGTGATACTTTCATCAGTAAAAAAGAAATCTATTAAATGAGAATATTCTGAAATTTTTGATGATTTTTCATCTATAGTTTGTAAGTCGCTCTCAGAGATACTTCCTATCAACTCTTCATTTTTAACAATCGGTAGATGTGTTATTGGAAGTGTTTCAAAGATTTCTTGAGCTTTTTTCACCAAACTTTCTGGGGTCAAAACTTCTAAATCGTTTAGTATGTATTCTTTCATATTCACGCTATACGAAGATAGTTTAAAATCATTTAATGATGTACTTTTGTGTTTTATTTGAAACCGATGACAAAGTTAAGTGTAAATATTAATAAAATTGCAACATTACGTAATTCAAGAGGTGGAGATGTTCCAAATCTATTAAAAGTTGCAAAAGACATTCAAGAGTTTGGTGCCCAAGGGATCACAATTCACCCAAGGCCAGATGAAAGACACATTCGCTATCAGGATGCCCGTGATCTCAAACCAATGGTTACTTCAGAATACAATATTGAAGGAAACCCTATCCGTAAATTTATGGATTTAGTTTTAGAGGTAAAGCCAACACAAGTAACATTGGTACCAGATACTATTAATCAAATTACTTCAAATGCAGGTTGGGATACTATAACCAACCAATCTTACCTTAAGGATGTAATTATCGAATTTAAAAATGCAGGAATTAGAACTTCTATATTTATTGATACAGATCTTAAATTAATTGAAGCTGCAGCTAAAACTGGTACCGATAGAATTGAACTATATACTGAACATTTCGCTAGTGCTTATGAGAAAGATAACAAGCAAGTGATAAAACCCTATATAGAAGCAGCTAACTTAGCACATGAGTTAGGTTTAGGGATCAATGCTGGACACGATTTGAGTTTAGATAATATTGAGTTTTTTAAACAAAATATTCCAAACCTCGCTGAGGTTTCTATTGGACATGCTTTAATTTCTGAAAGTTTGTACCTAGGCCTTCAAAACGTTGTAAATATGTATTTACATCGCCTTCAGTAGTATGGAAATATTACATTCAAAAATAATGGGAGAGGGCACTCCTCTAATAATTCTTCATGGGTATTTTGGAATGGGTGACAATTGGAAGTCTCTTGGAAATAAATTTGCTAAAAATTTTCAAACCCATATTATAGACCAAAGAAACCATGGTCGTAGCTTTCATTCATCGAATTTTAGTTATAATCATCTTGTAGAAGATTTGGCACATTATATTAATCATTATCATTTAGAAAAAGTTGTTGTTTTAGGACATTCAATGGGAGGAAAAACAGCAATGTTATTTGCTGTGAAATATCCACTAATGGTAGCTAAATTAATTATAGTAGACATTGCACCTAGATATTATCAACCGCATCATTCAGATATTTTAACCGCATTAAATTCAGTTGATTTTAAAATTCAGAATACCCGTAAACTTGTAGATCAAAAAATTTCTGAATTAATTCTTGATCCTGTAACCCGAGCTTTTTTATTAAAGAATGTATTTTGGAAGGAGAAAGGAGTATTAGCATATCGATTTAATTTACAATCCCTAACAAAAAATAATGAAGAGGTGGGTAAAGCACTGCCGCCTTATAAAACCTTTGACAAGAAAACCTTATTCTTGGCTGGAGGAAAATCTGAGTACATCACTAACAGAGAAATTCCTTTAATAAAAAAACATTTTCCAGAATCATCTATTCAAACCATACCTAATGTTGGTCATTGGTTACATGCAGAGTCTCCTGATGTTTTTTATGAGTTGGTGATGAATTTTTTGAAATAAAAAAATTAGTTCAACTAGGTCATTGAATCAGTGACCTCTTTATTCTTTGAGAGATTAGCGTTAATATTTCATAAGAAATGGTTTCAGATAGTTTAGAAATGTTCAAGATATCTTCTTGGGTTTCAAAAATAAAAACAGGGTCTCCTTCGCTACATTCAATACCCGTAATATCAACCATGATCATATCCATACAGACATTACCGACAATTGGAGCGCTCTGGTTTTGAATAGTTATGTGTCCATTCCCATTTCCTAATTTTCTAGATAATCCATCAGCATGTCCTATCGGGATTGTCGCAATAGTAGTATCTTTGGAGGCTTTGAAACCTCTATTGTAGCCAACAGTTTCTCCTTTTTTTGCAATGTTAATTTGAGATATAATGGATTTTAAAATATGTGAGTTTTTTAATTGAGAAGTCTCTTTTTTGTTATTTCCAAAACCATACAAACCAATTCCAATTCTAACCATATCAAATTGAGCCTCTGGATAGTTAATAACTCCAGAAGTGTTTAATGTATGGGCCATTGGAGTGTACTCTAAATAATCATAAACTTGTGTGATGATTTCTTTGAAATTTTGAAGTTGATTTAAAGTAAACGGTCTTTCATTGCTGTCTTCACTGGCAGCTAAATGGGATAAAACAGATTTGATTTTTACATGTTTTGAGTTACAGATGATCTCCATAATTTTTGGGATATTAACTTTTGAAAAACCGAGTCTATTTAAACCTGTGTTAAATTTTAAATGAATAGGGTAGGATTTAATTTCTTTTTTCTTAACCTGTGTTATAAATGTGTTTAATGTTTTTAAATTGTAGATGCTAGGCTCAAGTTGATTACTTATAATTTCATCAAAATTTTGAATTTGTGGGTGTAGCACCAAAATAGGGGTTGTTATCTTAGCTCTTCGTAGAGAAATTCCTTCATGTGCATAAGCAACAGCAAAATAATCAACCTTATCTTTTAAGAAATAAGCTACCTTGTTAGCATCACTTCCATAACCAAAAGCTTTAACTACTGCAAGTATCTTTGTTTTTTGATGGAGTTTGTTTTTAAAATATTGAAGGTTGTGCTCAAGTGCATTTCCACTAATTTCTAAAACGGATACATGGTTGTTCATAGCATTAGTCAGAACTAATTTTTAGAATTTTTTTCTTTCTCAATCTCTTCTCTTTGAGAAATAAGTGCTTTATAGTATGCAGCCCTACTTAAAGGTTCATATTCTTGAGTCTCTCCTAAAAAGACGATATCTTCATTTACTGCTTTTCTAAAGCTATAATTGGCTAAGTTTCCGGTTTTAGTACAAACCGCATGAACTTTAGTAACATATTCTGCTGTGGCCATTAAAGCGGGCATTGGACCAAAAGGATTTCCTTTAAAATCCATATCGAGTCCTGCAACGATTACACGAATTCCTCGGTTTGCTAAGTCATTACAAACTGCTACAATTTCATCGTCAAAAAATTGAGCTTCATCTATACCTATAACATCAACATCATTGGCTAATAATCTAATATTTGAGGCCACTGGAACTGGTGTTGAACGAATTTCATTCGCATCGTGAGAAACGACCATTTCATCGTCATATCTTGTGTCAACGATTGGTTTAAATATTTCAATTCGTTGTTTTGCAAATTGAGCTCTTTTTAGTCTTCTAATTAGTTCTTCAGTTTTTCCAGAAAACATTGATCCACAGATTACTTCAATCCATCCAAATTGTTCTGTATGATTTACTGTATTTTCAAGAAACATTTTGTAGTTTTAAGGCGTCAGAATGATTTGTGCTTATTCGCTGTGAATTTAGACAAATTTATTAAAAAATGGGATTAAAAAATAATTAAACATTACAACTTATGCACAAAAAACTTGCAGCAGACCTCACTAGTTTAGCTCACAGTATTTTACAAATGAAAAACAAAGAAGATGTTTTTGCTTTGAAAACAAAAGCGCATGAAGTTTATGAGAAATTAGCTGTGTTAGCCTGCGTAGAGGAATATTTCAATAATACTCCAAACCCTGAACACACCAAAGATGAGCTTTTAGATTTGGTTAAAAAAGCTGATGAAAAGTTAGATATTGAGATTGAAATCGAAAATATTGAGGATACTACTTCATCTTTTTCTGAAAGTGAAGTAGATGATCCTATTACAAAAACAGAGGATCTAGAAGACGATGAGGAACAACAATTGATAGAGCCTGAAGATGAAGTTATTGAGAGTGTTGAAGAAGATTTGGTTAATGAAGCTATAGAGTTAATACTCGAAGGGGATTCAGCTAGCTCTAATGTCCAAGAAGAAGGGGATAATTTATTCTCACAATCAAATGAGGTTATTGAGGAAGCTATAGAAGATGAACTTGAGACAGTTGAGGCTAGTAATGAAGAAATTACGCTCTCACTTGAAGATGAATTAAAAGATACAATTGCTGCCGATGTAGTTGCTGATTTATTTGAAAATGCTCCAAAAAAATCATTGAATGATAAGGTGCGTGACGACATTCAAATTGGGTTGAATGATCGTATTGCTTTTGTGAAAAATTTATTTGGTGGAAGTCAAGAAGACTTTAATCGAGTAGTTTCTCAATTAAATTCATTTAAAACTGAAAAAGAAGCAAAAAAGTTTATTAATAAAATGGTAAAACCAGATTATAATTGGGCAGATAATGAAGACATCGAACAACGTTTTATGTCTATTGTAGAACGTAAATTTTTATAAAACTTAAAAGTTTTACATTTTTTAATGATCAACTTTATGGTCAAATTTTTATTTATATTTAATAAACCAAGATTGGAGTAAAAGCATGAAAATAGAAGTATCTAACGGAGAAATTTTGGATAAGTACACTATTTTAGAAATAAAACTTTCTAAAATAAAAGACACTAATAAAATAATTAATATTAAACATGAGTATACTACATTAACTCCAGATGTAGAGCGTATTTATGATGCTTGTAAAGACTCTAATCAATTAAAAAATTTACACAAAAACTTATTGGAAGTAAACAAGAAGTTGTGGAAAATTGAGGATGATATAAGAGAGTGTGAAAGAGCTAATGATTTTGGGAAAACATTTATAGATTTGGCACGAGCAGTCTATTATGTTAATGATGACCGTTCTGATGTGAAAAAGGAAATTAATATCTTCACAGGGTCAGATTTAGTTGAAGAAAAATCTTATGAAGTGTACAAAAAAAAATAAGATGAAGTTTAATCTTTTAATTATGGTGTGCCTTATTTTTTTATTAGGTTGTAAATCTACCTATGAAACCCAAAATTTTAAATTAGAAAACTCACCTAAAAAGCCAGATTATAATCTCAGTTCCTCCTGGGCAGTACTTCCATCTACATATTCATCAGAATTTCAAAACTATGCTTCTAAAGCACCAGATACTCTCCAGGCAGATGTATTTTATGTATATCCAACTTTAAATTTAGATAACGAAGATCTTCGATGGAATGTCCCTATTGATGATATTGAACAAAATAATAAAGTTTTAGAAAAAGCAGTTTTAATGCAAGCCTCTGCTTTAGCTATTTCAGGAAAAGTGTATACCCCTTTTTATAGACAAGCACATATTCGGTCTTATAGAATGTATAATAATGGAGGGAAAGAAGCCTTAGAATTAGCGTATCAAGATGTAAAAAAATCCTTTGAAGTATATTTAAAAAAATATAATAAAGGCAGACCAATTATTATATTAAGTCACAGTCAAGGGTCTTCTCACACCTCAAGATTACTGGCTGATTTTTTTGATGGAAAAGAATTACAAAAACAATTAGTTGCTGCGTATATTCCTGGAATGAGAATTCAACCCGATCAATTTAATTCAATTCAACCCATGACTAAACCCGGTCAAATAGGCGGTTTTGTTTCTTGGAATACATTTAAGAAGGGACATTACCCAAAAAAAGACAAAAATTGGTATGCTGGGGGAGTTACCAGTAACCCAGTTACTTGGGACAGTTCAAAATCTACTAGCTTAGAGCAACACAAAGGTTTTTTGTATACGAACAATAAAATATACGAAAAAGCACTTAAAATCGAAATCACTGATGGTTTGGTATGGTCAAGTAATCCTAAGTTTTCAATGCGTCTTTTTATGTCTTTAATTAAGAATTATCATTCAGGAGATATAAATTTATTTTGGCAAGATATTAGGGAAAATTCTCTATTAAGATTAAAGACCTATCTAAAGGGTATTAATTAGTTTTGTCTTCAAACGTTCAATTTCTTTCTTGCTATTACCAATAAATATTTGCTTATCTATAATAAAAACAGGGCGTTTTAAAAAAGTATATTCATCCAAAATAAATTGACAGTATTCTTTTTCAGTAATCAATTCATTTTTTAACTCCATTTCTTTGTATTTTTTAGCCCGTTTATTAAAGAGAGCCTCATAACTATTAGATAAAGAATACATTTCTTCTAATTGAGATACAGTTATTGGGTTGGTTTTAATTTCTTGTTTTTCAAAACCAACTAAACTTAACTCTTTTAAAATTCTTCGGCAGGTATCACATGTTTGTAAAAAATATACTTTCTTCATTTATAAAAAATTATCTTTGATAAAATTACATCAAAAAAATGAAGGTACAATTCGATATTCTAACAAAAACAAGATCGATAATTTTATATTATATAAAAGAATTAAGTCTAGATCAACTTCATATTATTCCAGATGGCTTTAACAATAATATTGCTTGGAATATTGCTCATTTAGTAGTGACTCAACAATTATTACATTATAAGCTTTCAGGTAATGATTGTTTAGTTTCAGATGAATTAATTGCTGCTTATCAAAAAGGAACTTCACCCTCTGTTGAGTTCTCTCAACAAGCTTTTGATGAGGTTTTAGAATTATTTCAGGGCTTGCCAAGTACATTAGAGGAAGATTTTGAAGCAGGGATTTTTAAAGAATATTCAGCGTACAAAACTAGTACTGGTTTTGTTATTGATTCAATGGAAAAGGCTATTATTTTTAATAATTTTCATGAATCTCTTCATTTAGGAGTTATTATGTCACT
>Ga0257120_1001641_pt1 | contig 14416 bp, 9 predicted proteins | sample SI106_10metaG_FD_190153 | JGI IMG/M metagenome (GOLD analysis project Ga0257120, IMG submission 190153) | Marine microbial communities from Saanich Inlet, British Columbia, Canada - SI106_10 | ecosystem: Environmental > Aquatic > Marine > Inlet | place: Canada: British Columbia | collected... | reverse complement strand
TATACTGAGGACTTGGAACCTTTGCCCGTGTTAAACGATCGCGCATTTCTTCCAATTCTTCTGTCGTGTCAAAAGCGTAATACGCATGGCCCGATTCTATCAATTGGTCAGCATATTGACGGTACATAGACTTGCGCTCCGATTGCCTATAGGGACCAAAATCACCTCCTTGCCAGGGATCTTCATCTGTATGCATTCCGACCCAATCTAGAGCATCTTTGATATAATCTTCAGCGCCCGGAACAAAGCGGTTCTGGTCTGTATCTTCAATTCGAAGGATAAACTTACCACCGTTTGCTTTGGCAAATAAATAATTGAAAAGCGCTGTTCTAACACCGCCCATATGCAATGGTCCCGTTGGGCTTGGGGCAAATCGAACTCTAATATTACTCACAAATACATGTTTTAAAAGGCGACAAAGATAGATACCTTATCCGCGTCTTCGAGCGTTTCTATTAGGCAAATCTTTAACCGCGATTAACAATTGAGCGCCATAGTCGTTGGTATATTTGATAACAGAATGAGCCAAATTGAACTTTTACAGAAAAACCTAAATGATTACATATCCAGAAGCTATGTAAATAAGCTCATTCGTGGATCGATTATTTCAGCCAGTTCATTGCTGTCGGCTTGGTTATTTGTTTCTCTATTGGAATATGTTTTCAATTTTAATAGTCCGTCCAGAACGATTCTCTTTTTCACGTTTTTAGCGTTTGCTTTATCGGTCATTTTTATTCAAATCGGCATTCCATTACTTCAGTATTTGAAGGTTCTAAAACCAATCAGTGAAAAAGAGGCTGCCAATACAATTGGGAAATCACTGCTAACCGTAGATGACCGCCTTCAAAACACTCTGTCGCTCAGAGATCAAATGTTTAAATCCCCAAGCCTTCTCGCTGAAGCAAGTTTAAGGCAGCGTGCTTACACACTGAACAAAATAACTTTTGCGGATTCCATAAGTTTTAAGGGCTCCTTGCGATTGCTTAGATACTTTTTCCTACCAACTGCAGTGTTTCTTGTGCTCAGCGTTGCATTTCCCGATATGGTTTTGGAAAGCGCAAGCCGGGTAGTAAATTATAACCAGAACTTTACGCCACCAGCGCCTTTTTCATTTTCCATACTGAACGACACCCTTCAAGTTGCTGAGGGGAGTGATTTCACTGTGGAAGCGCAAACAGAAGGCTCTCAATTGCCAAGTCAGGTTTTTATAGACACCCCAAATGGTGCGGTAAGAATGCGCAAAGTTTCGAATGATTTATTCAAATGCGATTTTGACCGTCTCACGAGTTCTCTTTCTTTTAGACTTTCTGCATCGGGAGTGGAGTCAGAAGACTTTTTGATCTCTGTTCTACCCATGCCTAAGTTGATACGAAGCACAGCAAGCCTGCTGTATCCAGATTATATCGACTATAAAGACGAATCCTTATTAAACCGCTCGCAAATTCAGGTACCCATGGGAACAACGATTGATTGGTCTTTTGAAACCAAGAGTACGGATGAAATTTTGGTGTTTGATTCTGAGACACTCACTGAGCTAACTCAACTGTCTCCCTTGGCTGGCTTCTCTGAATTGATTGACAAAAGCAAAAAAATCCTTATTATTTCTCGAAACATCAACGGCCTCAGCGACTCCACCAACATTGTTGTGCAGGCTATTGCGGATGAATTCCCCACAATTCGTGTAGTTGAATCTGTCGACTCTTCGGATATTAACATGAAGTATTTTTCAGGAAGTATTGCCGATGATTATGGTTTTAAAAAGCTTGATTACAAGGTAGACAAAGTGTCTGAAGAGGCCCGCGTAAATATATTTCAAGCCCCATTAAAAATTTCACCCAAAAGCACAGAGCAGTCTTTTCAGTTTCTCTTTGATTTGGACAGCATAAATCTCGGGCCAAAAGAAAGTATTGAATACTACTTCGAAGTGTGGGATAATGATGGGTACAATGGCTCCAAATCCACTAAGTCAAGGGTTTGGATATACGAGATCCCAAGTGAACAAGAAATTAAAGAACAGAATAGTGATAAGGCCAATGAATCTAAGGAAGCAATGGACAAACAGCTCAATGAATTGGATAAGTTAAATAAGGAACTCGAAGAATTTAAGAAAGAAATACTTCAAAAGAAAAACACCGATTGGCAAGACAAGGAGAAACTAAAGTCAATGCTAGAAAAGCAAAAGAAGGTGATGGAAAAGCTTATGAACAAGGCCCAAGAGCAACGTAAGCAAAATGAATTTAATAACCGCTTTCAGGAATATTCTCCAGAATTACGAGATAAGCAGGAAACGATTCAGAAGATGTTTGATGAGCTTTTTACCGATGAGTTTAAAAAGAAGTATGATGAGTACAATAAAATGTTAGAAAAGCTTAATAAGGATAAGGCATTGGACCAATTAGACGAAATGAAGCTAGACAACGAGCAGCTAGAAAAAGAGCTTGATAGGACACTAGAATTATTCAAAGAATTGGAATTTGAGCAAAAGCTCGAGGAAAACATCAAAAAGGCAGAAGAATTGGCTAACAGACAAGAAGAGTTAAAGTCTAAAACCACTGACAAGTCCGAAGAGTTAAAAAAGCTAAATGAAGAGCAAAAGAAGCTGTCTGAGGAAATGAAAGATCTATCCAAGGAAATGCAAAAACTCGAGGACCTGAACAATAGTCTTGAAGACAAAAAGAAACTACCGGATACGGACAGTGAGCAACAATCTGCGGAAGAAAAAATGAATGATTCTTCGCAAGAGATGGAAAAAAATAATCGAAAGAAATCTGCTGAAAGTCAAGATGATGCTCAAGATTCGCTTGAGGAAATGCAAAAGAAATTAAGTGCTTTTCAAGAAGAAGAAGGTCAAGAGCAGGCCTCAGAAGACCTTGATGATATGCGCCAGATATTGGAAAACCTAATCGGTTTATCTCACAGACAAGAATCCGTCATGCAGGAATTGAAAGTCACCAGCGCCCGTGATCCAAAATTTGTGGTTCTTGCGAAGAATCAAAAAAACATTATTGATGATTCAAAAGTCGTTGAAGATTCATTATTAGCGCTGAGTAAGAGAGTTCCTGAAATTGGCAGAAATATCAATGATGAGATTTCGCTTGTGAAGCAAAGCATGGGTAAAGCATTGGATAATATGACTAATCAACAGCCGAATCAGGAAAAGCGCTATCGAGAAATGACCTTGGTTAATCAGCAGCTGTCCATGACTTCTCTTAATAATCTGGCCATACTCTTTGATGCCATGATTGACCAAGCTCAGAAAGCTCAAAATTCCAAAATGAAGGGTACTGGTCAATGTAAAAAACCAGGCAACGGAAAAAGTGGGAAGCCATCTATATCAGACATGAAGCAAATGCAAAAAGGTCTCAATGATCAGATTAAAAAGCTTAAAGAGGCGATGGAAGAAGGGAAGTCCCCCAACGGCAGGAAACCAGGACAAATGCCTGGGTCGAGCGGTGGAAAAATGAGTAAGGAACTGGCCCGTATGGCTGCGCAGCAGGAGGCCATTAGGGAACAACTCCAAGAGTTGAGTAATCAAATTGAAAGCCAAGGTGGCAATCCTGGTTCTTCAATGAAAAAGCTTGAAAAAATGATGGAGCAAACTGAAGAGGAGTTGTTGTACCAAGACATAACTCAAAAGACTCTAGATAGACAGCAAGACATTTTAAACAAGTTGTTGGAATCCGATAAGGCTGAACGCGAGCGCGAAATGGAACAAAAACGTGAATCAAAATCTTCTCAAACTACATTCGAAGTCCCGACTGAAATTTGGGAGGAATATCAAAAGAAAAAGCTTCAGGAGCTAGAGCTGTATAAAACTCTTCCTCCTAATTTGAAACCTTATTACAGGAAAAGAGTAAATCGCTACTTTAGCCAATTCACCTACGATTAATGTCCCTATACAATAAGTCACTATCCCTAAACTCTACTATAGACCGATTAAGCCAAGTAGAAAGCCTAATTGACGAATTGCATGAAGGTGGTCAGTTAACAGAATCAGTGTATGGCAATGTGCTTGTTGCGGTCACAGAAGCATTTCTAAATGCACACAACCATGGCAACGCTGAAGACACTTCAAAGCGGATAGATTTAGAATTCGTTATTAGTGACTCACAAGTCGTAATCAAGGTCAGTGATAAAGGTCTGGGATTTGATTTTGAACAACTACCAGACCCAACGAGCGTGGAAAACATAGAAAAAGTAAGCGGTCGCGGGTTATTTATCATCAAGAACCTTTCTGACGAACTTGAATTCGAAAGAGACGGAGCCACTTTGGTTATGACCTTTCAAAAGACTCCAAAAGACGTTGTAGTGGCTTAACTTCGCAGGTTCATGCTAAAACCTAAAGTTTTCTTGCACAACACCTCTTCGTATAGTCCACCAATTAATGAACAAATCGTTAATCAAGTAGTCACTAGAATCAGTGAAGAAGAAAAAGTCATATTCGGTTCAATTAACATCATTTTCATGGGAACAGACGAACACACACGCCTCAATATCAAGAACTTAGGACATACTCACGAAACAGATATTTTGACATTTGACTTAAGCGACTCAACCAAGGTCAATACGGATATTTATATCAACGTGGATGTAGCGCAGACAAACGCGCAAGAATACAATGAAGCCATCAGCCATGAATTCTACCGCTTATGCATACATGGTTTATTGCACATGGCTGGTTATAATGACCATACCGACCAAGAAAAACTAGAAATGCGAAAGAGAGAAGATTATTACCTTAAAGTTTCATGTGAAACATGACAGAAAAATATGACGTAATTGTTGTTGGAGGCGGTCACGCAGGTTGCGAAGCAGCAGCAGCGACAGCCAATCTTGGTTCACGAACCTTACTCATAACTATGGATATGGGAAAGTTCGCCCAAATGTCCTGTAACCCAGCTATGGGTGGAGTGGCTAAGGGACAGATCATAAGGGAAATAGATGCGCTAGCCGGGTACTCAGGAATTGTGAGCGACTATAGTGCGATACAGTTTCGTATGCTTAATCGATCAAAAGGGCCCGCCATGTGGAGTCCACGCACCCAAAATGACCGCCAGCTCTTCACAACTAAATGGCGTGAAATGCTCGAGCAAACGCCCAACCTAGATTTTTGGCAAGACTCTGTCACGGCCTTAATCAGCGATGGACAAACCGTTACAGGAGTTCATACATCTCTCGGAATTAAATTCAATTCAACCTGCGTAATTCTCACCTCAGGCACCTTCATGAATGGACTCATTCACGTTGGTAAGAACATTCTTGGTGGAGGAAGAATGGGTGAAAAAGCATCCACTGGCATTACAGCGCAATTAGAAACCTTCGGTTTTGAAAGCGGCAGGATGAAAACTGGCACACCTCCTCGTATCGATGGCAGCAGTCTCGATTATACAAAGATGGAGGAGCAGCATGGCGACATAAATCCACAAACATTTAGCTTTCTTTCTGGCAACGTTCTCAAGAATCAAGCATCATGTCACATTACCTACACCAATCAAACAGTTCATGATATAATCGGCAGTAGTCTTTCGCAATCTCCTCTTTATAACGGACAAATTAGCGGTATTGGTCCTCGGTACTGTCCCTCAGTGGAGGACAAAGTACAGCGCTTTGCTGACAAGGATCGGCATCAGATTTTTGTAGAACCAGAAGGCTGGAATACCAAAGAGGTCTATGTCAACGGTTTTTCAACATCCTTACCCCTCGATGTACAAACTGAGGCAATCAGACATATTCCCGGATTTAAAAATGCAAAAATGTTCCGGCCTGGTTATGCAATTGAATACGACTATTTTCCGCCTACTCAACTTTCATTGTCTTTAGAAACTAAACTTCTAAGTGGACTTTTCTTTGCTGGGCAAATAAATGGAACCACAGGTTATGAAGAAGCAGCTTCACAAGGACTCATAGCAGGAATTAACGCTCATCAAAAATGTGTTGAAAAGGAGCCTCTAATACTCAGCCGGAAAGATGCCTACATAGGAGTTCTTATTGATGATCTAATAACAAAAGGCACTGAGGAACCCTATCGTATGTTCACATCTCGTGCTGAATATCGAATCAATTTAAGGCATATGACGGCTGATGAAAGGCTCACACCACTATCCTTTAACTTGGGTCTTGCGGACAAACAAAGAATTAAAAAACTAGACAAGAAGCTACTGCAGAAAACACAATACAGCAAGCTGTTATCTAAAACAAGCATTCAGCCTGATGAAGCAAATCCTGTGCTCGAATCCATCTCTTCAAGACCCATACAACAAGCCGTAAAAGCAACATCGCTGATCACACGTCCCAACATATCGGCAACTCTGCTAAACGAAATAAGCCCACTGATTAGCCATTTTTGTCAAACTCAAAACATCTCAAAAGAAGCTATAGAATCAGCTGAAATTGAAATAAAATACTCCGGATACATCTTACGCGAACAAGAGCAAGCGGAAAAAATGCTCAATATGGACCGAATGAGAATACCACTGAAATTCAAATACGAATCCCTGAAGTCCATTTCGAATGAGTCAAAAGAAAAGCTGCTTAGGGTTAATCCTGACAATCTCGGACAGGCTAGTCGCATTCCTGGCGTTAAGCCATCTGACATTTCAATACTCATGGTGGCAATCGACTCACATGTTTCACATGAAACATAAAAAACCGTCATTTGAGCCGCACATCATCCATATGGGTGTCAGGCATCAATCACGCGCTCTTCGGGGATTCTCTGAAAACAAGCGCAAGCCGCTGTTTATCAAGTGATTATGTTAATAACAACAATTCTTTAAACTTTTCGTTTCTTCAGCGAATGAATAGAGCCATACTAATCCTGCTTCTTACAAGCAGCATTCAAATCGCAAATTCTCAGGTCGGGATTGGCTCTTGGCAATCTCACAATCCGATGTCATCGTTTACATGGATTGGCGAAACCGAATCAAAAGTTTTTGCCGCAAATAAATTTGGGATACTATCGTACGACAGAGAAGAAGGCAGCACAGAATCACTTACTAAAGTAACATCTCTATCAGGCACCGAAATCTCTGCATTCGAATGCCAGCCAGATAAAGGAATTTGTGTCGTAGGCTATTCTAATGGCAACTTGGATTTTATTTCTGACAATGGAACTATTTCAAATCAGCCTGCCATTATGAACAGCCAAACCGTTGGGTATAAAAGCGTTAATGCCATCGGGTTTGAAGAGAATGTAGCTTGGCTTGGCACCGGTATCGGAATATTGAAAATCGACCTCTCAACTTTCAATGTACTCGAGTATACTCCCGTCCTATTTAATGGAGAAAACCAACCAGTCAATGAGCTATTTATTGATGATAATGACCTTACCTTCTGTTCGGAGGACTATCTCCTACAAACCAGCGCATTCAACCTATTCGAAAACCCTTCTTATACTGATATCAGCCCCAACATTCAGCTCGACAGAATTGCACAGATACTTGAATTAGATGATCAACTGCATATAATATACAACACACCTAATTTCATCGAAGACACTATTTATCAATTCCAAAATGGCTCATGGGCACCGATAGACTTTATGGCCGGACTTGGTATTCGTCATATCGAAGTTTCTGATACCGGACTACTCATAACAAACGCCACTAGCATCAATCACTATGACCAGACGCGGACTCTGCTTAGCACCATTTTCACATATGGACCAACAGGCCTAAACCCTTCGGAGGCACGGTGGTCAAAGTACTCTGATAAAATTATTGTTGCCGATATAATGCACGGTGGGGTTGAAGTATCATTTCAAGCTCAGTTCTCAGGGACACGCTTCAATGTATCCAGCCCTTTTCCTGTAAGCACATCAATTTCTTCTCTTGCAATAGCCGGCAACACAGTGTATGCACTTCCAGGTGGCAACGAATTCACCTTTTTAAGACCAAATATTCATAAATACGAATCAAACGAGTGGGTATCCAAAGAGCTTATTAATCAAGACATTCCAAACTTCGTAAATGGCAATGCCTTAGTCAAAATTAATGACGAATTATACATCGCCTCGGATCGGGGAGGATTAGCAATAACCAACGAAGATCTTGTTTTAAAAACTGTACTGGATGACGCTAATAGCCCTCTTGTTGACTTTCGGGAAGATTACAGATATTTCGGTTTAAGTGGCCTCGACAAAGACTCTGAGAACAACCTTTACATATCTCATACAAAAGATAAATACCCTCTAAAAATATATCTTGAATCAGGGGACTGGGTGCAAATCTCATTTCCAGATGACAATCTAAAAGAACCTAAATGCGGAGACATACTCGTAAGCCAGTCTGGTCTAGTTTTTCAAATTGTCATAGATATTGGGGTCCTAGTATATGACACGAAAAACTCCCCCGAGGACATCTCAGACGATCAATATTTCCTTTTAACATCATCGCCTAGCAGCGGGAATTTGCCCAGCAGTCAAGTAACCTGTATTTCAGAAGATTTAGACGGTGAAATTTGGATCGGGACGAACGAAGGTATAGGCATCATATACTCGCCAGAAAGCATATTTGAACCAAATTTTGAAGGCGCCCAACAGGTAATTGTAAATCAGGATGGATACAACGGATATTTATTCGGCACAGAGACCATTGAAGATATAGAGGTTGACGGAGCAAACCGAAAATGGGTCGGAACCTTTAGTTCAGGCTTGTTTCAGATTTCAGAAGACGGACAAGAGCAGCTCAATAGTTTCACAACTGAAAACAGCCCACTATTCGATAACAAAATCGCTGATATTGCAATTCTTCCAAATACTGGCGAGGTGTTTATAGCTACTGAAACTGGATTGGTTTCATACAGAGGTGATGCCACATCTGGTTCAAACAGCCTTGATAACATTAAGGTCTTCCCTAATCCCATTCGTCCAAACTACAATGGCCCAATTGCTATTTCAAATCTTTCTGTTGGTTCACAGGTTCGTATCACAGATGTTAATGGACGCCTTGTCTTTGAGACTTTGAGTCTTGGTGGACAGGCAACTTGGGAAGGAACAGATTTAAACGGAAATCGAGTTCCTGCCGGAATCTATTTAGTTAGTGTATCTACCAGCGCAGCTGACCAAGGAGTCACCAGCAAAATTCTCTTTCTTAAATAAATATGCAGAAGCGTGGTTTAATCCTAAGGATTGTTCCCTATTCTGACTCCTCTCGAATTATAAAATGTCTTGTTGATGGGGAAGGTTTGCAATCCTTCTTTCTCAGGTTATCTAAAAAACAGGGAGGAGCCGGTCATCTGCAAACAGGGCACTTCATAGAGTTTGCTATTTCAGAACAATCGAAGGGCATTAAGGCCATAAAGGAGTCAAGACTGGATAGCGCTCTTGGAGCAAACTTTCTCAATCCCACGTCCTATGCAGTCTGGCTATTTACGCTGGAGTTACTCAATAAGTCGCTCCAAGAAGATTTTAATATCCCTGGTCTATCGAAGTCGATTGACACCTATTACTCCCATTTAAGTCACTCAACTATCTGCAATGATCCAATCATCCCCTTACTAATGCTAAGCAAGGCATTTGGAATCTTCGACAATAAATCCCTTGCAATAAACGCCCATACTGACGCTTTAGAAGGTTTAAATAAAATAGGACTGCAAACCCCCACTAGTGATCATACTGTTGATTTTGCGCAAGTTTTAAATGTCTTCAAGAACCACTTTGGAATACACTCGTTGGAATCTGAGGACCTACTTTAAACATAAGCCCCGTAATCACGTACATTAGCCAGTTCGTGAGACGCCATATTTATATACTGTCATCCATTTCTTTGATTCTACTGTTCAGCCAATGCGGTTCGGATGGAGGTACAAGATACCTCTCTGATTCCTTTTCAATGGAACGCAAAAGTTCGAATAGGGAGCTCCCTAGTAGTCCATTCAAACAGACGAAAAGCAAAAAGAAAAAAGCGACATCACTTTTAAATAGTGCTTTCAGCACCAAAGCAAAAAGCAAAAATCGCGAAATGCTTAGCAGTTCATTTGGTGTAAGATCCAGCAAGAAAAAGGAGAGACCCCTACTTTCAAGTGCGTTTTCAAAGGAGCGAAAAAAAAGCAAGAAAGAATTGCTCTCAAATCCCTTTGGATCAAAATCTAAAAAAGCACATAAGGACCGAGAATTGTTGAGTAGCGCTTTCTCGACTAAAAGTGGCAACAATGAGCGTAAAGAATTAGGAAGTGCCCTTAGTTCCAAATCAAGTAAAAAATCAGAACTAGAACTTCTTTCATCACATTTTGGCACAAAATCAAGCAAAAAGGAGGATCGAAAGTATCAACCTGATCATTTTGGAAAATCAAATTCGAAAAACGAACAAAATGAGATGCCTTCTCACTTTGGCTCAGAACGCAAGAGCAGAGATGATAAAATGTTAGAAGATCATTATTCTAGACCAGTAAGTAAAAAAGAAAGAGGATACGCGCTAGATCATTTCTCTTCAGGAAAAAAAGCAATTGAGCGCTCAGAAAAAGACCTCCAAGGAAAGGGAGCTAAGAAACGATTCTGGCGTAAAAACTTTAGAGGAGAGCGTTTTCGAATAATAAACCTCGATCCGAATAAGAACAACAAATCAAAGAAGGCTCATCAAAAGAAAAAGAGGAAAAAAGACCCATTCAGCAGGAATATTAGAAAACTGCGCCAACCGCAAATGCCTAAAGGGCAAAATGGTCTGTTTGAAAATGGAGTGCTTCCTAATATGAAAGATTTTTAATACTGAAAAGTTTGTGGTCATCAGAATGCACACAACCAGGGCTACTTTAAGTGCCTTTGGAGGCGATTTAAGAGCCAATCTAAGCCAGTTGGCGCCAATCGGACAATCTACCCTTTCAGACACTCAGGGGCTATAGAAATCTACAAGCTTACAGGCTCATTAGTGAAGCTACAGAAAATGATGGGTCACTCAAGCCTGAATGTATCCCTAGCGTATTTAAGGGGATTAGAGGTAGCTGAATTAACCGAGGAGGATATGCCTAAGGTTTGAAGGGACTATAGGTTGAGATTGTCAAACAAAAGATAAATGAGTTCAAAACGAAATAAAAAAAGGATGGAAAAGAAACCAAGAAACTATCCTTCACTCTAAGCCTTACTAGAAAACCAAGAAACATTAATAAAGCCAACCCGAAAGATGCAATCAAAAGAAAAACATAGAATCTCAACCCAACTAACAATCCAAAAGCCCCAAGTAGCTGTAATACTATCGTAGTTAAAGAAAACTTTTCCAGACCAAAGCGCTTGAACTCATTTTTCATGTGTGGCGTTTTGAAATAAGCAAAAACATACGCCAAAAAGGAGAAACTAGATACTAAGGTACAGCACATAAGTACGCTCATTAACTGTAATTAATAAATGTCGAATAAGCAATGAGAATGCTAAGTAGCAACAGAATCATTGATGGCAAATGTTTGATAAATGAATTTTTCGCTTTAAAATGAAAGTATTGAGCGCAAATCATGAACCCGCTCATGAAAATAGAGGATACTAGAATCAGAGGGGAAAACCAGATACCGGCAATAAGCAGTGTGGCCAGAGATATTTTTGATACTCCTACAGCGTTCCGAGTTAAGTCGCTGAGTCCAAATTGTTCAAACTCTTTAAAAACATTGTCAAGCCTGAACGTCCAAACATATGCAACAGATAGCCCAACAGTAACTTGCAAGATATTTATTAGAAGCTCCATTTTTCTTAATTGAGTATTAGTTTTAAAAAGGTGTTCTTTATTGATGTGACTTATTTAGGCCGTGTTCAATTGTAATCATTCTAAAAATACTTTAATCCTCCCAACTGCGTAAATCTTGAACTTATTCAAGAGGCTTAGAGGTGGCTGAATTAACCGAGGAGGATATGCCTAAGGTTTGACTCTTATTCTTTATTCTTATAATGAAACCATATACAGCTACTGATCCGTCACCCAATTCACATCTCATTTTTCTATTGGTTGGTTGGTGGCAACCCCGTTTGTTAAGTTTATTTCGATTTAAAAGTTTTCATAAAAAATCGTGTCTTATGAATTTTCTTCAATCAGAAATACAATGAGAATATTGTTAGAATCCCTACAAGACCAAGACGCGTCCCAATTCTTTGAGTGTCAATTGCGCCAATGCCAATTAAAACTAGAATGATAATGGTGGCTTGAAACGACCATAGACAAGGGATAAGATTAGAATAGTAATGAACTCAATCCCTGAAATGTCTACTGCTGGTATAGCTGAATTATTAAATATATCAAGGCAGATGGTCAACAAGCATCAGGTTGAAATATCGAGGGGATAATACATCAAACTGACATCGTCATTGAGGGTAAATTAACTGTCTCATAACTGTCTAAAACGATGTTTTTTGTACTTTACGAGCCGTATAGCGCGTTCCTTCTATGTTTGATTATTGCCTCTGTTTTTAGCGAAAGTTGGTGGAGCAAAAAGGTGATTGATTGTTTTTTAAACAATCATGAAACCTAGTCGTACCAAACTTGCAATAAAATTTAGACGACCTCTGGCTGTTAAACAAAAAAGCCCCGCATCTCTGCAAGGCTTTCGCTCCCCCTATTATTCAAAGTTGCAGCCAGAACTTTATATATTTCTGAAGGAAGTTAAGACTTCGATAAAAGAATTTTGTATTTGTCAAACGACCTGACAATTAAAAAAATATTTAAAGAAATGGTTAGTAATGCTCCGCCTATGCCCTTTAAATCTAAGAAAAGGTGAAACAAAAACGCATTTAATAATACAGGGAAAATAAGAATCAAAATTAAAGTTGAATACCGATTCAATAGAAGAAATATACCTGAGATTATCTCAATGATGGCAACAAACAGCATTAGGTAACCAGTTTCAATTAATGCCCCCATAAATCCCTGAGCTGCTTCGGGCATTGGTGGCATAGGCAAGAAGTTAAAAAACTTATTTAACCCAAAAATTACAAGGATTAGAGCAAGTAAAACACGCGTAATCTTTTCTGCGTTTATGTTCATGGTCATGGTTTAACGGTTTTTATTTTTTGATGCGATCCATCGCAATATCCTTTAGGGTCATTGGTATTTCCACAACCACATTTTGGTCTTTCATTTTTCATTTATCTCGGGTTTAAGTTCGATTCAAACATAGTACCTTTGGTTACATAAAGAAACAAGTTACCTTTTAGTAACTATAAAAAAGTGGTTACAACAGAGTAACTAAAACTGATCATGAAAAACGAAAAATGCCCAGTTCTAAATTTTACCGAGCAGATTGGCGGTAAATGGAAACTACCAATCCTCAATGTAATTCGAAAGAATGGTTCACCTCGTTTTGGTAAAATTCACCAGATTGTTGAGGGAGTCTCCAGAAAGGTACTTACAGATCAATTAAAGAATCTCGAACAAGACGGATTAATTATTCGAAAACAGTTTCAAGAAATTCCTCCAAGAGTAGAATACTCTTTGACAGAAAGGGCCAAGGGATTGAATGATGTATTTGAAGCTATTGAGAAGTGGTCTGCAATAACGGGTAATTAAAAAACGGCTACACTATAAAAGTATAACCGTTTTATCATTATAAGTAGCTCCTCCTCTTGGGCTCGAACCAAGGACCCTCTGATTAACAGTCATGAGTTCATCCCACATAAGTTACTGTATACCAGTTCATTAAACATCTAATAAATGTTTAACTGTCTAAGAACTGTCTGTGATAAATCTAAGTTACCCCAAGGTTGGTCAAACCAAAGACCTTAAAGTCTTCATCTCGTTTCATCTGAATAATCAGAAAATAAGGTTGTATAGCGGCAAGAGAATTAACAGCTCGTTACACCCGAATAACCACCCAGCTGAACATCGTCTGTCAATGGCTAATTTATTAGCTGCGGAGGTTTATAGTCACATCACCAAAGGGGGTGTTCTAAAGTCACATCGAAGAGAAACAATCCAATCAGGTCGGTTATCTGACCTAGAGTACCTCAAGCTTGCTTTAGACAGTAAGCTGAATAGCAACTACTCGGTCAAATACAAAACAACCCTTCGCTACACTTTCAGGGATATTGTCGATGTCTCAAATGGCAACACACTATGCGCTGATGGGCTAAGTGCTATGCTCAACAGATACACCAATGCCACAAGCTATAACACCTTTAGGAGACATGTAAACGCCCTAATAAATGAGGCTGTGAACCTGGGCATGGATGAGAGAGACCTATTGAAGAATAAGAGTAAAAAGGCAAAGGCTAAGCTCCATAAACCCTTCAGAGACATCGGCCTCATTCTAGATGAGATAAAAGCCTTTAACGGTAACCTCTACCTGTGCTGTCTTCTGACATACGGATGCCTCCTCAGACCACATCGAGAAATAAGGGAGTTATGTTGGGGTGACTTCTCCAACGACCTGAGTCAAATACACCTATCAGGGCATCGGAATAAATCAGGACGAAACAGGATAGTTCCTGTCCCAACGTACATCCGAG
>Ga0257120_1001640_pt1 | contig 14426 bp, 8 predicted proteins | sample SI106_10metaG_FD_190153 | JGI IMG/M metagenome (GOLD analysis project Ga0257120, IMG submission 190153) | Marine microbial communities from Saanich Inlet, British Columbia, Canada - SI106_10 | ecosystem: Environmental > Aquatic > Marine > Inlet | place: Canada: British Columbia | collected... | reverse complement strand
TGCTAATATGTCAAATCCCGTTCCTGCGTGAAGAGAATTAATTCCACCATCTCCGAAAAAGCGATATTCAATTTGGCCCAAATCTGGAATGGTTTCAGCGTCATACAAGTCATATCCCATATTCGAAATAGGGGTCAGACCGAAGCTTACCCCCATTCTTCTTTTGTGCTTCTTAAAATCATTGATGATTGGAAAGGCAAATGAGAAATTTTGAATAGAAAAGGAATTACTTGCTTGAGAAGTATTTCCTGAGTTAATTGACAGGAGCTCATTCTTTAAATCGAAGCTGAATGACGGCCTTGTGATGTCTGTATAGCTAGCTGGATTGGTCGAGTTGATAATTGTAGCATCGGAAATAGCGGCACTAACATGCCCCATTGAAGATAAGGCTGTCGTATTGCTACGAGATGGTTCTCCCAATCCATAAATAGAGTATGGTGAAAACGTACTTCGCTGAGCCATTACTTGACTTGCAAACACAATCAGAAGAAGAATAATGTAGTTCCTCATTTTTTTCGCTTCATTTCTAGCAATACCCAATTGAGTCCATACAGAACCAAGTTAGGGGCGGCAAAAGTCGCATTTTCCGCGTGCCTCTCAAAAAAGGTTGAGTCTCCTCCTGTTATTATTACTTTAAGCTTTGGAAATTCAGCTAAAAATTGATTCACAAAACCATTGAATTCGTGCATTGCTCCTTGTTCTGCGCCCATTTGCATAGAAGATGCCGTAGAGTTACCAAAAGTTACATCAGGTCGAGATAATTGTAAGCTAGGGAGTTTGTCAGTCAATAGGTGCATTGCATTTAGGCGCATTTGAAGACCGGGTGATATTGCACCTCCAATAAAGGCGCTATTGCAAACAATATCATATGTGATGCAGGTACCAGCATCTATTGTTAGGGTATTAGAATCTGGAAATAGACTTTGCGCACCAACGGCCCCGAGAATTCTATCCAAGCCTAATGTTTCAGGAGTGGAGTATGATATTTTGAATGGTGTAGGTATAGATCGATCGGCTATGCTTAAGTCAAATTCATTTGATATTTTATCAATTTCAATTGAATTAAGGTCTCGAACGCTAGAAACAATAATTTGTTCGGTGTTATATTCCGATGCCCATGCTGAAACTAGTTCGAAACTGAACTGCGCTTCACTTACCACCGAATCAATAAGATACGTTTCATTAAAAAAACCAGCTTTTATTCGAGAATTTCCTATGTCTATACAGAGGTTCATTTTATTAAGCAAAAAAACTCCTTTTAACTTTTCGTTTAATTTTTACTTTTGCCGCCCTGTTGCAAGCTCGACTTGTGATTGCAACAATACCAATAAAGGAGGTGCGGTAGCTCAGTTGGTAGAGCAAAGGACTGAAAATCCTTGTGTCGGGGGTTCGATTCCCTCCCGCACCACTCAAAAGGCGATCATTTGATCGCCTTTTTGCTTTCTAAAGCTGATTTATCTCAATTGATTGTCCACAACCAAGGGCAATAGGTAAATTTGCAACGTGAAAAAATCCTCCCCGGCTTTAGTCCTCAACTCCATTCTTCTCATATATGTGTTGCTTCAGTTTATTTGGTGGGCATATCTCATATATCAGTTGAATGTAGAAATACTGTCGTTGAGCTTTGAAGGAAGTGAAGAGTCTTTAAATAGAGAATTGACGAAAAAGCTTTGGATGATTGTTGGTGAGGGAGCGGTTTTTATCTCGTTAGTAGTATTGGGGTCGTTTTTTATTCGAAAATATGTGCTTCGAGAGAATAGAATGGCTCAACAGGAGCGTAATTTTTTACTTGCAACCACGCATGAATTAAATTCTCCAATCGCTGCGGCAAAATTGAATATGCAAACACTGAAAAGGTCGGGGTTGAGCGAAGAGCAGAAGGAACGAATGGTCGAATCAGGCTTGAGTAACGTAAATAGACTTGAAAAACTAGTACATAATATTCTTACTGCATCGAGAATAGATGCCGGAAAGTTTCAAATAGTTAGAGATAACATTGACCTGAGAGAACTATTAGATCGTATTATCGAGAGACACTCAATTCAACTCAAGGAGAGTGATTTAAAGGTGACGCTAACAATTCCAGATGAAATTAAATTGCAAGTTGATCAAAAAGCATTAGAGCTGGTATTTGAGAACTTATTATTCAATGCTTTAAAATATGCTAAAGGGGCAGATTTTGTAATTAGCGCAATTGACTCAAAAAAGAGGACTAGGATTGAAGTATATGATTCGGGCCATGGGGTTGAGCCTGCTCATCTAAAAATGTTGTTTGGAAAGTTTTTTAGAGCGGAAAATGAGGAGACAAGAACACAGAAAGGTACTGGGCTAGGCCTGTATTTGGTGAAAGAGGTAATTCGACTTCATAGAGGTTCGATCATAGCCACGAAAAATGAGCCAACGGGACTACGTTTTATTATTGATTTACCGCACAGCAAATGAAGAAGGCAGCACTTATAATTTTAGATGGATGGGGAATTGGAGACGGTGGCCCAACTGATGCCATTGCTCAAGCAAAAACTCCCGTTTTCGATCAATTAATGAAACAAGAGCCAAATGCTACCTTAAAGACTTTTGGAGAGAACGTTGGCCTGCCAAAGGGTCAAATGGGTAATAGTGAAGTTGGGCATTTGAATATCGGTGCTGGAAGAATAGTTCACCAAGATTTGGCAAGGATTAATCTTGAAGTAGAAAATGGATCACTTGCTGAGAACATAGCACTGAATGAAGCGATTGAATATGCGAAAACGAACGGAGGAAGGATTCATTTTATTGGATTATTAAGTCATGGCGGTGTTCATTCTGATCAAAGCCATTTGCATGCCTTAATAGATGCTTCAGAGAGCGCAGGCTGTGCTGATATTTTTGTTCATGCTTTCACCGATGGGCGGGATACAAACCAAAGCAGTGCGAAATCCAATATCGTGGAATTAGAGAATCATTTGAAGGGTAAAAGTGCTCGGTTAGTTTCAATGATTGGTCGATACTACGCAATGGATAGAGATAAAAGGTGGGATCGCACGAAAATTGCTTACGACCTTCTCGTAAATGGAATTGGGAGTGAGGTTGTGAGTTTCTCTGAGGCTTGCGATTCGAGCTATTCGAATGGAATTACAGATGAATTTTTTAAGTCGACAATAATTGCTAGAAAGGAGGGTAGGATTCAGCCCAACGACACGGTTATATGTTATAATTTTAGAACAGATCGCTGTAGGCAGATTACTGAAGTTTTGACGCAAAAAGATCACCCTGAGGTAAATATGTCAACGCTTCCTTTGCATTATGTGACGATGACTCGTTATGATGCCTCCTTTAAGAATGTGCATGTCATGTATAATAAGGACAATATTGAGAATACCCTAGGTGAGGTAATCTCTAAGGAAGGGGGGACGCAACTTAGAATTGCAGAAACAGAAAAATATCCACATGTTACATTTTTCTTTTCAGGAGGTAGGGAGACTTTATTTAATGGTGAAATGCGTGAAATGGCGGCCTCTCCAAAGGTAGCCACTTATGATCTTCAGCCTGAAATGAGTGCAGATGAGGTAGCCAGCAAGTGCCTAGATAGTATATCCAATAATAAACCTGATTTCATCTGTCTAAACTTTGCTAATCCTGATATGGTAGGTCATACGGGGATTTATGATGCAATAGTCACAGCTGTTGAAAAAGTAGACGCATTATTAGGAGTTATTCTTGAGAGTTTGAAAGTAAATAATTATAACGCGATAATTATTGCGGATCATGGTAATGCGGATATTACACAGTTGCCGGATGGCACTCCGCATACCGCGCATACGACAAACCCAGTTCCTTGTATTTTGGTGGGAAAATCTGACGCTATCCTTCGCAATGGAATTCTAGCAGATGTGGCTCCCACAATTTTGGCTTTAATGGAAATTGACGAACCTGACCAAATGACTGGAAAAAGTTTATTGCAATAAAAAAGACCCCAATTGGGGCCTTTTTTTATTTGTAAAGGTGGATACTTATCGAATCACGAATTCACTAATGCTTATCGCATTAGACTCATCGGTCATTTTGATTATATAAGAACCTGAAGCCAATTCGCTAACATCAATTGTATTAACACCCGCGTTTGCAATAATTGCAGAAGTCATAACAACATCACCTTTAATTGAAGTGATAACCATGTTATAAGCTCCAGCATTTGCTAAATCGATATTTACGAAATCCGCAGCAGGATTCGGATAAACCTTAAGAGTTGAAATAGCTAAATCTTCTACAGAAAGGTTTCCATCAACAGTGAATACCTGTACTTCAGAACAGCCATTGTTATCTGTTACTGTTACAATGTAATCGCCTTTCTCTAATAACCCTTCTATGTCTTGAGTGCTAGCTGAGAAGCCATTTGGGCCACTCCAAGAAAAAGTATAAGGAGATTGACCACCTGATACATTAATCAATTCAATGCTCGCTGTAAATGTCTCATTAGCATCATCTACCTCACCTATAACGGCTATCGTAGTGTTGGCGCATAATTGAGCATTCTTAGTCTTTACTCGGATATAAGGAAGAACGTTGAATGTATCATAAGGGGTTGTAATTGGATTTCCCCAAGAACCACTGTTATCAGAGTCTACGAGACCATAACCAGCAACTCCATAATCATAACCCAATGGAATCCCATCTTCATAAGTTGTGATACAAGCATAGTAACTCTCAATGGTTGCTGGTACTGGTATGTTTGCAGGTACCGTAATCCAATCATCAACTGGACTCCCTTCTGTTCCTCCAGCTACATCGTAAAAATCACCACTACCTAACTCAACTAAATTTCCTGTTCCATCATCGTTATATAATGTAGCTTTCAATGTTTGACCATATTCTAAACCATACTGAGTTGTCGTTCCAATTAATGGGAAATAACCCTGTACACCTACAACTGTGTCAGCCGTGAAATTATCATAGTACAAGCAGAAAGTGAACCCTGACGAACCCCACCATCCAGATCCTTGGTTGTCATCTTTGTCATACGCGAAAATGTTGTCAGAAACTCTGAAGTCCCATTCCATTTCATCGTTTTCTTCAGCCATATCAGAGTTGCTTGAAGCAACTGTGTAGGTCATTGAGTAGTTTCCAGTACCATCGGTTGTAAACTCGTCAGCAACTTCGATAATTGCGAATTCATCATTTGCAAGTGTGTTTGCAGCTGATGAACTTGAATAACCAGTATTTGACTCTGACACAGAGACAACTACGTCTGTTTGAGTTGCAGATCCATTTGCGATTACAAGTGCTGCTGGAAGGAAACTTGCTTCTTCAGCCTGAATTTCAGGGATTTCAGTGTACTTCTGATAAGCTCCACTGTCAGCAACTCCGTACATGTAAGCACGGTTAAGGTCTAGGTCATTGTCTGGGCCTGAATAAATGACAACGTCATCAATTTGCCAGCCATAAGCGATGCCATTATTGTCATCAGTCCATTGAAAACGAATCCAAAGGTTTCCAGTCGCGGTCATAATTGAAGCAGGAATATAATATCCTACATACTCAGGGTTAGTTTCACTACCTGGTGTGTTGTTTGCAGCAGTACGAGGCAACAAATGCTCATTTGAACCAATTGTTGTCCAACTAGTTCCGTTAGAACTTGCTTGAATATACATCTGATCAAAGAATCTAGAAGCACGTTCCTGATACATTAAAAAACCTGAACCAGTGGCTCCAGCAACACTGACTTGTGAGCTTTGCATAATATGCGTAGCCGCTGAAACTGTTCCTGCAGGGTCTCCGTTGTTCATTTCAGCAAATTCGTCTCCACTAGTTGATGTTAGTGCTGCATTACCATCATAAAACCATACTGCGGCAGTAGTTACAACACTCCAACCTAAAGATCCTGTGTTTGTAAATGTCCAGTCATTTACATCTGAAAAATCACTGTACCAAAGTGTGTCGCCAGCGGAAACATCCAATAATGGAGCTGCGCCATTGTAACGGAGTCCACCATTGGTCTCTCGCTTTAGGAAATCTGCTTCGTTTTCGCTCGTGAAAGTTGCTTTCTGCACTGATTGTGCAAACACGCTTCCTGCAAGAACAGCAAAAACAGAGGTTAATAGTATAAACCTTTTCTTCATAATCTGTTATTTAGAATTTATTGTCTTGAATCTCATTATTGTATTCAGAGGACGTCAAATTTAATACACAAGTTTGTGAAGTTGTTATTATCACTGATTTTATTTCCAGTGAAATAGGAATGTTAGTCGAATTAATTGCGAGTCGGTACTGTCAAATAGACCTATGTCTAGTAGCCTATCTACTGAGCAATTAGTTTGTGTATCGATGCGTTTCCACTGCTATCATCAACGCTCAAAAGATATATTCCAGGGTTCTTAATAATGAGATGCGTATTCGGGCTATAAAGAATGCCAGATTCTACAACTTTTCCTCGAATATCTCTTAGGGTATATGTGCCTTCCATACCTTCAAACCCAATGGTAATAGCATTTTTCGCTAAAACTGGGTTTGGGAAAACCTGAATTTGAGGTGAATTTGAAGTGGATTCCACTCTCAGTGGATCATTGCCTAGATACTTTTCATAAGATAATTTACACCCAAATTGATCAGATACTATTACACTGTAAAATCCAGTATCCACTTGAGATATATCCTGAGTAATAAGACCATTGTTCCAATTGTATTTGTATGGAGGCGTACCTCCATAAACGGACATAAATATTCCGGCATCGTTTTGACCATTATTGCTGGAGTCTGCGAATAGCGAGTCAATTTCTAGGAAAAACTTCGGTTGGGTAATTATTGTTGTAGTCGCAAACGAAGTGCAATTCTGGTTATCAACGACCGTAACCGAATAATCTCCAATAGACAAGTTAAAAAGCTGATTAGTGTCAGATTGTGCTGGATTCCAATTGTAAGTGTAAGGTTCAAATCCACCGTTGATTAAAACTTCGATTTGACCATCAGCATCTCCAAAACAGGAAATACCCCTTTCTAAAAAGTCAATATCAAATGGCTTAGAAATGTCACTTATGGAGTAACTGCCATAATTGGAACAGCCAAGTGTGTCTTGCACAGTAACATTGTAAGTTCCACTGTTTAGATTGGAAATTTCACTTAGCGTGTCTGAATGACTCCATAGGTATGTAATAATTCCAGAGCCGCCAGTGCTTGTTAATTCTATCGAGCCAGTCGCATCATCAGCGCATACGTTATTTGTAAGGTCAACAAGTGACAAATTAGGGGCGTTAGAATCTGCCAACAGAACGGTTACAACTTGCAGGCAACCAATCGAATCTAGCACACTTAAGTTATAGATGCCAGATGAAATTCCATTTAATGCCGATGTTGAATCTCCATTATTCCAACTAAATTGAAAAGGTCCAGTTCCAGATGGGTTTGAGGTGATTTTACCATTGCTAGACCCACAACCTGATGGTTGAGCGTTGATGGACACATTCAATTGATCTGTGCCCTCAATTGCCACCAAGGTGTCTGATGAGCAGCCAAGATCATTTTCCATAGAGATTAGATATGAACCTTGTGATAAGCCAGATATAAATGAATTGGTAGCCGAGCCGTCTATAAAATATGTATGAGGTCTATGAGCCGCCTGACTGCTTAGGTTCATTGTTCCCACACTATTTGAACAAGTGTCAAAAGAAAGCTCCACATCTATTTCGAGAGGCGTTGATGCTTCGATCTCAAATATTCGGTCATAAGTGCAGCTACCGTCTGTGATAAAGACTTGATAAAAACCTGGATCTAAATTTCCGATACTATCCACATCACCGGCCCCATTGGACCAGACTTTTGAATGGAATTGTGTGGCTCCAATTGCCTGAATAGAGATGCTGCCATCATTCGCTGATGGACAAGACTCGTCTCTAATATCTGCTTGAATATGTGCCGGACAGTCAGTGCTTAAAGGGTCAAAGGCCAAGGATAAGTCAGGATAATAACCAATGTGTCTCCAATCTTGGCTAACGTTTTTATAAAAGGAAACTCCGAATGGAGACTTAACAGCAGCAGTTGTGTTAATGACTAGTCTACCAGATTCTTTTTCAATAGCAATGAGATACTTTCCTGGTTCCAAAGCAGTGGTCAATTCAATACGAACTTTCTTATTTAAGTCTTCTTCACCAACTTGATATGGTGAAGAGGTGAAAATTGAAGCTGTGAGAGTTTCGAAAGAGAATATTTTTACCTTAAATCGAGAGCCAACTTCGGTAGACGGATGTATGCCGACCCAAGCTGATCGCATGGTGTCGAATGTAGTGACTTGAACTATTGATCCAAGCCGATCTAGAGATTCTAGTATCCAAATACCGGTTCCGTCTGACTGTTCCGAATTCCATTGAAAAATACTATCCGTGACTAAGAACGACTCTTCTACTTGGTTATTACTTAAATCTAGGTCAGCAGAATCGGTGATTAATGAAGCGTTTATCATATACGAACCGCTGTCGTAAGGAGTGAAAGAAGATCGTTTTGGTAAACCAATAACAGAATTCGATTCCCTCTCTAGCAGCCAACTGCTTGAAGTGTCGTTGAAACTAAGTGGTCCTTTTATGTCAACCGCCAACCTGGCGTTTTTGACATTTCTTGAATCGCTTTCAATGTTTGCAGAAAACTGCATGTGATATGCTACTGATAGAGCTCGAGGTAATTGGTCGGGAAAGAATCCACTAGCTTCAACTTCGGGGGAAATCGAAAACAATTCCTTGAGCTCAAAGTTTTCAGTTGGAGTAGAGCTTATAAAGATGTCGTCTATTGCGAGGCCAGAAGCATAACCATTATTGTCGCTATACTTAAATCTGAATTGGAAGTTGGATTTGAGATATTCCTTCGGAATTGAAATTCGATAGTCTTCCCATTCTACGCTTGCAATGATGTCAATTAAGTCAAACCAGTTTCCATTCGATACACGAATTTGGAGTGATGCCGTTTGACCATTACTTCCATTTTGGAAAGCACTAAACCCGATTCTCGCATAGTTCAAGCTGCTTAGGTTGAGTGTCTTTGAAAGAAGTACGTCCAAACTCTTATTACAATTGCAAACATCATCGTTTGTTAGCGCAAAAAGCCCATGCAATGGGACAGGCCAAAACCCATTTTCATTCGCTTGGCCAAGACTGTTTCCAGATGTTGCTGTGCTAAACCCTGATGGACCGGAACTTAAGGTCGTCCAACCATTTGGTAATTCGGGGGTATTTATATTATCAAAGCCTTCATAAAAAATGAGGCCAGCTGGTAAAGAACCCAGACTTCTTTTTGCAGCATCACTTTCAATCTCACTCACTAATCCGCTAATTCGCTGTCCTAGGGCAACTTGGTAGGTTATGATGGAAAGTATTAATATGGCGGTTATTCTCATAGGACAAGGTCAAAGGTAACGTTCAACCCTGTAGAAGATTATATGGTTAAGATTGAATATTTGTTACCTCTACCGATTCGTACTCTTCTATTGGTGGACAAGAGCATATTAGGTTTCTATCTCCGAACGCGTCATCAATGCGCGAAACTGGCGCCCAATACTTCATATCTACAACCCAGGGCAGTGGGAAGGCTGCCTTTTCTCTGGAGTATCCAAAGTGCCAATCATCAGTCATTAAAATAGCTGCAGTATGCGGAGCATTTCTTAAGACACTTACCTCCGCCAAGGAATCGCCATTTTCAATAATTTGAATTTCACTTCTAATCTGGATCATGGCTTCAACAAAGCGATCCAGTTCTTTCATCGATTCACTTTCCGTTGGCTCCACCATGACCGTTCCAGCTACTGGAAATGAAACCGTAGGTGCGTGATATCCATAATCTATTAGTCGTTTGGCAATGTCAGTAACTTCAATTTGAGCTGATTTTTTAAATGGTCTACAATCCAAAATCATTTCGTGTGCTACGTGACCATTTGATCCTTTATAGAGCACATCATAAGAGCCTTGAAGCTTAGCCTTTAGGTAGTTAGCGTTAAGTATGGCGAACTTTGTTGAGTCAGTCATTCCACATCCTCCAAGCATTTTTACATAACCATATGAGATGAGTAGGATTAGGGAGCTGCCAAAAGGCGCTCCAGAAACTGCGCTTATACCTGATTTTCCTCCTGTTTTGACAAATGGATGCTTTGGTAAAAATGGCGTTAAATGCTTAGCAACACCAATGGGGCCAACACCTGGACCGCCACCGCCATGAGGTATGGCAAATGTTTTATGAAGATTTAAGTGACAAACATCCGCCCCGATTATACCAGGATTTGTGAGGCCAACTTGAGCATTCATATTGGCTCCATCCATATAGACTTGACCTCCATGTTCATGAACAATCTTCGTGATTTCCATTATCGATTCTTCGAAGACTCCATGGGTAGAGGGGTATGTAACCATTAATGCTCCAAGGTCTTCGGTGTGCTTTTCAGCTTTAGACCGAAGATCTTCAACGTCAATATTTCCATTTTCATCGCATTTTACAAGTACTACCTTCATTCCAGCGATTACAGCACTTGCAGGATTGGTTCCATGCGCGGATGACGGAATTAACACGATATTTCGATGGGAATTCCCCATGTTTTCATGAAAAGCTCGAATAACCATTAATCCGGCATATTCTCCTTGAGCCCCCGAATTTGGTTGAAAAGAGACTGAATCGAACCCTGTCACTTCACAAAGTGCATCATGAAGGTTTTTGATTATTTCGGAATACCCTTTTGCCTGATTTACCGGAACAAATGGGTGTAGGTTCGCGAATTGTGGGTTGGTAATTGGATATAGTTCAGATGCTGCGTTGAGTTTCATTGTGCAACTTCCAAGTGAGATCATACTTCTGGTGAGAGATATGTCCTTATTCTCAAGTGATTTGATGTATCGCATCATGTCAGTTTCGCTTTGATGCGAATTGAATATAGGATGCTCCAAATAAGGAGTTACTCTTTCTAAGTAGGAAGGAACTCCAGTAGAGTTTGATGTCTGCAGAGCAATTGGATCTTGCTCTGAATATTCTGCAAAAACAGAAATGAGATCGCTGAGGTCTTGACTTTTCGTGGTTTCATCTACACTTACGCAAATATTGCCTTGATGAGCCCAAACATTAACATGGCGTTTCTCAGCTATTTTCTGAAGTTTTTCAGCATCTATATTATCAATACAGATTGTGTCAAAAAAGGATTTGTGCCTCACGCTAAAATCCATTTTTGATAGAGTACGGGCTAAATTATTCGCTTCTCTAGAAATATCTGTCGCTATCTCTCTTAGTCTAGTCGGGCCGTGGTACACTGCATACATACTGGCCATAATAGCCAAGAGCGCCTGTGCAGTGCATATATTACTGGTAGCCTTGTCCCTTCGGATGTGCTGCTCTCTAGTTTGAAGAGCCATGCGAAGCGCCTGTCTACCTTCCCTATCTACCGACACTCCTATTATTCGTCCAGGAATATGTCTTTTATAATCTTCCTTAGTGGCAAAGAATCCAGCGTGCGGCCCACCATATCCCAAGGGGACACCAAAACGTTGTGTATTACCCACAACAACATCGGCACCCCACTCTCCAGGAGGGGCGAGTAGAGTTAACGACATCAAATCAGTCGCTATAATTAGCTTAATGTCAAATTGTGTAAGACCTGAAATGGCAGTGTTATGATCCTTGGAATTTCCTTCCCTATTTGGATATTGAGCCATAGCTGCGAAATAAGTTTCATCAAATTGATGATTCTCTATGTCACCAACGACCACCTCAATGCCAAGGGGCTTGGCCTTTCCTTTTACAACCTCGATAGATTGTCCAAAACATAGATGGTCAATAAAAAGCTTAGTGACACCTGCTTTTACTTTGTCTCTGGATCGGGAGTTAAAAAGCATCAGGGCCGCCTCAGCCGCAGCAGTCGACTCGTCTAAAAGGCTTGCATTAGCAATTGGTAATCCAGTCATATCACAAACCATGGTCTGGAAGTTCAATAGCCCTTCTAATCTTCCTTGAGAAATTTCTGCCTGATATGGTGTGTATGCGGTATACCATCCAGGATTCTCTAAAATATTTCGTTTGATTACAGCCGGGGTAATAGTGCCGTAATAGCCTTGACCGATAAAATTTCGGTATAACTTGTTTTTTGCAGCTATTTCTTGAATGTGAGTGTCAAATTCAAATTCTGTAATTCCTTCTGCCACATTCATCGGCTTTTTAAGGCGAATTGAGGCTGGAATAGTTTGGTCAATGAGCTGATCAATGCTGTCTACACCGATTGTGTCTAGCATTATCTGAATTTCTTCTTTTCTTGGCCCGATATGGCGAAGTTGAAACGAGTCGTGCTTTATCATTTTTTCTTTAAAAAGGGATGCAAATATAATTTCTGCAATGCCTTATAACAGCATAGTGAAACAATGGTTCTAGGCTATCATGTATTCGACTGAATTCAAAAAATGCGCATGTTTGCAATTCAATGAAACCCTTAATACCCACTCTTCTATTTCTAACCTGCACAATTGCTTCAATTGCCCAGCAAAAATCTTCGTCAATTTTAATGATGACGGGTAAGGTTTTAGATGGAGTTGTAACTGGTGAGGACAGTTCATTTATTTATTACGATTACGAAAAGAAATCGGGAAAAGTAAAATCCAAAAAGCTGGATTGGGAGAGAGTCTTCGCATTTACAGATGAAGCTGGAGTTGAAAAATTGGTCTATATAGGAGATTCAACAATTGGGAATCATTTTACAGAATCCGAGATGCGCGCCTACATCAGAGGTGAACAAGATGCATGGAATGGATATAAGTCAAATTGGACTGTTTGGACTGGTGTTCCAATAACTGGAGGACTAGGCTTCCTTCTTTCAAGCAGTCCATTAGTATTCGTGGTGTCGTTTGCATATATGGTCGTTGCGTCAATGCCAAAATATAAAATGACGCCAGGAAGTATTTCAAATGCTTCGGACTTAAAAAATCCGGCTTATATTTTGGGATATGAAAGAACAGCACGTTCAAAAAGGTTATTCAAGTCACTGGCATCCGGAGTTGCTGGAGCTGCAATTGGTGTGGCAATTGGCCAATTAACTGAGTAGATCGCAACTTTTGATTCGAGGCTTAGTTTATTCCAATCTTTTCGTAGCCATCGTACTCACGCTGCTTGCATCTTCATCCTACTGCATTGTGCAGGGTTTAGCTTTTAAATGGTATCCAATAATAAGTGTCTTTTTAGGTACGTTCATTCTGTACAACTTTCACCGACTGTATAAGATTGATTTTATTCCAAATGCTCAACTTGGAGGTCGACATCGTTGGATGCTCGCTAATGGGAAATGGATCAAGTACAGCATGGCCTTTTGTGTGTTTGCGGCTTTGCTAATACTTCCAAATTACACAGCAAATGATGTAGTTTGGTTGGTGCCTGCTGCCATTATTTCGGTTGGTTATACTATACCCGTTTTTCCAACAGACAGTAAGTGGTGGCGATTGCGGGATATACCATTAGCAAAACCATTGATCATTGCGCTGGTAGTGACGTATCTAACCCTTTCATTTCCCACCTACGAGCAATATGGGATACATGAAATTTTCACGGCTTCTAACTTGACTCTATTTATTGAGCGATTTGTATTTCTTGTTTCAATGACGATCCCTTTCGAGATGCGAGATATACAATCTGATAGAGATGCTGGATTATCAACATTGGCAACTTACCTGGGATTTGATTTGGCAAAAAGAATTACCATAACAAGTCTGGTATTTTGGCTAGTACTGTTCGAGGTCCGAACCATTTTAGAGATTAATTATGCGCTAGCAATTGCGGGATTTGTAATCTTTTTGCTCGGACTAATTGGGATTTCTAAGCTGCGAATTGACAAATCGGAATTGTTTTTTGTAATCGTTTTTGAGGGACTCATTGCATTTTACGCAGCTTCAATTCTCCTATTTGGCTAGTGGCTCTTTTTCCATAGAGATGCCTGAATCCATCCAGATTTTCTGTCCCAACGATTAATTAATTCTAGTCCGGTCAGTTTGGCGATAGTGAATATTCGGGGTAGTGCAGTTGTGCGCAATCCAGAAACTGATGAAAAAAAGATATATAAAATCTTGATGAAGGTTTTTTGCAACCAACTTGCCTGAAAACCTTCTATACTTTCCTCATTAAAGTCAAATATTAAGATCTTGCCTTCATTAGATAAGGCTTTATTTAAATCAAGAAGTAATAGTTCAACGTCAGAATCCTTATAGCAGTCCAGAACGAATGGAAGAATGATAAGATCAAAATCGAGCGGAGATGCTCTCCAATCATTCCCAAAATGCAAGAGGTCCAATTCTGATTTAGATAAGCGAGTCTTGCATTTCGAAATCATTTGGTCGGATAACTCACAATAGAAATAGCTTTTAGATAAGTCAACCTCTAAACAAGTTTTTAAAATCTTACCTGTGCCACCACCAAGAATTAAGCATCGATTAGATTTTGAGAGTTTGGAAATCGCTTCT
>Ga0257120_1001638_pt1 | contig 14432 bp, 17 predicted proteins | sample SI106_10metaG_FD_190153 | JGI IMG/M metagenome (GOLD analysis project Ga0257120, IMG submission 190153) | Marine microbial communities from Saanich Inlet, British Columbia, Canada - SI106_10 | ecosystem: Environmental > Aquatic > Marine > Inlet | place: Canada: British Columbia | collected... | reverse complement strand
AACTATTTTGGGCGGCCTCTACCTACCCTGAAATCAAAATAAATCGTACTGCTGATCTTCAAGTAGACGAGTTACCTCCGCTGGGCCAAATGGCACTGTTGTCACAAAGGGTAAAAGAGTCGATTTATCCAAACCCTCTTTTTCATAACTGACCTGACAGACTTTAATATCTATTACCTCAAGCGCCGACAGTCGCGCGGCCAGATCGACAATCGGCTTAAAGTCGCTGTAGTTCTCTCGAAAAAAGATTTCCACATCCGGGCCATAGATAACAAAAGCAATCGGCGGCACTGTAGGTGAAACCTGTGCATCCAATTGTTGTTGTGTTTGAAAGTAAGCCTCGGCACGCTGCAGGGCTTCGTAGACTTGATCTGCTTTTTTGAGATTGATTCTGGCCACATAGCCAGACACCATTTTGCTGTCGGCAGTAATCAACTGATCAGCAGCGTAGCTAATTTGTGAAAATAATAAATTAGGTAGCAGTGCTAGCAGAAATAGCCATCGCATACTGAACATCCTTGCTCAAATAAAATTGTTTTAGATAGAAAAAGAAGCGCCACAACCGCAGGTGGTAGAGGCATTTGGGTTGGTGATTAAAAATCTCGACCCCATCAATCCCTCTTCATAGTCAACCGTCGATCCGGCCAGATACTGGTAACTCAACGAATCGATCAACACGGTAATGCCATCGCGGGTAACCGCCGTGTCATCTTCCGCCATCACATCTTCAAACGAGAATCCATATTGAAACCCCGAACAACCGCCGCCAGTCACATAGACACGCAACTTCAGCTCTTTGTTATCTTCTTCTATCTTAAGACTCTGCACCTTAGTTACTGCGCTATCAGTAACTTCTAGTACTGAGGGTGTAAATGTTTCAATACCTGACATTTTTTCTCCGTGCTTCCTATAAAATTGCTTCGTCACGTTCGGTTGGAAATTCCGTGACGTTTGACTCAACCGAATGATAAACAAAACTACCTACAACTTCAGCGCCTTTTTCAATTCCTATCAAGTTATAGTTTAAATTGCCTTCGACCACAGCTTTCGCCGCTAATTCAACTAGCTCACTGGCATGTAAATCGCCTTTGACATGGCCGTTAACAATAATAGTAGCAACCGCTATATCACCAGTCACCGTGCCACTCTGCAAAACTCTGACTTTGGACTGAGCGCCCTCGGCACTGATATTACCAATTACTTCACCTTCAATTTCTAAATTTCCAGTGAAACTTATATCGCCTGCTACTCTTGTACCAGCAGCAATTAAGGTCGTCGTACCAGCACTAAAACCACTGTCATTTTTAAAACGCTTGAAACCAAACATTTTCACCCCTCAATTTTCCAATCATACTTTTGATCAAACTGTGTCTTTTCCATCCACGGATATCGCAGTGTTATTCGCACCTGTCTGGGTTCAAAATTATCCGGGAAAGTCATTACACCCCGATTGATTGAGAAGTATTTAAATTCCATCTTAAACGGCACTTTGGCAATCTCGGGATCAAGCTCTGCGAGAGACAATCTCACTTCTTTTCCATCGAGCAATCCTGAGACCCAAAAATTTGCCGAGACAATTAGCGTTTTCATCTCTACTATTTTTTGTCTTGCTACCCAGCGATAGGCAATTCGCCCATCAGCCAGTCTGTCCAACTTTAGATCTGCCACTGAAAGACCGCTTGGCTGACTGCCATCCTGCAGCAGCTCACGATAGAGCTTTAACTCTTCATCGCGCTGATAAATGCTTTTTTGCAAGACAATCATTTCTTGGCGTGTACTCTCCAGTGCCGCTGAATCCACTCTCAAGTTTAACTCTAAACGACTCAATTGCTGCTGTAGCAAGGTAACTTCAGCGGTGAGCTTTTCGGCAAGTATTTCAAGGCGCGCCCTGTCCTGCATTTCTTCCTTGAGGGTCTGTCTTTCCGAACTCTGACCAAAAAGAAAAGCACCAACTAAGGAAATCGTAACCACCAAAACCGCAAGATAAATAAACCGCGGTCGGTAAGGAATTACAATCGATTTTACTTCAGTCATCAGGGCAGTAGTGCCGGCGCAGTCAGTCCTGAATTCTCAGGCATCCCAAAGATAATATTCATGCACTGAATTCCCTGACCTGAAGCACCTTTGGTCAGGTTATCCTCAACCACCAGCACAACTACCTTATTGCCACCATTGGGACGACAGACTGCAATACGACAAACATTGGAACCACGGACCGAACGGGTCTCCGGATGACTGCCAGCAGGCAGCACATCGACAAAAGGTTCATCTTTATAGCGCTGCTCGAAAAGCGCCTGAACATCGACTTCCTTACTCAGGTTGGCGTATAGAGTTGTATGTATACCTCTATTAATAGGTAATAGATGAGGCACAAATGTTAGAGAAACTGCGTTTTCCCCAGAATTTTTCGAAGCAATGTCGCTGAGCCCCTGCACTATTTCCGGATGATGGCGATGGCCAGATGCTGCATAGGCTTTAAAACTATCGCTCATTTCAGAATGCAATGTGCCAATACTGGCCTGACGACCTGCACCACTGACACCTGAGGCGGAGTTGGCGATAAGATCGCTGGTATCAATACAGCCGGCTTCCAGCAGCGGCAAAAAGCCAAGCTGCACACTGGTCGGATAACAACCTGGGCAGGCAATAAGCTCGGCGCCTTTAATTGCTTCGCGATTCACTTCAGGCAGGCCATAGACCGCCTGAGGAATTAAATCGCGGGCAGTATGGGGCTGGCCGTACCAACTTTCCCATAGGTCCGCGTCTCTGATTCTAAAGTCTGCGGACAGGTCTATAACCTTAACCCCGCGCTGTAAAATATCCGCAACCATACTCTGCGCCACACCGTGGGGAGTTGCAAAAAACACAACATCGCATTTAGAGAGCTGATCAACATCTGGCACTGAAAAAGCCAGATCCACTATACCCCTTAAATTGGGATATAAATCTGCAACGGGTAGACCTTTTTCACTGCGTGAAGTAATCACAGTTACCTCTGCCTGAGGATGGCCAGCCAATAACCTTAAAAGCTCAACGCCGGTATATCCGGTTGCACCTACAATTCCTACTTTAATCACTTGCTTTCTCTTTTCGTTATCCAGAATCAAAACATCGGTCTATAATACCCGAATAATGCAGTATCTGTGCTTTTTATAGCCATCAACTTTAACCGGGAATCATAAATGTACGCTTGGCTTTTGTCCTTTCATTTAATCGCCGTTATCTGCTGGTTTGCTGCACTGTTTTATCTGCCGCGCCTGTTTGTCTATCACGCGATGTCAGAGGATACGACGAGCATCGAGCGATTTAAACTGATGGAGCGCAAGCTCTACAACGGCATCGCCACCCCCTCAATGATTGCCACAGTGGTTTTTGGCGGCTGGCTGGTACTGCTAAATCCCGACTACTATTTAAGCCAGCTGTGGTTTCAACTAAAAGCGCTGTTGGTGGCGATCCTGATCGGCTATCACTTTGCCTGCGCCGCCTATATGAAACAGCTGAGCACCGACAGCTGCACCAAGTCCCATGTGTTTTTCCGTCTGTTTAATGAAGTACCAGTAGTGTTTTTGATCGCTGTGGTGATTCTGGTTATTGTTAAGCCCTTCTCTTAGAGGGCTTTTCACTAAAAGCTTCTACTAAAAACCACTGCCAGGCTGATCAAGATAGGCCTGCTCAGCCGCATTACTATCCCTACCGAGAATGCTATTGCGATGAGGGTAGCGGCCAAACTGCTGAATAACCGCTCGGTGACGTTCAGCAAAATCCTCAAAACCCAAAAAAGTGTCGCCGCTTTTTGGGCCCTCCAGCGCCGCTAACTCAGAGAACTTTTCTACCGACAGATTCTGCATTGCAAGTGATTCTGCATGCTCCAGCGGCATATAGAAAAATACCCTACATATATAAGGTACCTCAATATCCTGATGCAGACCTATACCATCCAGACACCAGCCCAATGCCAGTTCATCCTGGGCAAATGCGCGAGCTGTATCGCGATACATATTGCGTGAAAATTGATCGGCAACAATTATCGCCGCCAACCGACCTTTAGGTGTCTCAAGCCAGTGATCGTATTCACCCTCAACAAGGCCCTGTAATCCGTCAGCAAATTTCTGTCGTATCAGAGCATCATTCTGGCCGTTTTTTTGCCACCAGATTGTTGATTGGCGCTTTGCCAGATTCGGGTCGTTGATATCAGTGCCAAACCAAAATTCGATTACCTGTTCTATTTCCATGAATGTTTACCTTCGGATAGCATCACTGCGTTATATTCAGGATAATACACAATTAGCAATTTCGCCCTAAAGTGGCTTTACCCTATCAGGAAATCTAAATGACTCAATCGCGCTCCAAACAACTTTTCGAAGCAGCTCAAAAGCATATTCCCGGCGGTGTAAACTCTCCAGTGCGAGCCTTTAAGGCAGTAGGCGGAACGCCAATCTTTTTTGACCGTGCCCAAGGCTCCTATATGTTTGATGCCGATGGCAAACGCTATATCGACTATGTAATGTCTTGGGGCCCTATGATTCTGGGGCACGGCCACCCTCTAGTGCTGGATGCAATCCGCGAACAGTTAGAAAAAGCCATGACCTTTGGCACCCCCACCGAATTGGAAATATCGCTGGCCGATAAGATCTGCGAGCATGTTCCAGGTATGGAGATGGTGCGCATGGTTAACTCTGGCACCGAAGCGACCATGAGTGCTATCCGACTGGCGCGGGGCTACACCGGTCGCGACAAAATTATTAAGTTTGAAGGCTGTTATCACGGCCACTCGGATTCTCTGCTGGTTAAAGCAGGATCAGGCGCATTAACATTTGGCGTGCCCAGCTCGCCGGGTGTACCCGCCGCTCTTGCAGACCACACAGTGACTCTTAACTACAACGATATAGAGCAGGTCAAAGAGACCTTTGCCGAGATCGGCGAACAGGTTGCCTGCATTATTGTTGAGCCGGTTGTCGGCAATATGAATTGCGTACCGCCAATCCCCGGATTCCTTGAAGCTCTGCGCGAGTGCTGCACAGCATCGGGCGCTGTACTGATTATTGACGAGGTGATGACCGGTTTCCGTATCGGCCCTCAGGGCGCCAGCGCCTACTACAATATTGAGCCGGATCTAATCTGTCTGGGCAAGGTGATTGGCGGCGGTATGCCGGTGGGTGCCTTTGGTGGCAAGCGCGAGATTATGGAACAAATTTCACCCCTTGGGCCGGTCTATCAGGCGGGAACACTTTCTGGTAATCCAGTGGCTATGGCGGCAGGTCTGGCAACTCTCAACCAAGTTTCACAGCCCGGATTCCTCGACCCTCTGGTCGCCCATACAGACCAGCTGGTTAATGGACTTCGCGAGCGCGCAGCCGCCGCAGGTATTGCCATGACCAGCAATCATGTCGGCACTATGTGGGGACTTTTCTTCTCTGAGGAAGAAAAAATTATCAATTACGGTCAGGTAATGAACTGCGATACAGAACGATTCTCGAAGTTCTTCCATGGTATGTTAGATGAGGGCATCTATCTGGCACCGGCCTCCTACGAAGCGGGCTTTATGTCTGCCGCACACAGTGATGAAGATATTCAATTTACGTTGGACGCTGCTGAGCGAGTATTTAAAACCTTATAAAATTAGCCGGCAACAACAGCCTGTAACTATGCCACTACTATATAGGTATGTTGTTGCGGTGATTTTTCCGTATCATTGCGCTCTGGGTTTTTTATAAGACTGCTAAAAATACTTTTGGAGTAATGATGAGCTTTTCAAGCCAGCGCGGCCCCTACCCCTATACCAGAATGCGCCGCACACGCTCTGCGGATTTCGCTCGCCGCCTAATGTGCGAATCCTCACTTAGCGTCAACGATCTGATCCTGCCACTATTTGTGGTCGAGGGAACCAATGAAAGGCAAGCTGTAGAATCCATGCCCGGCGTCGAGCGCCTATCGATTGATTTACTGATTGAAGAAGCCCGCGAAGTTGCCAGCCTTGGCATTCCCGCTATCGCTCTTTTCCCAGTGACTCCGGATGATAAAAAATCTCTGCTTGCCGAAGAGGCATACAATCCTGAAGGTCTGGCTCAGCGCGCGGTGCGCGCGATTAAAGCGGCGGTGCCGGATTTAGGTGTAATCACCGATGTCGCCCTCGACCCTTTTACCACCCATGGTCAGGACGGCATTATTGATAAAGAGAGCGGCTATGTACTCAACGATATCACTGTCGAAACACTTGCCAAACAGGCGCTATCTCATGCTCAGGCCGGTGCCGACATAGTCGCTCCCTCCGATATGATGGATGGACGTATCTGGGCGGTTCGCGAAGAACTGGAAGAGCAGGGTTTCGTCAACACCATGATTATGGCCTACGCCGCCAAATACGCTTCCAGTTACTACGGTCCTTTTCGCGATGCAGTGGGTTCAGCTGGCAATATTAAAGGTGGTGATAAGAAAACCTATCAGATGGATCCCGCCAATAGCGATGAAGCGCTGCATGAATGTGCCCTGGATTTAGAAGAGGGTGCCGATATGATTATGGTTAAACCGGGTATGCCCTACCTGGATATAGTTCGCCGCGTGAAAGACGAACTAAAAGCGCCGACCTTTGCCTATCAAGTCAGTGGCGAATACGCCATGCACTGTGCCGCTTTTGAAAATGGCTGGCTAGAGCGCGATGCAGTTATTCTAGAATCTCTGCTGGCCTTTAAGCGCGCCGGGGCCGATGGCATCCTGACCTACTTTGCCAAACAGGCAGCTCACTTACTGAATAATAAGTAATCAATAATGCTTAGAGTCGACAAATATATTAGTAATGCGACGGATCTTTCGCGCTCCGAAGTTAAACGCTTTATCAAAAATGGTGAGGTTACCGTCGACGATGAGCCGGTGACAAACCCCGCACAAAAAGTAGTTGGTAGCGAAGAAATTTGCATTGAAGGCTCTTCTATTAGTATGCCGAAAAGCCGTTACTTTATGCTTAACAAACCAGCTGGTGTGGTCTCGGCAACCAAAGATCACAACAACAGCACCGCCCTCGATCTTATCTATGAGCACCGCAGCTCTGAGCTGCAAATTGCTGGGCGACTGGATATAGATACTACCGGTCTGCTGCTAATTACCGATGACGGCCAGTGGAATCATCGCCTGACATCGCCGCGCAGTGACTGCCAAAAAATTTATCAGGTCAGACTGGGGGTGCCAATTACGCCTGATTACCAAGAGAAACTGGCTAAAGGTGTTTGGTTAGAGGGGGAAAAACATCCCTGCCTGCCGGCAACCATGGAAGTTATCGACGATCAGCATGTGCTGCTGAGTATTGCCGAAGGTAAATACCATCAGGTTAAGCGCATGTTCGCCGCACTCGGCAATCACGTGGAAGCCCTACACCGCACTCAGGTTGGCGGAATAGTATTGGACGAAGACCTCGAGCCTGGTGATTATCGCCCGCTGACTGAAGAAGAAGTTGCCAGTATCTATGAATGATCAAAGTGTTGAATTACTGGTTCAGCAACTCTCTCGTATTCAGGGAAAATGTTTAATCGTCGCCGATGAGAATTGGACAACAGCCTCATGGCAAAGCGTCGCCCATGCGGGCAGCTCAAGCCGCACCCTTTATAGCAATCGTTATGAAATAGCCGAGAGTGCCAAGCAGGCCGGTATTGAAACCTGCTTTAATGACTTCGATTTTTCAGCACTCGAGCCAGCCAGTTTTGAGCATATTTTATTTCGCGTCTCCAAAGAGCGTCCAGTCAGCCACCATATAATCAATCAGGCATCGGTACTACTTAAACCCGAGGGGCAATTGCTACTCAGTGGAGAAAAGAACGACGGCGTTAAAACCTACGCAGACCATGCCTGCAAACTATTTGGCGACCGCTGCAAGCCACAAAAAAATGGCAATTATTACCTCGCCTCTATCACTAAGTACGCTGTCAGCAATAAGCTATTGGACGATAAAAATTATTTAAATCTGCGGCCTATTAAAAGTAGCGAAGAGCTACCACTGCAAAGTAAACCAGGAATTTTTGGCTGGAATAAAATTGATCAGGGTAGTGCATTTTTAATTGAACACCTACCCACTTTTTTACTGTCTTACGGCGAGAAAAATCCACCCCAAACACTTCTGGATTTGGGGTGTGGCTACGGCTATTTATCCTCTGCAGCCAGCCTGCACGGTTTTCAACAGGTAACTGCAACTGATAATAATGCTGCAGCACTCAGAGCCTGCGAAACTAATTTTGCAGCCTTAAATATTAATGGGAATATTATTGCCGGCGATGCAGGCAGTCAGATCAGTGGACGTTTCGACGCGATCATCTGCAACCCCCCCTTTCATCAGGGCTTTAATATAGATAGCGCACTAACCGAGAAATTTCTCAACGCCAGCAAACGACTACTAGCCCCCTCAGGAAAAGCACTGTTTGTAGTCAATAACTTTATTGCCCTAGAAAAAAAGGCGCAGGATTATTTCGCCAATGTAGAAGAAGTCGCCAGAAGCGGCTCCTTCAAACTAATAAAAGTCTCCCAGTAACCGCTCGATACTGCCAAGCGAAGCTAGCCATCTCCCTGTGATCAGTTAGATTCCGCTTATGGTCGGTCGTATTTCCGTTAAAAGCGAAGATTTGTTTGAGCGCCAGCGAGTTATCGTAGCTTAGGAAGTACGACCGACCATGGAATCGATCACAGGGAGATGGCTAGCTTCGCGGCCGCACAAAACTAAAGCCCCATCACTCGCTTAATAATCTCATTCTTAACCGGCTTTAACCTATCAACCTGACTCAACCCCATATTCCGCAATAACCGAACCGCCAAATTGTCCGCAGCAAAAAGACGCTTAAAGCCTTCCATCGCCGCCATCATCGCCAGATTCTCAGGCTTGCGCTGACGCTGATATTTATTCAAGGTCATCAACGACCCCAAATCATTACCGCGCTTCGCCGCCGCAGATAGCGTCTCCACCAGCGCCGCAACATCGGCAAAACCGAGATTGACCCCCTGCCCCGCCAATGGATGAATAGTGTGCGCAGAATCACCCAACAGCGCCACCCGCTCGACCACATAATCCGTCGCATGACGCTGTCGCAGAGGAATTGAATAGCGTTTATCTGTTGCGATAACTTTACCCAGACAGTGCTCACTGCCACGACTTAAGGCCTGACAAAACTCAGTATCATCAAGAGCCATTAACCGCTCCGCCTCAGCTGACTCCTGAGACCATACCAGCGAACAGTAATGCCGATCACCCTCCTTATCCAAAGGCAGTAACGCCAGAGGGCCTGTTGGCATAAAACGCTGCCAAGCAGTCTGCTGATTAACCTGCTCAGTCTCAACTGTGGTCACAATCGCGCTGTGACCATAGTCCCACTCACGGGTGGGAAAGTTAAACTGCTGACGAATCGCTGAATTACCACCATCAGCAGCTACCAGCAGAGGAGCTGACAACTCGCGGCCATCCTCTAATACCAGACTAACTTGATGCTCAGAACCAGCGTAACTTGCAACCTTCAGCGGACAGAGAAATGTAATATTGTCGCTTTTTTCTACCTCTGCTAAGAGACTTTCAACAACCAGAGAATTTTCAACAATATGCCCCAGATTTGGCTGATGGACATCCTGTGAATTAAAGCGAATTCGACCTGTACCCTCGGCATCCCAAACATCCATCGCCATGTAAGCACTTACTCTTTTATTCGCTATCTGCTCCCAAACACCGCAGCATTCCAACAGACTGCGCGACTTTTCGGTGAGCGCCGCAACCCGCGGATCAAACTTTTCGGCGCTGTAACTGGCACCCTGATAAGCCTCAATCAGCGCAATCTTCAGCTGGGGATTAGCCCGCGCAAAAAGACAGGCAAATGCCGCACCGACCATACCGGCACCGACAACAATCACATCGTATTGACGACTCTGCTGCTTATATTTGTGCTCAACCATGTCCGGCCTCCTTGGTCATCATGCCCATTCCAAACTGGGCAAAACGACTGCGCAAGCTGGGTATTAAATCCATCATTAACAATCCAGAATTGCGACCCAGCGCGATAGCAGAAGAAGATTGAGCAAATAGTTTTGGCAGATTATCGCTAAACAACAGGGTATTTTGCTGATCGGCCAACTGCTGTTGCTGATAGGATTCAAGGGTTTCCAGCGCAGAGAAATCTTCGTCAGAGGATCTGGCACTACCCAGTACATCAGCCAATACCGCAACATCGCGCAACGAAAGATTAAATCCCTGCCCGGCCACTGGATGCAGACTGTGGGCAGCATTGCCAAGCACCACCAAGTTGCGTCGCACCTGTTCCGTCGAGGTGGTTAACGCCAGTGGATAGGCATGGCGCTCGCCAACCTGCTCAAGCATTCCCAATCGATAACCAAAGCGCTCTTGTAGGGTTTGCAAAAACTCTTCATCACTGGCGGCCATCAATTGCTCGGCTTTTTCGTTTGGCTCTGTCCACACCAGTGCGCAGCGGGGGCTGCCCTTGTAATCGGCAAGTGGCAACATTGCCATCGGCCCCTGATCGGTAAAGCGCTCATAGGCGACACCGTCGTGGGGTTTCTCTAAAGCAATATTGGCAATAATGCCATGCTGCCCATAGGGTTGCTGATTACTGTGGATACCGATTTTTTGTGCTGTCTGGGAATTGGCACCATCAGCGATTACCACCAGTGATGACTCAATAATCTGATCTGTCTCTTCCAGCGTTAAGCGCATACCGTTCTTGAGCGGTTTGATGGTCGACACACGTGCCGGCGCCAAGACCTCCACCGAAGTTGTCGCCAACTTTTCCAACAGAACCGAGCCGATCCAACTGTTTTCAACCACATAACCCAGAGCTTCAACGCCGACCTCATGGGCATCGATTCTCGTCAGGCCTATATGGCCGCGATCGCTAACATGGATTTTTTTAATCTTGCTGGCCTGGGTTTGCAGCGCTCTCCAGAGACCAGCGGCTTCAAAAATTTTCCGGCTGCTCCATGATAATGCTGTAGAGCGGGCATCAAAACTCGGGCGGTACTCGGTGTTATCAGACTGCTGATAACCCTGCGCTTCGAGCAGCAAAACTTTCCAGGGATGCTGCTGTTCGGCAAGTAATAGAGCCAGACTAATACCCACCATGCCGCCGCCGACAATAACAATATCGTAGTTGGAGCTGCTGTCTTGGGTTGCTGCTGTCTCGCTCACATTTAGCCTGCCATCAGTAATTCAATATCGCTGCGTGTTTTTGGTACGCCTGCGGTTAAATCTTCACAGCCGGTTTTGGTCACGGCTACATCATCCTCAATGCGCACCGCCAGTCCGCGCCATTTATCGGCGACCTTTTTATTATCCGATGAAATATAAATTCCCGGCTCTACGGTCAACACCATGCCCGGCTCAAAGTCACGCCACTGGTCTGCAATTTTGTAATCGCCGACATCGTGCACATCCATGCCCAGCCAGTGGCCAGAACTGTGCATATAAAATTCTTTGCAGGCGTGCCGCTCAATTAGCTCGCTGACTTCACCATCGAGAATACCCAAATCACGCAATCCCTGAGTGATCACAGCAATGGTTGTCTGGTTGGCAATATTGTAGGCGGCACCGGGAACAATACTCGCCATTGCCTGAATCTGCGCTTCTAAAACAATATCGTAGATAGCCGCTTGCTCGCGACTAAACTTACCATTCACCGGAAAAGTGCGAGTAATATCCGCCGCGTAATTTTCATATTCGCAACCGGCATCTATCAGTACCAGATCGCCATTGTTAATTTTTTCACGGTTTTCAATATAGTGCAGTATGCAGCCATTTTTTCCGCCGCCAACAATACTGGTGTAGGCCGGAGCCGTGGCACCGGAAGCCATAAACTCATGCTCGATCTCAGCCTGTAGCTGATACTCATAGATGCCGGGTTTAGCAACACCCATGGCACGGCAATGAGCGCGCGCGGAAATCTCACCAGCTCTGCGCATCAATTTTAATTCTGCGGCGGTTTTGATCAAGCGCATCTCGTTGACTATATGATCCAGATCGACAAACTCTCCGGGGGCTGCCGAGCCGCGAATTTCATTGACCCAGCCCATTAGATGGCGGTCAAAATCAGCATCTTTACCTATGGCGTAATAAACTCGTTCTTTACCCTCTAACAAGCCAGGCAAAATATCGTCGAGATCGCCAATTGGAAATGCATCATCCAGAGAGTAATCCGCAACTGCTCCCTCTGGGCCAACCCGATAGCCATCCCAGGTTTCACGCAGTTTGTCCTTTTCGCGACAAAATAGAATAGCTTCGCCCTGATCGCGGCCGGGAATTAATACCAGCACAGACTCCGGTTCGGAAAATCCGCACAGGTAGCTTAGATTAGTAGACTGTTTGTAGGGGTAGTGAGTATCTCGAGAGCGAATTTTTTCAGCCGCCGCCGCGACTATTGCAATGCTGTTGCCCTGCATAGTCGACATCAGTTCTCTGCGCCTTGCGGTATATTCTTTGGCGGTGATCATATCCTCACATACCTTAATTAACTTTCCTTTAGTGGATAGTTGGCTCTGCACTAGGGCCGGAATCTGGGTGAAGGTCGGTGAATATTAACTGTACGGCAATGCGGATATACTCGATTAACTCAGCGTAGTCGCGCTCGCCGCCGTCATCAGTATCAAAGTCCACCGAGATCTGGCCAATGGCAGCAATATCCTCCAATGCCTCTTTGGCGTCTTCGGAAACTTCAAATTCACTGTCCATGCCTTCGCCGAGCCCGGAAATATAGTTGCTGCACCAAGCACCAACAGCAACTAGACGCTCAGGTAACGGCAACTCATCGTCAGGCAGGATTGGCTGAAAGATAAAAGAGATATCTTCAAGACTGGTTAAGGCTTCTTCATAGAAGTCACGGAGAGGGCTTTCAACGGCCTCGCCCTGCTCTTCTGTCAGCCCCAACCAACTGGTAGAGGTTTCAATCAATGTCTCCAGCGGCATGGTTCCGCAACACAGGCGGCCACACAAAAAGCCATGAAATCCGGATGGATCAGCTTTAACTTGCAGAGTGAAAAATAGATCTTCTAGCTGTTCAAATGTCATATAACCACCTTAAAAATACAGTGCTTATCTTAACATTCTATAAATAGCACTGCACGCCAGTTTATGAATGTTGTAATTGACCAAATCCGCCACAATGCCTATAGTTATCCGGTTCCAAATTGTTAATATTGAAAAGTTCTCTGCTTATGAATGGTTACGAAAATCTAGAACAAAAACTGGATAGCTTGATTGAGCTGTGTCAGCAGCTTAAACGCGAAAATCAAGTTCTGCGCGAGCGCGAGTCTACCCTGTCCGGCGAGCGTGGAAAGCTGATGGAACAAAATGAGATGGCGAGACAAAAAATCGAAACCATGATCAATCGCCTTAGAAACCTAAATGCAGAGTAGTTATGTCATCCATTTCCCTTAAAATTCGTATTCTCGACAAAGAGTATCAAGTCAACTGCAAGCCCGAAGAGCGTGAAGCTCTTGAGCTATCTGCCAAGTTGCTCGATGAAAAGATGGAAGAGATTCGTCGCGGCTCACACCTGATAGGTGTAGAGCGAATTGCTGTTATGGCGGCACTAAACCTGGCCCACGATCTGATTCGCAGCGAACAGAATGTAAAAGCCGATGAACAAACATCTCACCTGTTGCAGTCAATGAACTCCAAACTGAGCTCGGTTCTTTTAGATCTTAACGGCTAATCTCAGTCACATTTTTCCGCGCCAATTCCTTTTATCTGGCCCTTTTTAACTGACTCTTCTTGAGCCTGCTCTGCTATACTTTTCTCTCCTGGGGTGCGCGCCAGTCAAGAAGTCCCTGAGCCGATAATTATTATCCGGTTTTTCTCCGTCAATATTGTTGTGCACTTCCGTGCGTCGGAAAGCCTGATATATTGCGAGCGAAGCCACCTTGAACTCTTCGGTTCGAGGCCACGTTGACAGCGGCACCTTGGGGTTTAAATGAAGGGATTCAAAAGAAAGCGGTTTACATAAAGAGTTATTTAATAATAGCGGTTACCTGCCAATGAATACTGGTGAGATACGCAAAAACATTCGAACCAAGCGCCGAGCATTAACCCCGGCTCAACAGCAGACTGCGGCCCAACACCTGGCCACCCTTATCGCTCAACAAGGCTTTTTCTTACGAGCAAAACGCATCGGCATCTATCTTGCCAACGATGGTGAAATTGATCCTTCGCTGTTAATGGGTATCGCACTCAACGCTAACAAATCCTGCTATCTACCGATTATCCACCCACTGCAATTTAATCGCCTCTACTTTGGTGAGTACCGCGAGGGTGATCATCTTAAAGCCAACCGTTTTGGTATTTTAGAACCGCAGTTCAACTCGACTCAGGTTGCGCCAATCTGGACTCTGGATTTTATACTTCTGCCACTGGTGGCATTTGATCGCAGTGGCAGTAGAATTGGTATGGGGGGTGGGTTTTATGACCG
>Ga0257120_1001636_pt1 | contig 14434 bp, 9 predicted proteins | sample SI106_10metaG_FD_190153 | JGI IMG/M metagenome (GOLD analysis project Ga0257120, IMG submission 190153) | Marine microbial communities from Saanich Inlet, British Columbia, Canada - SI106_10 | ecosystem: Environmental > Aquatic > Marine > Inlet | place: Canada: British Columbia | collected... | reverse complement strand
ACAGGGCTTATTTATCTTCTAGATGTCCTCTATTTTGCAAAAAAAAGAATAAAGGGACAGAAAGAATCAATCATCATTGAGTATTCCAAAAGCTTTTTTCCTGTGCTCTTGGCTGTATTTGTTATTCGATCTTTTATTGTAGAGCCCTTTAAAATTCCTTCAGGCTCAATGATGCCGACATTAGTTGCTGGAGATTTTATTGCAGTCAATAAGTTTAGTTACGGCGTGCGTTTTCCCGTTATTAATAATGTGCTGATTCCTAATGGCATGCCTGAGAGAGGAGATGTGGTGGTATTTCATTACCCACGAGATACTTCCATTGATTATATTAAGCGAGTAGTCGGGCTTCCTGGAGATAAAATCAAATATGAAAATAAGAAGTTATTTATCAATGACAAGCTCGTTCCTCATATTTTTGAGAAAAATTATGAGTATATGATGAATGATAATTATAGGGTTCCAGCTAAAGAATTTTCAGAGACATTAGGTGAGGTGAGTCATTCGATTCTTATTCATAATGTTGAGGGAGAGACAGGAAGCTTTGTTGTGCCTGAGGGTAATTATTTTGTCATGGGTGATAATCGAGACAACTCCTCTGATAGCAGAGTTTGGGGATTTGTTTCTGAAGATTTATTGGTAGGAAAAGCCTTTATTATTTGGTTAAATTTATCAGAACCATCAAGGATCGGGGATACGATTAAGTAAATGGAAACTAAAGAACTTAAAATTCTTGAAAAATCTATTAAATATAAATTTAAAGATGACAATCTCTTAGCGCTTGCGATGACGCATAGAAGTCATTCGGGTATGAATAACGAGCGATTAGAATTTTTGGGAGATAGTATTTTAAATTTTGTTGTGGCAGACCTTTTATTTAAAAAATTTAATGATTTGGATGAGGGTGATTTGAGCCGCTTAAGATCTCAGTTGGTAAAAGAGGAACCACTTTCTAAATTAGGAAACGGATTAAAGATTGGAGATTTTTTAAATTTAGGGGTTGGAGAGCTTAAAAGCTCAGGTTGGAGAAGACCATCTATCCTAGCTGATGCCTTTGAAGCATTAATTGGCGCGATATTTATTGACGGTGGGATGAAATCTGCCTATAAATTCATTGAGGATTCATATGCAGACCTAATTGAAAAAATTAACCCAAAAGAAATTTATAAGGACCCTAAGACGATACTCCAAGAGTTTTTACAAGCCCAAAAAGTCCCGTTACCAAACTATGAAGTCATTAATGTAGAAGGTGAAGCCCATAATCAATTATTTACTGTCACTTGTGTAGTTTCTAAATTTGATGTCAAGGTAGAGGGTGGGGGAAGAAGTAGAAAAATTGCAGAGCAAGAGGCAGCAAAAGAGGCAATGGCTACGATAGAGAAGAGCCTTTATGGCATCGTCTAAAATAAACACTCGATGCGGTACTATTGCTATTGTCGGTCAACCTAATGTCGGTAAATCAACGCTTCTAAATTATTTTGTAGGTTCGAAATTAAGCATTACCTCCAGAAAAGCTCAAACCACACGTTATCAGTTGGTCGGTATTTTTACTGATAAAGATACTCAATATATTTTTGTTGACACACCCGGCTATCAATTAAAGCATCTTAACCAAATGAATAAGAGCTTAAATAAATCAGTGAATCAAGCACTTAAAGACGTGGATTTAATTTTATTTTTGTCTGAACCTAATGAGCTTGATGCAACGGATAAAAAAATATTGCAAATGATTCCTAACTCAACTCCGATTTTATTAATTATTAATAAAATAGATTTAATCAAAGATAAATCTAAAATATTAGCCTTAATGAGTGAGGCAGATCATTTAGATAAATTCGAAGAGATTGTTCCGACAAGTGTTAAGAAAAAAAATAATTTATTAGAGTTATTAGAGAGCGTAAAAAAGTATTTACCTCAGCAACCTTTTATTTATGATCAAGACGAGCTAACAGATAAAGGTGAGCGATTTTTGGCAGGAGAGATTGTTAGGGAAAAATTATTTCGCCTAACGGGTCAAGAGGTTCCATATTCAGTTGCTGTCGAGATAGAGAAATTTGAGCAAGAGGGAAATCTAAGAAGAATTTTTGCTGTCATTATTGTTGACCATGAGTCTTTAAAGCCAATGATTATAGGTAATAAAGGTGAGCGATTAAAAGAAATTTCTAAAAGTGCACGCTTAGATATGGAGAAGCTTTTTGGTGGAAAGGTTTGGTTGGAAACTTGGGTAAAGGTTAAAACGGGTTGGGCGGATGATGTAAGAGCCCTAAAATCATTAGGACTTTAATGGAATGACAAAAGTAACCTCCCTGAAAGAAAATCAACAGGTCTATGTTTTACATACATACCCATTTAAAGAAACCAGCCTCATCGTTGAAATTTTTTCTAAAGAATTTGGAAGGGTCTCGCTAGTTGCAAAAGGAGCAAGGCGACCTAAGTCAGCATTAAGAGGAATGTTGCAGTCATTTCAAGCCTTGGAAGCTTCTTGGTCTGGTATTGGAGAATTAAAAACGCTGTATGGAATTGACTGGTGCGATCAATATCTTCCTATGGAAGGGAATTCCTTAATATGTGGTTTTTATTTAAACGAATTATTACTAAGATTATTGCCTAAGGAAGACAATTATGAGTCTCTGTTTGATTTTTACCATACCACGATGGAAAATCTGTCTCAAGGAGTAAACATAGGGGTTACTTTGAGAAGGTTTGAATTAAAACTACTCTTAGAATTAGGCTACGAGGTAGTTTTAAAAGTGGATGCAAACGCTAATGAAATTAAAGCAGATAAAACGTATTATTATGAAGCTGAGCAAGGCGCGCTAGAAAAATTTAGGACAGAAAAAAGTATTAAGGTCATCGGACAAACGCTAATTGATATGGGAAATGACAATTTTGACTCTGCAACTACTGAACTACAAAGTAAAAATTTAATGCGTTTTTTAATCAATTATTATTTGGGAGATAAACCATTAAACTCCAAACAACTATTTTTAAATATTTAGGATAATGAGATGGATCTAGGCGTTAATATTGATCATATAGCAACGATAAGACAAGCGAGAGGAACAAATTACCCATCAGTGCTTGATGCGGCAACCTTAGCCGAACAGGCGGGTGCAGATAGTATTACATTGCATCTAAGGGAAGACAGGCGTCATATGCAGGACAAAGATCTCTATGAATTAAAACCCTTATTAAAAACTAAAATGAATTTAGAGTTAGCACCTGTCCCAGAAATGCTAAAAATTGCGTTGGATGTTCACCCAGAGGATGTATGTTTAGTGCCTGAGAGAAGAGAGGAGAGGACAACCGAGGGAGGTTTGGATTTGATAAAAAAATTCTATGACATTAAAAAAATAAGCGACGACCTCACCAATGCGGGTATTCGTGTTTCCCTTTTTATTGCTCCTGAGATAGACCAAATTGATAAAGCGATTCAGATGCAAGTTCCAATCATTGAATTGCACACAGGTAATTACGCAGACTTTGATGGTGAATTAAAAAATAAAGAGCTAAAAAAAATACAACAAGCAGTTGAGTACGCAAAAAAAGCTGGGCTTTTAGTTAATGCAGGTCATGGCCTTCATTATGAGAATGTACAAAATATTGCAAAAATTGATGGTATCCATGAATTAAATATTGGACATGCGATAGTAGCTAAGGCGTTATTTATTGGTTGGGAGAATGCTGTAATTGAAATGAAAAAAATTATTAAAGAGTATGCACAGTCATGATTTATGGTGTTGGTACCGATGTTGTGGAGGTTTCAAGGATAGCAAAAGCCTTAGAAAGATTTGGAGATGGTTTTGCAAAAAAAATATTAAGCCCTGAAGAGTTTTTAGTTTTTCAAAAAAATAATTTGAAAGAAAACTTTTTAGCTAAAAGATTTGCTGCTAAAGAAGCCTTTGCGAAAGCATTAGGCACGGGTTTTAGAGGAGATGTTAATGTTAAGTCTATCGTTGTGATCAACAATGAACTAGGGCGTCCAGACATTAAGTTAAATAAAAATGTGGCGCGCTTACTCAAAGAGAAGAAAATCAAATCTTGTCACTTATCAATATCAGATGAAAAAAATATAGCAGCAGCATTTGTTGTTCTTGAAAGCGAATGATGGACAGAGAAGTGGATCTAGAGAGAAGATTTGGAGGCATTATTCGACTTTACGGTGAAAAAAAATTTCGATTGATTCAGAACTCTCATGTTTGTGTAGTAGGAATTGGCGGTGTAGGTTCATGGGTAGTCGAGTCATTAGTTAGACATGGTGTTGGCAAAATAACGCTAATAGATATGGATCATATTGTTGAATCAAATATTAATCGCCAAATTCATGCTCTTGATAGTACGGATGGTGAATCAAAAATAAAGGCTATGAAAGATCGAATCATTGATATTAATCCAACTTGTTTGGTGGATTGTATTGATGATTTTTTAGAAGAATCAAATATTGAAAGTCATATATCGAGTAGATTTGATTTTATTATTGATGCAATTGATCAATCGAGTGTAAAAACAAGTTTAGCTGAGTATTGCCAATCAAAGAATTTATCTCTGATAATGGTGGGCGGTGCAGGGGGCAGAGTCGATCCTGCGAGAATAAAAATAGCTGATCTTTCTAAAACCTTCGGAGATCCATTATTAAGCAATATCCGAAAGCATTTTAATAAAAAAAATAAGCTATCAAAAAGTAAATATAAGATACCCACCATCTTTTCTGATGAGCCTATTATCAAATCTGATGCATGTGAAACTGATCTATCAGGAGGAGGTTTGAGTTGTGATGGATATGGCTCAAGCTTAAACATAACTGCCACAATGGCCTTTTACGTCGTCGCATATATTTTTTCGAAAATATAATCAGTTAAAAAAGTTGAAATAAATAAAACTGCCCCCATTAATAATAGCAATATTTAAATTAAATTTAATTCAATTAGGGATTTCAAAAAAATGACAAAACAGAAAGAGACTTTAAGTTTCCAGGCTGAGGTAAAACAACTTTTACAACTGATGATTCACTCTCTTTATAGTAATAAAGAGATTGCAGTTCGTGAATTAATTTCTAACGCGAGTGATGCAGCGGATAAGCTCAGATTTGAAGCATTAGAAAAAAATGATCTTTATGAAAAAGATTCTGAGCTTAAAATTTGGGTAGATTTTGATAAAGATAAAAAAACGATCACTATTTCAGATAATGGTATCGGCATGAGTCGAGACGATATTGTAAAAAATATCGGGACTATTGCTAAATCAGGCACAAAGGAGTTTTTAAAAAAACTATCAGGCGATCAAGCGAAGGATGCGAATCTGATTGGTCAGTTTGGCGTTGGTTTTTATTCAGCCTTTATTATTTCTGATGAAGTCACCTTAGAATCAAGAAAAGCGGGTGCTAAAACTGGATCAAGATGGGTTTCAAAGGGAGATGGTGAATTTAGCCTAGAATCTATCGATAAAAAATCAAGAGGCACATCTGTGATTTTAAGTCTTAAGAAAGATGCTGAAGAGTTTCTTGATGAATATAGATTGAAAGAAATTATTAAAAAATACTCAGATCACATCACACTGCCGATTGTAATGAAAAAATTTGAGTTTAAGGATGGAAAATCAATTCGAACAGAGGAAGATGAGGTCGTTAACGACGCTTCTGCTATTTGGGCACGCAACAAGAAAGATATAAAACCAAAAGAGTACGAAGAGTTTTATAAAAATTTAACTTATGACCAAGAACCGCCTTTATCGATATTTCATAACCGAGTTGAAGGTAATCAAGAGTACATCTCTTTGTTATTTATTCCAAGTAAAGCCCCTTTTGATCTCTACGATCGAGATAAAGCGCAAGGCGTAAAGCTTTATGCAAAGCGTATTTTCATCATGGAAGCGAATGAGAAACTCATTCCTCAATATTTAAGATTTATGAAGGGTGTTATTGATAGCAGTGATTTACCACTCAATGTATCAAGAGAAATACTGCAAGACAGTAAAGCCCTTGAAAGCATTCGATCAGGAACGGTTAAAAAAACACTCACCGCACTTGAGGATATGGCTAAGAAAAAACCAGATGATTTTAAAAAGTTTTGGTCAGAATTCGGTCTTGTTTTAAAAGAAGGACCTGCTGAGGATTTTGCAAATCGAGAAAAAATTGCGGGATTACTAAGGTTTGCAAGTACGTTTGACGAATCTGACGCACAAAGTGTTAGCTTGGCAGATTACATAAGCAGAATGAAGCCTGAACAAGAGGTCATTTACTATATAACGGCTGATTCCTTCTTAGCGGCTAAAAATAGTCCTCATCTCGAAATATTTAAAAAGAAAAAAATTGAAGTTTTACTTCTTGGAGATAGGGTTGATGAGTGGTTAATGTCAAACCTACCTGAAGTAAGCGGTAAAAAATTTCAGTCTATTGCAAAGGGTGATCTTGATCTAGGAAAGCTTGAGGATGAATCAGAGAAGGTAGCTAAGAAAGATATTGAGGAAAAATCTAAAAGTTTAGTCGAAAAAATAGCTAAATCACTTGGTGATAAAATTAAAGAAGTAAAGGTAACGCACCGTTTAACAGACTCTCCGGCTTGTTTAGTTGTTGGTGAAAATGATATTTCAGGTAATTTAGAGAGGATTTTGAAGGCGGCAGGACAAAACACACCCGATATTAAGCCTGTATTGGAAATCAATCCTGAGCATGCGCTAATTAAAAAACTCAGCGCTGAGACAGATGGTAAGGTCTTTGATGAGTATTCATCAGTGGTATTTGACCAGGCTTTAATCTCAGAAGGTGGGCAGTTAGAAGACCCAGTTGGGTTCGTAAAAAGGATTAATGAACTACTAGTAAAATAAATGTGAATTTATGGCAGATAGTGTTTGACATTGATTTAATTACACTGCTATAATTCGCGCTCCCTAACGTTATATACGTAGGGTTCAACAAAAGACTCGTTGATTTATCGATCGCGGGGTGGAGCAGTCTGGCAGCTCGTCGGGCTCATAACCCGAAGGTCACAGGTTCAAATCCTGTTCCCGCAACCAACATCGATAATAGCTCTTTAACAATTTGACAACTGATAAGTGTGGGTGCTTATAGTTGAGATTAAAATTAGAATTTTTCTGTTTACAGGAATAATTTTAATTCTCATATTAAGTGCTTACACTTTAAATTTGTGACAAGACCACACTGGTTAGTAATAACCAGTTAACCTTGAAAATGAATTTGAGAAAAAAGCATAAGCGATACAAATGTTTTTCAATTTATTGGAAAACAATAGTAATAAGTTAGATTAAACTGAAGAGTTTGATCATGGCTCAGATTGAACGCTGGCGGAATGCTTTACACATGCAAGTCGAACGGCAGCATAGAGAGCTTGCTCTCTGATGGCGAGTGGCGAACGGGTGAGTAATATATCGGAACGTGCCTAGTAATGGGGAATAACTAGCTGAAAGGTTAGCTAATGCCGCATACGACCTACGGGTGAAAGCAGGGGATCTTCGGACCTTGCGTTATTAGAGCGGCCGATATCTGATTAGCTTGTTGGTGGGGTAATGGCCTACCAAGGCGACGATCAGTAGCTGGTCTGAGAGGACGATCAGCCACACTGGAACTGAGACACGGTCCAGACTCCTACGGGAGGCAGCAGTGGGGAATTTTGGACAATGGGGGCAACCCTGATCCAGCCATTCCGCGTGAGTGAAGAAGGCCTTCGGGTTGTAAAGCTCTTTCGCAAGAGAAGAAAACTTGCTATCTAATAAATAGTAAGTATGACGGTATCTTGACAAGAAGCACCGGCTAACTACGTGCCAGCAGCCGCGGTAATACGTAGGGTGCAAGCGTTAATCGGAATTACTGGGCGTAAAGCGTGCGCAGGCAGTTTTATAAGTCAGATGTGAAATCCCCGAGCTCAACTTGGGAACTGCGTTTGAAACTGTAAGACTAGAGTGTGTCAGAGGGGGGTAGAATTCCAAGTGTAGCAGTGAAATGCGTAGAGATTTGGAGGAATACCAATGGCGAAGGCAGCCCCCTGGGATAACACTGACGCTCATGCACGAAAGCGTGGGGAGCAAACAGGATTAGATACCCTGGTAGTCCACGCCCTAAACGATGTCTACTAGTTGTTGGTGGAGTAAAATCCATGAGTAACGCAGCTAACGCGTGAAGTAGACCGCCTGGGGAGTACGGTCGCAAGATTAAAACTCAAATGAATTGACGGGGGCCCGCACAAGCGGTGGATTATGTGGATTAATTCGATGCAACGCGAAAAACCTTACCTGGCCTTGACATGTACCGAATTTAGCAGAGATGCTTTAGTGCTCGAAAGAGAACGGTAACACAGGTGCTGCATGGCTGTCGTCAGCTCGTGTCGTGAGATGTTGGGTTAAGTCCCGCAACGAGCGCAACCCTTGCCATTAATTGCCATCATTTAGTTGGGCACTTTAATGGGACTGCCGGTGACAAACCGGAGGAAGGTGGGGATGACGTCAAGTCCTCATGGCCCTTATGGCCAGGGCTTCACACGTAATACAATGGTCGGTACAGAGGGAAGCCAACCCGCGAGGGGGAGCCAATCTCAGAAAGCCGGTCGTAGTCCGGATTGTTGTCTGCAACTCGACAGCATGAAGTCGGAATCGCTAGTAATCGCGGATCAGCATGTCGCGGTGAATACGTTCCCGGGCCTTGTACACACCGCCCGTCACACCATGGGAGTGGGTTTTACCAGAAGTAGTTAGTCTATCCGCAAGGGGGACGATTACCACGGTAGGATTCATGACTGGGGTGAAGTCGTAACAAGGTAGCCGTATCGGAAGGTGCGGCTGGATCACCTCCTTTCTAGAGAATAAATCTCTCTATAAGCATTCACACTTATCAGTTGTTGGTAGCACAAAGAATTTAAGTAATTGGCCCTGTTTAGGGTCTGTAGCTCAGCTGGTTAGAGCACCGTGTTGATAACGCGGGGGTCGTTGGTTCGAGCCCAACCAGACCCACCAGTTTTAATTAATATGTAACTTAAAATGGGGGATTAGCTCAGCTGGGAGAGCACCTGCTTTGCAAGCAGGGGGTCATCGGTTCGATCCCGTTATCCTCCACCAATTCTTTGTATAAAAAAGGTAAGCCTTAAGCGTTTATTAAATTAAATGTTTAAGGCTAGCTTTTTAGCTAGTATGTTCTTTAACAATATGGAAGAAGTAAATTAGAAATCATAAGATTGTGATGAGATTATGATTTCAAATGGGTAATGATTGCAAAATCAAATACTAAATCAACACTTTGCATCTAAATTTTATATTTAGATAAAAAGAGTTTTTAAAGTAAGCTTTAGAAGAAACTATAATGACCGTCTCATGCGGAAAAACGTAAGTAGAAAAGGGCTTAGGTTTTAAAGTTATAGGATCAAGTGAATAAGTGCATATGGTGAATGCCTTGGCGATTACAGGCGATGAAGGACGTGGTAGTCTGCGAAATTTTTCGGGGAGCTGGCAAACAAGCTTTGATCCGGAAGTGTCCGAATGGGGAAACCCACCCGCAAGGGTATCCATCTCTGAATTCATAGGAGATGTGAAGCAAACCGAGTGAACTGAAACATCTTAGTAACTCGAGGAAAAGAAATCAACCGAGATTCCGGCAGTAGTGGCGAGCGAAACCGGAACAGCCTGTTATTTTTAGCACACGCGTTAATAGAACGGAATGGAAAGTCCGGCCGTAGAGGGTGATAGTCCCGTATATGAAAGCCCGTGTGTGGAACTAGGGTAACGATAAGTAGGACGGGACACGTGAAATCTTGTCTGAATATGGGGGGACCATCCTCCAAGGCTAAATACTCGTAATCGACCGATAGTGAACTAGTACCGTGAGGGAAAGGTGAAAAGAACCCCGGGAGGGGAGTGAAATAGATTCTGAAACCGTATGCATACAAACAGTAGGAGCCCTTCGGGGTGACTGCGTACCTTTTGTATAATGGGTCAGCGACTTACATTCAGTAGCAAGCTTAACCGATAGGGAAGGCGTAGCGAAAGCGAGTCCTAATAGGGCGTCTTAGTTACTGGGTGTAGACCCGAAACCAAGTGATCTATCCATGGCCAGGATGAAGGTGCCGTAACAGGTACTGGAGGTCCGAACCCACAAATGTTGAAAAATTTGGGGATGAGCTGTGGATAGGGGTGAAAGGCTAAACAAACTTGGAGATAGCTGGTTCTCTCCGAAAACTATTTAGGTAGTACCTCGTATCTTACTCTCGGGGGTAGAGCACTGTTATGGCTAGGGGGTCCTTAAGGACTTACCAAACCATTGCAAACTCCGAATACCGAGAAGTACAATTACGGGAGACAGACAGCGGGTGCTAACGTCCGTTGTCAAGAGGGAAACAACCCAGACCGCCAGCTAAGGTCCCAAATATATGCTAAGTGGTAAACGAAGTGAGAAGGCCCAGACAGCCAGGAGGTTGGCTTAGAAGCAGCCACCCTTTAAAGAAAGCGTAATAGCTCACTGGTCGAGTCGTCTCGCGCGGAAGATGTAACGGGGCTAAGCATATAACCGAAGCTGCGGATGCATATTTATATGCATGGTAGGAGAGCGTTCTGTAAGTCTGTGAAGGTGTTCTGTGAGGAATGCTGGAGATATCAGAAGTGCGAATGCTGACATGAGTAGCGATAAAGGGAGTGAAAGGCTCCCTCGCCGAAAGCCCAAGGTTTCCTGCGCAACGTTCATCGGCGCAGGGTGAGTCGGCCCCTAAGGTGAGGCAGAAATGCGTAGCCGATGGGAAACAGGTTAATATTCCTGTACCTCAATTTAATGCGATGTGGGGACGGAGAAGGTTAGGTCAGCCAGGTGTTGGATATCCTGGTTCAAGCATGTAGATAGATTCCTTAGGTAAATCCGGGGAGTTAATATCAAGATGTGTTAACGAGTGAACTTTTGTTCATGAAGTGATTGACACCACGCTTCCAAGAAAAGCCACTAAGCTTCAGTTAGATTGAGACCGTACCGCAAACCGACACAGGTGGGCAGGATGAGAATTCTAAGGCGCTTGAGAGAACTCTGGAGAAGGAACTCGGCAAATTTGTACCGTAACTTCGGGATAAGGTACGCCCCAGTAGGTTGTAGCATTTTACATGCGAAGGCCGATGGGGTTGCAGTGAAATGGTGGCTGCGACTGTTTATTAAAAACACAGCACTGTGCAAACACGAAAGTGGACGTATACGGTGTGACTCCTGCCCGGTGCCGGAAGGTTAATTGATGGGGTGCAAGCTCTTGATAGAAGCCCCGGTAAACGGCGGCCGTAACTATAACGGTCCTAAGGTAGCGAAATTCCTTGTCGGGTAAGTTCCGACCTGCACGAATGGAGTAACGATGGCCACACTGTCTCCTCTAGAGACTCAGCGAAGTTGAAATGGTTGTGAAGATGCAATCTACCCGCGGTTAGACGGAAAGACCCCATGAACCTTTACTATAGCTTTACATTGGACTTTGATAACATCTGTGTAGGATAGGTGGGAGACTTTGAAGCAGGATCGCTAGATCTTGTGGAGTCACCCTTGAAATACCACCCTGATGTTGTTGAGGTTCTAACCCAGGTCCCTTATCGGGATCGGGGACCGTGTATGGTGGGTAGTTTGACTGGGGCGGTCTCCTCCCAAAGAGTAACGGAGGAGTGCGAAGGTAACCTAGGCACGGTCGGAAATCGTGCTGTTAGTGCAATGGCATAAGGTTGCTTGACTGCGAGACGGACATGTCAAGCAGGTACGAAAGTAGGTCATAGTGATCCGGTGGTTCTGTATGGAAGGGCCATCGCTCAACGGATAAAAGGTACTCTGGGGATAACAGGCTGATTCCTCCCAAGAGTTCATATCGACGGGGGAGTTTGGCACCTCGATGTCGGCTCATCACATCCTGGGGCTGTAGTCGGTCCCAAGGGTATGGCTGTTCGCCATTTAAAGTGGTACGTGAGCTGGGTTTAAAACGTCGTGAGACAGTTTGGTCCCTATCTGCCGTGGGCGTTGGAAGTTTGAAGGGGGCTGTTCCTAGTACGAGAGGACCGGAATGGACAGATCTCTGGTGGACCGGTTGTTACGCCAGTAGCATAGCCGGGTAGCTAAATCTGGAAAAGATAAACGCTGAAAGCATCTAAGCGTGAAACTTGCCCTAAGATGAGACTTCCCTTGCACTTTAAGTGCACTAAAGAGTCGTTCAAGACCAGGACGTTGATAGGTCAGGTGTGGAAGTGCAGTAATGCATGAAGCTAACTGATACTAATTGCTCGTGAGGCTTGATCCTATAACCTTAAAACTTATTAAGGTTATGTTGACACTAAAGCAAAACGCAATCAAAACACATTAATTTACTTCTTAACATATTGAAAAAGACATGAGTTATTTATAACTCAAACAAGTTTGCTTGGCGGACATAGCGAATTGGACCCACTCCTTTCCATTCCGAACAGGACAGTGAAACGATTCTGCGCCGATGATAGTGTAGTCTTTTCTACGCGAACGTAGGACACTGCCAGGCTTCTAATTTAAAAAACCTCACCTTATGGTGGGGTTTTTTTTTATCAGGAAAAATTCCTGAAAATTAAATTCCCATAATATACATAGGGTTAATCTTGTAGTATATTGGGCTCTTAGAAAAATATTGAATATGACTAAAGGCAACAATTTTTTTAGCGAGTTAAATTTAACGCATGCGATTATATTATCGTTAATCATTCATGCACTTTTTGTTATGAAATTGCAAATATCAAATTTCAATTTAACTCCAAAACCTGTTGTTGATATAATTTTTAATACTGAAATAGTTAAACAAGTAGTTCCCAAAGTCATCCCTCAACCAGTACCTAAACCCAAACCCATTATCAAGCCAAAGCCCATAGAAAAACCCAAACCAATACCCAAACCAATACCTGAACCAATTGTAGAACCTTTACCTGAACCTGTCGCAGAGCCAGTATCAGAACCTATCGTCGAACCAATAATTGAACCCGTTGTTGAACCCTTATCGGAGTCAGTTGAAACGAATGAAGTAACTCAAGTAATTGAGCAAGTTTCAACATCACCGAGCCCGCAAGTGGTAAACAATTATAGTAATCTTTTAAGAGCACATATTGCAAAACATAAAAAGTATCCTAGAATTGCTCAGCGTAGAAAAATGCAAGGTGAGGTTGTAATTGCAATTCAAATTGGTGGTGATGGTTCATTAATCTCTAAAAATATTCAAAAAAGCAGCGGTCATAAAGTCTTAGATAAAGAGGGGATGAATATGATGGAAAAAAGCAAACCTTTTCCTGTGCCACCTGATACATTAAAAAATAGCGTGACGAATGTAGTTGTTCCGATTGCGTTTAATCTAATTTAATTTACTGCCAATTATCACGTAGTGTCGTAGTTCGATTTAAAATAATATCTTCAGGTTTTGATAGGTCATCAGCAATAAAATAACCATGACGTTCAAATTGATATTGATCACCAGGTATAATTGACTTTAAATTTTCTTCAATTTTTATTTCTTTCGAAGTTAAGGAATTTGGATTTAGGTCGTCCAAGTAATTATTATTTTCACCAGGATGAGCTTCTTTAAATAACCTATCATACAAATTGACCTTTGCATTGACTGCATATTTGCATGATAACCAATGAATATTACCTTTAACCTTAATCGCGTCTGCACCAGGTGTCCCTGATTTAGTGTCAGGTAAATAATCACAAAATATTTTGGATACATTGCCATTTACATCTTTTTCAAAACCAGTACATTCAATCACAAAACCGTACCTGAGTCTTACTTGTGCTCCAGGTGATAATCTGAAGTATTTAGCAACTGGGACCTCCATAAAATCCTCTCTATCAATCCATAATTCTTTTGTAAGTTTGATAGTCCGCTTACCTAGGTCTTTATTTTTTGGATGATTTGGTGCAAAACAATCTTCTTCTTGATCATCAGGGAAATTATTAATAATCAGTTTAACGGGATCTAATACAGCTACGCGACGATGTGCAGATTCATTTAATACCTCGCGCATACAATCCTCTAAAATAGTGTAGTCAATCCATGAATCTGCCTTAGATACACCAATCCTGTCAGTAAATAATTTAAATCCACTGGGTGTGTATCCCCTTCTTTTTGATCCAACAAGTGTTGGCATTCTTGGGTCATCCCAACCCGATACATGTTTATTTTCTACTAGCTCAATCAATCTTCTTTTGGACAAGACAACATAAGTTAAATTAAGCCTAGCAAATTCATATTGTTTTGGGAGTGGATCTGAAAAGAAATTATTTTCTTTTAGGCGTTTTAATAACCAATCATAAAAAGGTCTTTGGTCCTCAAACTCAAGCGTGCATATGGAGTGAGTTATGCCTTCAAGCGCATCCTCGATAGGGTGAGCAAAGGTATACATTGGATAAATAGACCACTTATCACCAGTTTTATGGTGAGAGACATTTTTAATTCGATAGATAGCTGGATCACGA
>Ga0257120_1001632_pt1 | contig 14442 bp, 12 predicted proteins | sample SI106_10metaG_FD_190153 | JGI IMG/M metagenome (GOLD analysis project Ga0257120, IMG submission 190153) | Marine microbial communities from Saanich Inlet, British Columbia, Canada - SI106_10 | ecosystem: Environmental > Aquatic > Marine > Inlet | place: Canada: British Columbia | collected... | reverse complement strand
TTGGCTTTGCGCCATGGCACCTGATGCCACCAGCGAACCTACACAAAGTAGTGCAGCAAAAGTTGTTTTAATTCCCATCTGTCCAGCCTCCAGACTGTCCTAAACCTCAATTTTCAGATCGCTGCCCATGGTTCTTTTTGCGACCACACTCTTGTCAGCGTCCGTATTCTTCTCGACAAGAAGCATATTAGCGCGAAACTAGCGAGTTGCGAAAGCCTGATTGGCAGGTTTTCGCGCAGTTGTGAGGGAAATTATGACAAATTCAGCACCAATGACCGAAATTTGGCGCGGTCCGTTCCTTGAAAGCGTCCATTCTGGGCATGCAGTGGTCTGCGATGACACTGGGCAAATCGTTCACGCATGGGGTGATCCGGACGCAGTTGTGCTCCCAAGGTCCTCCTCAAAGATGATCCAAGCCCTGCCATTGATCCGTTCAGGTGCTGCCGACGCACATGGATTAACCACCCAACAGCTCGCCCTATCTTGCGCCTCTCACCAAGGGGCGGCGATCCACACAGACCCCGTTTCCAAATGGCTGAAACAACTGGAGCTCAGCGATGATGATTTCCGCTGCGGTCCACAAGCACCCAGCGACAAAGATGCCCGCGACGGGCTGATCCGCGCACATGAGACGCCCTGCCAAATGCACAACAACTGCTCTGGCAAACACACTGGGTTCCTGACGCTCACCAAACATCTCAATGCGGGGCCGGAATACATCGACCCAACTCACCCGGTTCAAGTCGCTTGCCTGGAGGCATTTGAAGAAACCACACAGCTCACCAGCCCCGGCTACGGCATCGATGGCTGTGGTGCGCCAAACTACGCAACCACTGTTCACGGGATGGCACGCGCAATGGCAACATTCGCAGCAGCCCCAGCCGACAGCGCCGAAGAGCGCTTGCGATCGGCAATGATGCTACACCCTGAATTGGTCGCGGGTGAAGGACGGGCTTGTACCAACCTGATGCGCGCAATGGGGGGCAAGGTCGCTGTCAAAACAGGGGCTGAGGCATTCTTTATCGCCATCATTCCGGAATTGAAAATGGGCGTTGCGCTCAAGATCACCGACGGAACAACCCGCGCGGCAGAATGCGCAATCGCTGCAATCCTCGTGAAACTTGGTGTGCTTGATGCAGAGCACCCCGAAACGATGAAGTACCTCAACGCGCCAATCCGAAACTGGGTCGGCACGCGCACAGGCACCCAACGCGCCGCGCCTCAGCTTATTTAACCCACAGCTTCATCTTACCAAATAAACTCTGGGGTTTGGGGCAAAGCCCCATTCAAAAATCAATTCAGCGCGGCGAATTCGTCGCGCGAATACCCCTGAATGTACAACAACGCCGTTAGATCGCCATGATTGATGCGCACATCGCACTCTGCAGCAACACTTGGCTTGGCGTGCAGCGCAACACCAGTACCGGCCCGGTGCAACATGCCAAGGTCATTGGCACCATCCCCTACGGCCATGACATCTTCTTCTGAAATGCCCAGGCGCGCGGTGATCTGTTCCAGCGCATCAATTTTGGCCTGCTTGCCAAGGATCGGCATACCAACGTCGCCTGTCAAAACACCGTCTTCAACGATCAAGGTGTTGGCGCGGTTCTCATCAAAGCCAAGCGTGGCAGACACTGATTGAGTAAACGCAGTAAACCCACCAGATACCAGTGCCGCGTGACCGCCATCGGCTTTCATCGTGGCAAGCAATGTCGCGCCACCGGGCATCAGGGTGATGCGGGTGTCCAAAACTGTCTGGATCACATCGGCACTTAGACCTTTGAGCAATCCCACGCGTTCGCGCAACGCACCATCGAAATCTAGCTCACCGTTCATAGCCCGTGCGGTGATGTCTTTCACGCGCTCGCCCACTCCGGCCTCATCGGCCAGTTCATCAATGCATTCTTGCTCGATCATTGTACTGTCCATATCGGCCAGCAACATCTTCTTGCTACGGCCCACAACAGGCTGAACGATTAGGTCGACAGACATCTTTTGCAGATCGGCCCAAACATCCCAACGATTCGCTGGAATTTCAGCCAATGCAAACTCTGCCGCCTCATCAGGAGCCAACCAAATAGCATCGCCACCACCCCACGCATTGCGCAGTGATTGCACCAAGGCAGGATCAAGACTGGGGTTCGTAGGTGAGGTTAACAGAGTGCAAATATACATGGGTAAGTTTCCGATCGGCGTCATTGATGTCGCAAAAAGCTAATAGATCAGCGTTCTAGCGGCGTTTTGACTGTTGTGCCAGACCGCTTCCCCCAGCGGCGGAGCGCAACTTGTCATTCACGAGACCGATTTTCCATTTTCATACAGGGGGTCCGAACGACCCAGATGGTCACCCATCATTTTCGCTGTTCCTTCTACATCTTGAAGTTCGAGGAAATCAACGATGCGCTCGTGCTCGAGCAACGTCGTGCTCTCGCGGCCGGACCAATGTAGCAATGGTTTGTAATATTGAAACAGCCAAGACAGCATCGCTTTGGTGACAGCCTGAATGAGCGTGTTCCCCGTCGTTTCTGCAATGGCGACATGAAAGGCGATATCAGCTTCGATGAACGCTCGGTCTTGCCCGAGCTTCTCGCGTTGCGATTCCACAAGTCCGCGGAGCTTCGCGACATCTGCTGACGTGCAGTTGCGCGCAGCGATCCTGACCGATCCGGCCTCCAGGATTTTTCGGAGCTGCTTGAGTTGATCGAGGTTAGACGGCTCAGTCGAAAGTAGGAGCTTGGCGATATCATCAATTTGTTCGAAGGCGATGCCGGCAGACAGTTGGTTAACTTTGCTCCGCTCACCATGTGAAATTGAGATCAGACCCTTGTTCGCCATCATCTGGAGCGCCTCACGGACGGCAGGGCGCCCTACCGAAAACCGCTCCATCAAGGCGCGTTCGGACGGCATTGTATCCCCCGCCGCGAGTTCCCCGGATTGGATCATCCCCCATAAGCGGTCAAAAACCTGATCCGACAGTTTCTGTCGAACGATCGGTGCTTCTTTCTTGCGTAGATTGATTTCTGTATCCGACGTCATTTGAACATGATCCACTATTGGCTTTGGCAAACACTTACACATGTATGATGAGTTGACCAGAAAATATATCCCTGAGCTTATCCCCGCGAACACAATTTTCCAACCGATCCAGCGGCGATTTCGCCTGTGGTACCTCGCATTTCATGATTTCGTTGCCAACTGGTATGATGAGTATTACAGTGACCCAAACCTATGGGGGCAGAACCAATGAACACATCGATACGCGTGACATACCGTCTAGAAACGCCGGGCAGCATAGAACAATTGGCAGCCAAGATTGCTTCGGATCAATCAACGGGCACGTTTACCGAACTCCCGGGGGAGACTGCCGAAGTGCAGGCACGCTGTGCGGCCACAGTGGAACAGATCACCCCCCTGTCCGCCTCCGATACGCCATCCCTCCCGGAAATGGGCGAAGGACCCTACAACCGTGCGGACGTTGTGATTGCCTATCCGCTTGAGGCAGTCGGCACTGACATTGCTGCGCTTGTGACGATCACAATTGGCGGTGTCTTTGCGGTTCGCGGTCTGACGGGCGTGCGTGTGATGGACATCGACCTTCCGTCGGAATGGGCCTGCCATCCGGGGCCGCAATTCGGCATCAAGGGGACACGCCGCCTGACCGGGGTTGCCGAAGGGCCGATCATCGCCTCCATCATCAAACCGTCATTGGGCCTTCTGCCTGAAGAGGCCGCCGTGGTGATCAAGGGACTTTGTGAAGCAGGTGTCGACTTTATCAAAGATGACGAAAAACTGATGAGCCCCGGCTATTCGTCCCTAGAGGCACGGGTCAATGCCATCATGCCAGTGATCAAGGATCACGAACAAAAAACCGGGAAGAAGGTCATGTATGCCTTCGGTATTTCCTCGGCCGATCCTGATGTGATGATGCGCAACCACGATTTGGTCGTTGAGGCAGGCGGGAATGCCGCTGTGATCAACATCAACTCGGTCGGGTATGGCGGCATGTCGTTTCTGCGCAAACGCTCCGGGCTTTGCCTGCATGCCCACCGCAATGGGTGGGATATCCTCACGCGCCATCCTGGTCTGGGCATGGAGTTCCGCGCCTATCAGAAAATCTGGCGGCTCCTCGGAGTTGACCAATTCCAGATCAACGGCATCCGCGCAAAATACTGGGAACCCGACGATAGCTTCGTGCGTTCTTTCGGGGATGTCACGACGCCGATCTTTCACGAAGACGACCGTGCCTTGCCGGTTGTGTGTTCTGGCCAATGGGGCGGACAGGCCGTGGAAACATATGAACGCACTGGTCGCACGCTGGACCTTATGTATCTGGGCGGCGGTGGCATCCACGGTCATCCCATGGGAGCAGCAAGCGGCGTGGCGGCGATCCGACAAGCCTGGGACGCCGCGCGTGATGGGATCAGCCTGAACGACAAAGCGCGCGATCACGCCGAACTTGCTGCCGCATTGGCCAAGTGGCAGGATTAATCCAGCGCAAACGATCGAAAGGTCCGCGTCCATGCCCCAGAAATTGATAAACGATCCGGACGATTTGATCGCACAATTGATCGAAGGAATGGTCTCGGCCCATCCCAACCAATTGCGCGTAGAAGGGGAAACAGGTCGCGCCATTGTCGCCCTGAACGGCCCTCGCGACGGAAAGGTCGGAATTGTCGTTGGCGGCGGATCGGGCCACGAGCCGGCATTTGCGGGGTATGTCGGCAAGGGGTTAGCGGATGCTGCCCCGCTGGGAAATATCTTTGCCTCACCATCCCCAGCACAGATCATGGATGCGGGTTTTGCGGCGGACGGCGGCTCTGGCGTTCTGTTTCTTTATGGGAACTACACGGGCGACGTCATGAATTTCGGAATGGCAGAAGACGGAATGGCCAAACACGGCGTCACCGCGCGCTCCTTCGTGACTACAGATGACATCGCATCTGCTCCGGCAGATAAATCCGAAGAGCGGCGCGGGATCGCTGGCAACTTCTTTGTCTTCAAGGTGGCGGGTGCCGCGGCCGATCTGGGCGGGTCACTAGAGGAGGTCGTAGCAGCTGCAAAGCGCGCCAACGATGCGACCCGCACGATGGGTGTCGCGCTCTCATCTTGTTCCATGCCGCAAACTGGAAAGGCAAATTTCGACATTCCAGAAGGCGAGATGGAAATCGGGATGGGCATTCACGGCGAACCGGGGATTGCTCGAATTCCAGCTGAAACCGCTGATGCAGTTGCAGATCGTCTGCTCTCACCGATCTTAGAAGAACTTGAGGTGGCCGAGGGCGACGACGTTGCCGTGCTGATCAATGGCCTTGGGTCCACTACCTTGCTGGAATTGTATCTTTTGCATCGGCGCGTAGCCGAGGTTCTGAGGAGGCGACGGGTCAACATTCACCAATCCTGGGTCGGCGAGTATTGTACCTCGCTCGAGATGGGCGGCGCGTCGGTGACTGTGATCAAATTGGATGACGACTTGACCCGCTGGTTGGACCATCCCTGCGACACGCCTGCGCTCGCGGTCGGAGCACCCGTCGCAGCAGACCAAAACCATGATCGTCCAAAAGCGCTCCGTCAGCGCTCCGTCACCTCCGACACGCCCATCAGAGGAGACTTGATTGCGACGGGGCCGGTTACATCTGCGATCTTCAGACAGATGATGGCGGCCTCAGCCGCAGCGATCTATGCCCAAAGGGACTTCCTTTGCGAGCTTGATGGTGCCGTGGGCGATGGCGATCACGGCGTCACGATGGAGATCGGCTGGAAGGCCGCAATTGCAGCCCTTGAGTCTGCGCCCGACGAAGCAACGATTTCAGACCTCTGCGACGCAATGGGGCAGGCATTCCTTGATGCCGTCGGCGCCTCGGCGGGGCCGCTTTATGCGACAGCGTTTTCCACGGCTGGCGAGGCCGTATCGGATCGACTCAATCTCGATGCGGCGGCGATGGTCGCTTGGCTCATTGGCATGGCAAAGGGCATTGGCGCACGGGGCGGAGCGGCTGAGGGCGACAAAACGATGATGGACGCCTGGCTGCCGGCAGTACAGGCCGCATCAAAAGCGCTTGAGAATGGCGAAAGCCTGTCAGTCTGTCTCAATGCTGCATCCAACGCCGCAGAAAGCGGCGCAGAGGCGACAACGCAAATGCAGAGCAAACGTGGGCGCTCAAAGAAGCTCGGGGAACGGTCAATCGGTCACAAGGACCCCGGTGCAGCTTCAGCCGCACTGATGATTTCTGCTTGGGCAGACACCCTGCGCGCGCTTTGATCGGAAACCATAGCGGGACTGAACGAGATACCGAAAATACCTGCTCCGTTTTTTGAAGAATGTCTCGCTGTCAGAGCACGACTCAAAATGTGCGTAAAACAATCTGCCATCGTGCGATATGAGCGAGATGCGGTCTGTAGAGGGGTCCAGCCCCGGAAAACTATACGCGGTATTACTGCCATCCCGGATGACACTCATGTTTGGTTGTCCCGAGGCGAGCCATGCGTCACTTCCACCTGCCTGAATCGCGCCGCTTTCGAGCATGGCAAGCAGCTCTGTCGTGGACAGCGGCAACGCTACCTCTTGGGCATTTGCCACGAAAGCGGATGTCAAAAACGCCGTAATCGTCGCGGTTTGGAGGAGGTGCATCATGGAGCCTTTGCTGCGATCTTCTTTGAGCAGCCTAGGTCACCGTCGCAGGGCGGCGCCAAACAAGTTCCTGTGAGGCTAACGTCATTTGAATGACCAGGCGCGGAGCAGTCCGCGCCCAGTCAAGCCAGCCTAGGCTTTGCTGTATTTCGCATCGACCTCGCCGATGGCGCCTACATTGCCAGCCGACGATCCGTTTGGATCAAAGCTGCTGGCGAGGTAGGCATCAGCAATGGTCTTGGCCAATTCTACCCCAATCACGCGTGCACCCATTGTGATGATCTGTGCGTTGTTGGAAGTTGCCGCCTTGCCTGCAGAGTAGGGATCATGACACTGTGCAGCGCGGATGCCGGGCACTTTGTTGGCTGCCAAACACACACCAATTCCAGTACCACAGCATAGGATCGCGCGATCATACTTGCCCGCGATGACATCAGACGCAACGCGATCCGACAAGTTGGCGTAATATGCGTCAGGGCCTGCATCCGTGCGCGATACGTCGGTCACGTCGTGGTTTTCGGACAGATATTCGGCAAGAATTTTAGCAAGACCTTCACCGGCGCTGTCGCCTGCAACTGCGATTTTCATTTGGCTTTCCTTTGGTGTTTAGAGGGTTGCAGCGCATTTGCTCAGGATGTCGAGGTAGCCCTCGACATTCCAGGCAGAGCGCCCGATGAACAGCCCATCGATATGCGGGCATTTGATTAGTTCTTCACAGTTTTGCGGATTGACCGACCCGCCATAAAGGCAGGGCACTTTGTGGTCCAAGACATCCGCGGCCACGTCGATGATTTCCGCTTGGCGCGCATCGGCGTAGTCTGACGTCGCCGGTATGCCGTTTTCACCAATTGCCCAGACGGGCTCGTAGGCCAACAAAACCGGTGCACCTTTTTGGGTCCCGGACAGGTTGCTCAAGGCGCCGCGCACTTGAGTTTCAAGCACCTCTTGCGCACGACCCGCTTCGCGTTCAGCCAATGTCTCACCGACGCAGATCAGCGGGGTCATGCCATGGCGCACTGTTGCTTCGACCTTAAGACCGACCGTCTCGTCCGTTTCGCCAAAATGCTCGCGGCGTTCGGAATGGCCCAGCTCAACAATCTCGGCACCGCAGTCCTTAACCATCAGCGGAGAGACCTCTCCCGTCCACGCGCCTGCGTCTTCCCAATGCATATTCTGCACGCCGACTTTGACAGTGGTGTCCGCAAGAACTCGCACAACGTCGCGCACGTTGGGAAAAGACGGGATGACAAAACGCTGAATGCGTGGATCAGCGCGTGCCTCGACCTTCTCCAAATCACGGGCAAAGGCCTGCGCCTCAGCGAGCACCTTGTTCATCTTCCAGCTTGTGCCGATCCATATCTTCTCTGACGTCATATCGACCTTCCCATTGCTCGAATTGAGCCGCTCAGCGAACGCGCGTCGCGATTCGTCCATTTACAGTTATACTGATTAGCATATATACTGGTATGATGTCTATAAATGGGAAATCCAAATGCCAACAGACTCGAGCCACGCAGACTTCGTTGCCAGCAAAGCCAACATCGACCCGGAGAACTTCGCCCTCGCCAATTGTATTCGTGTGCTCAGCATGGATGCGGTGCAGGCTGCGAACTCTGGCCACCCAGGCGCACCGATGGGGATGGCCGATGCTGCAACCGTTCTGTTCCGTAACCATCTGAAATTTGACGCCTCTAACCCGGACTGGCCCGACAGGGACCGGGTTGTCCTGTCAAACGGACACGCCTCGATGATGCTTTATTCCCTTCTGCATCTGACCGGCTATGCCGACATGACGCTGGAGCAGATCAAGAACTTCCGCCAAATGGGCGCGATCACTGCTGGCCATCCAGAATACGGGCATGCAAAGGGCATCGAGACGACGACCGGCCCATTGGGACAGGGAATCGCCACCGCCGTTGGTATGGCTCTTGCTGAAAAGGCCCTGAGTGCCGAGTTTGGTGCGGATCTGGTTGATCACAATACATATGTGTTCCTTGGCGACGGCTGCCTGCAAGAAGGCATCGGACAAGAGGCGATTTCGCTGGCTGGGCACCTTGGGCTTGGCAAACTCGTCGTTCTGTACGACGACAACCAAATCACCATTGATGGACCGACATCGGTCTCGTTTTCGGAAGACATCCCTGCACGTTTGGCTGCTTGTGGGTGGCACGTGCAATCCTGTGACGGCCATGATGCCAAGGCGCTTGACGCAGCCCTTGCTGCAGCACGCGCAGAAAAAAACATGCCATCCTTGATCGCTATGAAAACAGTGATCGGCTTTGGATCGCCGACAAAACACGGCTCACACGACGCCCATGGTGCCCCTCTTGGCGCTGAAGAGATTAAAGCGACCAAAGAGGTGCTGGGCGTCAGTCAGACAGCCTTTGACATTCCCGCTGATCTTGCCGCGAAGTGGCAGGCGATTGGTGTTCAGAATGCCGACGCACGTGTTGAATGGGAAACACGGCTTGCCGCCAAGGGCGACGATGTCCGCACTGAATTCATGCGCCGCATGATCGGAACAACACCCGCAGCGCTGGATGACGCCGTATCGGCTGCCCGCACCACATTGTTCGCTGAACCCAAGAAGGTCGCGACCCGCAAAGCCAGCCAGATGGCGCTTGAGGCCTTGGCACCTGCCCTGCCCGAGCTGATTGGCGGCTCGGCCGACTTGACCGGATCAAACCTGACCCGCGTCCCCGCTGTTGATACGCAATATACCCGCGAAACGCCCGGTCGCTATATCGGCTACGGCGTGCGCGAGTTTGCCATGGCGGCGGCGATGAACGGTATGTCGACCCATGGCGGTTTGCTGCCCTATGGCGGCACGTTCATGGTGTTTTCGGACTATGCCCGCAACGCCATCCGCCTGTCGGCACTGATGGAGATTGGCACGATATATGTGATGACCCACGATAGTATCGGCCTGGGCGAGGATGGCCCGACCCACCAGCCGGTTGAACATCTGGCCTCTTTGCGTGCCATTCCAAATCTGAACGTGTTCCGCCCCGCCGATGCGGTCGAAACACTGGAATGCTGGGAAGTCGCCTTGCGGTCGCGCACGACGCCTTCGCTTCTGGCGCTGTCGCGACAGGGTGTGCCGCAGCTGCGGACCACCGACACCGGTGAAAATCTGTCTGCAAAAGGTGGATACGTCATCGCTGAGTTTGGCACTAGGCGTGACGTCACAGTGCTTGCGACCGGAACAGAAGTTGAAATCGCCGTTGACGCGGCCAAGCAGCTACAGGCAGATGGATTGTCTGTGGCCGTCGTCTCTATGCCAAGCTGGGAATTGTTTGATGCCCAAACGCCCGAATATCGTGCTGAGGTTCTGGGGTCGGCTCCGCGCATCGCGATCGAGGCCGCCGGGAAATTCGGCTGGACGAAATATGTCGCCACCGAAGATGACGTGATCGGCATGGACGGCTTTGGCGCATCCGGTCCGATTGATGCGCTCTATGCGCACTTTGGCATCACAGCAGACGCGGTCATTGCCCGCGCCAAGACCCTGACCGGCAAATAAGGAAGAACGCTATGACAACCGTATTGGACCAACTCCGCACGATGACCACCGTTGTCGCTGACACCGGCGAGGTCGCCGCCGTGAAAACCTACGAGCCGGTGGATTGCACGACCAACCCGTCGCTTGTCCTGAAAGCGCTGGGTGATCCCGCCTCCGAGGAATTGGTTGCGCGCGAAATCGAAGCTGGCAAGGTCGCTGGGTTGAACGCCGAAGAGGTGACCGAAGTTCTAACCGTCGCAATGGGTGCCGAGCTTGCTGCCCTCGTGCCCGGTCGGGTATCCACTGAGGTCGATGCCTGCTTGTCGTTTGATACCGAAAGCTCGATCGCGCGCGCACATGATATCGTCACAGAATACGAGAAACGCGGCGTCGGAAAAGACAAGATTCTGATCAAGCTGGCCTCGACCTGGGAAGGCATCCGCGCCGCCGAAGTCCTTCAGGATGAAGGCATTGATTGCAACCTGACGCTCCTGTTTTCCATGGCGCAGGCGGTGGCTTGTGCCGACGCCAAATCCTTCTTGATTTCACCCTTCGTGGGTCGGATCACAGACTGGTACAAAAAGGCCGAAGGGCGTGACAGCTATGCGCCGGATGAAGATCCGGGCGTGAAGTCTGTGCGGGCCATCTACGACTACTACAAGTCCAACGGCATCAACACCGTCGTCATGGGCGCATCGTTCCGCAACACCGACCAGATCAAGGCACTTGCGGGCTGTGACAATCTGACGATTGCGCCGAGCCTGCTGGACGAAATGGGCAAAGACGGCAGCGACCTGCCCCGTGTGTTGTCGCCTGATCAGGCCAGCGGCATGGCACCAATTCAGATGGACGAAGCATCTTTCCGTTGGGAGATGAATGCTGACGCCATGACAACCGAAAAACTAGCGGAAGGTATCCGCAATTTCGACGCGGACCATCGCAAATTGATCGGGCTTATCGCCGCGCGTATGTAGCTCGGTCATCGAACGCAGAGTTGGTAAATCTAACATTTCTGCGAGTCTAGATGGGCGTGGCAGTTGCTGGGGCCTCCCGCTTGCGACCGCCGCGTCCTTTTGGATTTAGACGTTGATTTTTGAGACCATCAGGACAGCATCCGCTGCCTCTTCGCCTTTTTTGACGAAATGTTCGCGGTAAAACCCCAGATGTTCGGGCGTCGGTTGGAAGTGGTGTGGGGTCAACGATACCGAAAAAGTGGGCACGCCCGTCTCAAGCTGCGTCTGCATAAGGCCATTCACCACTGCAGTCGCCACGAAATCATGCCGGTAGATCCCGCCATCGACAACCAAAGCCGCACAGACAATGGCGTCGTAGCGTTCGGTCTGTCCAAGCTTCTTAGCCAGAAGTGGCATTTCAAATGCACCTGGAACATCAAAAATATCAATCTGGGTGGCTCGGTCCGCATCGCTCATGCGTGCTTCAAAGCCGGTCAGAGCTTGTCCAACGATATCTGCGTGCCAGTTTGCCTTGATAAAGGCGATCTTCAATGTCTTCGTCATGGTACCATTCCAAAATTAACGTCTCTGGTCCCAAGGCGCAGCAGTCCACTGAAGGCGCTATGCGCCAACATCAGACGTTCTCTTCCATCCGGACTATAACCGTCGGTTCCGGAATTGCACCGGATCTGCTGACCCACCCGCATCGTTGCGTTTGGCGCTCGCGGACTATCACCGCCGGTAGGGACTTTCACCCCGCCCTGAGAACATCTGTGCAATGCCATACAGAAACCGGCAGAGCAAGCGACCAGCACTCGCCGGCACGCGTTTGGCTTAGACTCTGTCAGTTGATAGACAGGCCACCACCGTCGTAGCGTTTTGCCATTTCTGACAACGGAATTGCTGTGATTTCTCCGGCATGCCCTGCGCTCCCAAACCGCTCAAAACGGTCTTTGCAGACCGCAGCCATGGCTTCGATCCCCGGCGCGAGGTATTTGCGCGGATCGAACTCGGCCGTTTTAGTCCAGAGCAGTTTGCGAACGGCACTGGTCATCGCGAGCCGTAAGTCGGTATCGACGTTGATCTTGCGCACGCCGTGCTTGATCCCCGATTCGATCTCTTCGACGGGCACCCCCCAAGTCGGAGCGATTTCCCCCCCATATTCATTGATGATATCCTGAAGTTCCTTTGGAACAGATGAGGAGCCATGCATGACCAAATGGGTATTGGGCAAGCGCGCATGGATCTTTTTGATCGCGTCCATGGCGAGGATTTCTCCGTCAGGTTTGCGCGTGAACTTATAGGCGCCATGGCTGGTTCCAATGGCGACAGCAAGCGCGTCAACATTGGTGGCTTTGGCAAAAGCTTCCGCTTCGTCGGGATTGGTCACGAGCTGATCGCGGGTCATTTCACCCTCAAACCCGTGGCCGTCTTCTGCTTCGCCACGTCCGGTTTCGAGCGATCCGATGTGACCGATCTCTCCTTCGATCGAAGCCCCAACAAGGTGGGCCATTTCGGCCACTTTTGCCGTCACTCCGGCGTTGTAGTCGAAGTCAGACGGCGTCTTGCCATCTGCTTCCAAGGAACCGTCCATCATGACAGAGGAAAAACCGTTCATCAGGGCCGACAGACACGTCTGCGGAGAGTTGCCATGGTCCTGATGCATGCAGACAGGAATATGCGGGTACATCTCGATCGCCGCTTCGATGAGGTGACGCAATACGATGTCATTGGCAAATTTGCGGGCACCGCTGCTGGCCTGCATGATGACAGGACTGTCTGTGTCATGGGCGGCCTTCATGATGGCCAGCATCTGTTCCATGTTGTTCACGTTGAATGCCGGGATGCCGTAGTCATTCTCCGCTGCATGATCGAGCAGCTGGCGAAGCGAAATGAGTGCCATTTTGTATGTCCTTCTTGGTCGCTAGTGCGACGCGTCGTTGTGATAGCCGTCGATCAGTGCCACTTCGTCTTTCGACCCCAAAATGACAGAGACACGCTGGTGGTGAGACGTTGGTTCCACGTCCATAATGCGCTGATGACCGGTTGAGGCCGCCCCCCCCGCTTGTTCTACGACCAGACCCATCGGGTTGGCCTCGTACATCAGGCGCAGCTTGCCGCCCTGATCGCGATTGGCACTGTCGATGGGGTAGAGAAACACGCCACCGCGCGTAAGGATGCGGTGAACTTCGGCCACCATTGACGCCGTCCACCGCATGTTGAAATAGGCGCCGCGCGGACCATCTTCGCCCGCAAGGCACTCGTCGAAATACCTCTGAACTGGCGCTTCCCAATAGCGGCGGCGCGACGCGTTGATTGCGAATTCCTGCGTCTGAACCGGTATGGTCATATCGCGATAGGTCAGGCGGAACTCTCCGGTCCCCTGCTGGTGCGTGAATCCGTTCACACCGTTGCCCGTCGTGATGATCAGGGCGGTCGATGGGCCGTAGATCGCATAGCCCGCGCATATCTGGTCGGATCCGCGGATCAAGACCGATGCATCGTCTGTGGGATCGAGCGCCTCCTTGGTTTCGACCACCGAAAATATCGAGCCGACTGAGAGGTTGACGTCCAGATTTGACGACCCGTCCAACGGATCAAAGTAGACAACAAAGTCACCAGCTTTCGGCGTGTCTTTGAGCCAATAAACCTCGTCGACTTCCTCAGACACCAACGCCGCAACACGCCCACAGTTAGAACAATGGCGAACAAATTCATCATTGGCGATCACGTCGAGCTGCTTTTGTGTTTCGCCTTGGACATTGGTGATGTCCGTGGCGCCGAGGCTGTCAGAAAACGCACCGCTGCGAATGTGGTTTGAGATGATGCGACAGGCTGTAGCGACATCTTCCAGCAGAAAGATCAGGTCTTTCGAGGACCCGTTTTCGCGCCGATCCTGAAGTAAGAACTGTCGAAAGGTCATTTGACGTTCTGTCATGGCAATTCCGATCTGTTAAAGTGAAACCGCCCACAAATCGAAATCTGCCGGCGGCCTCAGGGAGGTTAAGGAGTGATCACAGCATCCAGTCTTGGTGGACATACTGTGCGGCCTCATTTCTTTCGTCGCGCCCAGTCACCCACATGTATAACCAGTTGACCAGTCAGCCCCGGATTAGTGCAGAAACAGTGTGGTGATCTGAGGCACAAGCAGGATGAGCATTAAAACTGTGACTTGGATTGCGATAAAGGGAAGAAAGCTTCTGAATATTTGCGGTAGCGTGATATGAGCAGGCGCCACTGATTTCAGATAAAAGGCTGCGCCGCCAAACGGCGGTGACAGGAAGCTGACCTGCATATTCACGCAGAATAGCACGCCGAACCATACCTGCACTGCCAACTGCGTATCAAGCCCGCCGGTA
>Ga0257120_1001628_pt1 | contig 14468 bp, 4 predicted proteins | sample SI106_10metaG_FD_190153 | JGI IMG/M metagenome (GOLD analysis project Ga0257120, IMG submission 190153) | Marine microbial communities from Saanich Inlet, British Columbia, Canada - SI106_10 | ecosystem: Environmental > Aquatic > Marine > Inlet | place: Canada: British Columbia | collected... | reverse complement strand
ATGTGTGTCCAACCCTTTGCCAAGGAATCACCACACGTGTTTTCGATGATGTGCAGCACCGCACGCCGGGAGAAGAGCTGCAAGCCTTGGATCACCAAAGCACCCGGCCTTACCAAGCGAATTCTGGACAGTCCATTGCATGTTGACGAATTGGTCGAATTGGCCAAAATACACAGGGTTGACGGGCAAATCGCCCAAACTTGCCCATGGAAAGCAGCACGAGAAGCAGCGAATCACGCCGACATCTTTGTTGGCGACTACAACCACTTGTTCGATGAAGGTGTTCGCACTTCCAGCCTAGAAGCAATGGGGATCGCCCTTGAAGACATCATCTTGGTCGTCGACGAAGCGCACAATCTTCCCGACCGCATTCGTATGACGATGGAGCGAGTCATCACACCAACCATCTCACGAAACTCAACCATGGAATTGGAGGAATATGTTGGCACATTGACCAATATCTACCACCAGAGCGGTGCGGATTCCACGGCCCTTGAACTCGATTTGGCGACATGGGCGCTCGAAGTGATGAAAATTGCCCGTGTAAAAATTGCAGATTTGTTCAGGCGCTTGCACAATGAATTGACCGGTGATGCAAACGAATCCCATGTCGAAGTGGCCGCATTCACAGATGTGTTCCACCGTGCTTGCGATGAATATGAAGGCCTCTCTGGACAGCGAACCTTGAACGAAGAACCGGCGCCTGTAGCTGATGATGGTCACGGCGTACAACGACACCATCGATTGCCACTCCTTGCAGACATTCTCAGCCGATGTGACATCGATCTCGATGCTGGCGAGGGCGAAGATCCAATGGAGCCAGACTCCCACCGCCTTGGCCACATCTTGAGTTGCGTCAATGAATTTGGCTCGACAACGGCGCTTTGCCTCGTGTTCAGCGCAAAAGGCAAGGAAGGAAAAATCACCTCCCACCTCTTGGACCCTGGCTTGGTATCCGGCCCTGTGTTCAACGACACCTCAGGTGCAATCTTGATGTCAGGAACCCTTTACCCACCGCAAATGTATGCAGATATGCTGGCACTCCCAGTGGGTAAAACCACGAAAACTGCCTATGCCTCACCGTTTGCAGGTGAGCGAAGACCCGTGCTTGTAGCAGGCGATGTGTCCACGAAATACACCCAACGCTCGCCGGCCATGTGGGACAAGATACGGGCCCACATCCAAGCCCTCATCGATGGCACACCTGGCCACATCGCCGTGTTCGCACCCTCCTACAAAATGATGGAAGAGATTGTGAGCAACACCCACTTCAAGGGTGTTCGTAAGATTGTTGAGAGCAGGGAATGGTCAAAGCAAGACATCGACACACTGGTTGAACAACTCCGTGGCGAACGTGATGCCGGTCAAAGAATTCTGTTGTGCGGCGTGTATGGAGCACGGCTCTCGGAAGGGATTGATTACAACGGCGGCATTCTTGACGCGGTGGCGTGTATTGGCATTCCAAACGCACCACCATCCGTTCGATCAAACGCTCTGAAAAAGTATGCAGGTGACAGGTTTGGAGCCAACAACGCTTGGCGTTACACCGTGACCCAACCTGCCATCAATGCGATTCTACAAGCGATGGGAAGACCAATCCGCTCCATTGGCGACCGGGCACTTATCCTGCTGCTGGACCAGCGCCACACCGACCGGACCTACGCAACCTGTTACCCGAAGGACCTTCGAATGAACGCAACAAATGCCCCTACAACCACCGCCAGCTTTGCACGACGGTTCTTTTCACGGGTTCACACCATTGATGAAGTGTAGACTTCATCCATTGATTGGAGGACGAAGGTTCATGGAGGCCGCACACAACCCACACCGCATGGCAACATGGGAACCCCTTGCAGTCGGCACCGACCACACGCAGGTCAGACCTGGTGAAATCGATGCTGAAACAACAGTCGGCTTGGCTGCGAGCGTTGAGTCATTGCACTCAGAATTCCAGCAATCCGCAGACCATCTCGGCGAAGTACATACCATGCATGAACAAGTGCTCGTCTCCGCAGGCATGCTCCCTGAATCTCACTTGGCAGAAGTTCAACCAGAGCGTCAACTCAAGTGGATGGTTGAAGCGCTTCATGGCAGCGTCAATCCGGACGGTCTGACCATTCCATTGCTCGGTGTCACAGCCAAAGATGTCGTTCTCTTTACCAAGAAAGAAGGCGAAATCACCCACCTCAAACTTGTCATCGCTGATGGCGACAACGAACCCCTCGAACGCGAGATGCCACTTCCCGAAGCAGCAGAGGGCCTAAGCGCCAACTACGTCAACGGGCGATTGCACCTTCGATGGTGAACCAAATCATTGCGCTGCTCACTCATCGAGCAGGGACCTTTGTGAGTCCTGAGATTTCTTGACCCATTCGCTCCAATGCTTGTTGTGCTGCAGCTTGGTGCTGGGATCCAAGTTCTTCACGGCTGTATCGGGCTTGCTCAAACATGTTGTCCAAAGCGACGAGAGCGTCTTCAGAAATTTGTGGCATGGCCTGACGAATCGCCATTTCGAATTCACGAACTGTTTCGAAGTCTCGGCGCAGGAACCCGTGTTGCTGGAAAGCAGTGCACAAGTTCTGGTAACATGTGAAAATTGATTCACGGATTGAATCGCCTGCTGCGAGTAACTCAGCCGTGTAGGCAAAGATTTCAGCAGCTTCTTCAAGCAATTCCTGACTCTTCCGTCGTCGGTAGAGCACCGTTCCTGCAGCAGCACCTGCTGCAATGAGGAGCGCCAAGATGTAGACCCATGAAGGAACAGGCTCTGAGATTTCGTTGTAACTGTAGTTCGGTGCCCATGGAGCTTCAGCAGCCTTTGCGTCGAATGCCAACTTGCTCTGATCGGAGAGCCTTGGATCATCGATGATGATTTCGAGGTACACTTCGCCCCACACATTCGAGCGACCGTATGGTGGATCGGAGTTGAATTCAAAGGAAGCAATTCCATTCTCATCGGTGAGCGGTTGAATCGGGGTTGAAAGTTGGGATCCGTTCGCATTGTAGAGGTAAACGGTGACCTTGATGTCTGCAATGCCTTCGTTTGTATCCAAGGCCGTGATCACGATGTTTCCACCGATGTCTTCTTGCTTGTCTTCAACAACTGTGTTGATTGAAGGCACGATGTCAGCATTCACCTTGACGTAAATCAGATGGCTTTCCGAAGCACCGTTGAGGTACAAGACATCGTTGCGAGGTGCGTCGATGTGGAGGTACTGGCCACCTGAATTCATCCAAGCTGGAGCAACACCGTTCATCGAGAAGTTTCCATTGTTCCAAGCGATCTGAATGTTTTCAAGGCAACGAGCGCCTTCTCGATTTGAGATACAATCCGAGCCGTTACCGAGGTACAATGTGAGGTTGTTGAAGACTTCACCTTGGCCGCCGATTTCAGAAACTGAACCCGTCAGAACGATTGGTGAGAACACATCATCGCTTCGGACGACGATGTTGGAAGAGGTCCCGTCAATCGTGATCATCGTGTTCGACCATACGAGCGCAGTCGCACTTGTGGAGGCTTCGAGGTGAGCACTTGTTCCAGCAAAGGCAGCTGTGAATGTGTGTTCACCACGTGCAAGTTCCATGGTAGCAGGGACGATGACCGACCATGAACCATCGGCAAGTGTTACGGTGCTTGCCACCTCAACGTCATCGAGTCGAACGCTGACCAACATCGAAGGGAGCCCGTCGTTGTTGACTGTATCAATATCGAACAAGCGTCCGGAAAGTGACCATGTGTCACCACGGGTTGCATCTCGTCCGTCATCGAAGGTTAGTGTGATATCGGAGCGGTGTGCCAAAAAGAACGTCGTGTTACCAACATTGGACCTGTAGAAGCCTTGAGCCTCAGCACGTGCCTCAAGAGTGTGGTTACCGAACGAGAAGATATCTGGAACATTCCAGTCGAAGGAGAAGTCGCCATTGGCGTCGGTGACCACACTTGCCAAGAGAATACCTTCAACTGACAAATCGACAACATGCCCTTCAATGCCTAACAATTGGTTGTCGACAACAGTACCGGAGATGGTGATGTTTTCAGCCACTGCGACTGGACTTTCCATGTTCACAGTCACTTGGACTGGACTGTAAACGGTCCATGTGCCACTTGCAGCGCTTGGGAGGTAGAAGGTGGTACCGATGAACCTTGTTTCAAGAAGCAATGCACCGAGTTCTGCACCAGATGGGACTGGATAGATGGCCGTGAATGTGCCGTTTTCATCGGTCGTGACATTGGTCATCCATTCGCCGCCAAGCCAAACCTCAACCGTGAGGCCGGGGAGAGGCGCATCCACCAAATCGAGCAAGCGACCCTGGATGGTCATCGTCTCTTCTCGGTTCACTTCGCCACCAGGCGTAAGAAGGAGAATCTTGGTTGGAACGCTGACATTGAATTCAACTTGATCGTTGCTTGGCATGTAGTATTCTGGGTTGATCAAATCACCAATACCGATTGGGTTGACCCAATCTCTGCCGCCAAGGAAGCGGACCTCGATCATGTGTGCGCCAGCGGTTGTGTCATCAGGTAGCGTCCATCCGATGGTGAAAGCCCCTGTTTGTGCATCGGTTTCAATGCTGGAAACTGGAACTCCATCCACGAGGAGATGGACGATTGCGACCGAGGGCACGCCATTCACCATGAGTGGCAAGCCAAGGTCATCCATCAGAGTGCCATTGACCACAAAGGCATCACCAGCAGTGAGGGTGGAGGGCGCTTCAGAAATGGTGAGGTTCGTTTGGCCAAGAATCACAAATTGTGTTGTCTCGTTCGAACCAACCAATCCAGTTGAGCCGGGAGTGCCTGCGAACTCAACAAAGAGGTCAGCAGGTCCAACGCTTAGGTTCTCAGGCACCGCAATGCTACCAGAGGCTGTGCCGTTGGCAAACGTTGTGAAGGTCGAGAGCGCAAAGCCTGGCAAGCCCACTAAGACCTGTTGATTGCCAACAGCTGTGTCCGTGTTGTCACGCAAGAGAATCTGGAACGAGACGTTGTTACCACGTTCAGTTCGGTCGTTCAATGAAGGCGCACCAAGGCCATCGAGGACTGGTTTGATGAACACCAATGTTGTGAAACCACGGCTGTCGAACGTTTCGTTCGCCTCAGAACCGATGTAGTAGTTCACAGCAGGGATGAAGGAGGCTTCGATGGTGTTGTTACCTGCTGGGAAGGCTGCACCGAGCGAGATTGTAGCGTTCCAGATACCGCCCGCTTGGACCGTTCCACCGCTGACTGTGAAGCCAACTGGCTGGCCATTGATGGCAAACAGAATGTTCGCTGGCAACAGACTACCGTCCCTAAGTTCGAGGCCTGATCCGTTGTCACTTTGCACCGTACCACTCACATCAAAGGAAGTACCGGCAACCGGATTGGCTGCAATCGCATCGACCACCAAAATCGTTGTCGAACGCACGGTGATTGATGAGAGGTTCACGTTGGTGGCCAAGAGGTCAACGCTTCCGTTGAACACGAGTGTCACCGTAATCAGCCCAAGTGGGTGGCTTGTAGGAATGAGGTAACTGAAGTTGGCAAAGCCACCGCCGTCAGTTTGTGTACCCGGCAACCAAGTTTCATGGAATTCAATGTCCACATCATAGGCAGCGAGCGGCAAGAAAAGGTTTGATGATTCGACCAATCGAGCGCTAATGTTCACTTCATCGCCACGGTTAACCAAGATTGGGTTGAGCGGTTGGATGTTCTCAAAGCGAGACACACCCATGACGAGCATACCGTTTTCGATGCTTGCCGTAAGATAGAACGGTGACGAGCCTTCGATCACTGAGATAACAAGAACCTTGTTTCCACGGAGCGTTCCGTTACCAGACGTGTCGGTTGGGATGCTCATGTTGAACGTACCATTCACTGAAGTTTGGTAGGTTGGCACAAGCAACTCTTCGGGGTTGCTCAACCAGAAAGCGCTGAGTTCAACTGGTGCAATGAGCGGTCGCGCTGCATTGTCACCATCGAGCACTTGCCCGAGGACGTTGAAGTTGATACCCGCAGTCACAGTGCTTGGGATCGAATCAATACGGAAGTTGCTCGGAACTTGCACGGTGAGGTTGACGAGCGTGGAATTCCCGATTCGTCGAGCGTTTCCAACGGCCAGTGGATCCGAGAGGTCATCATACACGACCATCAAGATGTCATAGTAACCCGGTGCGATACCAGCAGCAGTCCAACCAACGCTGGCAAATCCTGCTTGGTCCGAGATTGCAGTGCCAATTGAGACATTGGTATTTCCGTAATCGAAGATAAATTCAACCGACGCATCGCTGACATTGGACTTGTCTGCCACATCGGAAATTGTTGCGTTAAAGTCGAGCGATCCATTCACCTCAACGATGAGGTTTCGCTGGCCAGTATCCACAACAAATTCAGACTCGAAACCAACCAAGGTGGAAGGGAGGCTCGGAGTTGCAGGTGGGACGGATGTGTCGACAAATCGGTAGTAGGGCCCACCAACTGGTGCTTGATTCTCAAAGTCCATGTTGAGAATGAACTCATATGCATTCGAAGGGCTTGTTTCAGGAACGGTGAAACTGAGGTTGTAAGCACTGGTCGTGTTGTTGAGCAGCCCTTGGGCGAGGTCGATTGGTTGACCGTCTGCGGTCGCCATAATCAGCGAAAGCATGGTGATGTTGTCACCCAAGATCTTTCGATTTGTGTGAACAGCGTCAAAGATATCTCCATAGATGTAAGTCGAGTTCCCGATGTGGGTCCAATCTTGAGCCAATGTGAGGTTCCATCCGACTTCTGCAGCGACACGGACTGAGGAGAGTCCGGTTGAAGGCTGATACAAGTCAGAACCGTTGAAGGAGATGTCGAGAGGGTAATCGCCAGCGTACATGCTGGCGTCGAGCAGCCAATTCAAAGTGATGGTTTCACTTTCTGGGTCCACGGTGGTGTTCACCCATGTACCATTGAAAGTAAAGTCAAAGTTACCAGAGGCGAGAAGGTCTGAATCAACACCTCGGTGGTCGGTCATGGTGACCAAGACCACAGCCTCGGTGTTCCGCAATTGTGACACAGATTGCGTGGTGAATTGGAGCCAGCCTCGCAAGAGGTATGGAGCACCAGCCGACATGTTTGCATCGTCAGTTGCCTCAATCGAATCAGGGAAGAACCGAACTTGAAGTTCAATCTCACCGGCCGCAATCTGGGCATTAGCTGCTGTGAGCAAGTGCAGAACTGAGAAGGTACCATTGACACTGGCATTAAACATCTCAATCCAATCAGAGCCGCTACCGACTGACCGCATCGAGAACGAAAGGTTCCCGGGCATAGCCACTGGATTTGCACCTGAAGTCACAGCTGAACCGTTGACCCAGATGTTGTCATCAATGAGAATGATGCTGTTGTTGGATAATGGACCTTCAAGCGTAGCAGTCAGTGTTGGTGCATCTCGGATGTCCAACACAATGGCTGTGGTCGATGGCTGCAAGTGGAATTGCACGGGCGTAATGCTTGGCTCGGAGGTGTCTTGCCAACCAGAGAAGCCGAGTGTTGCAGAAAGGTTTGTTTTGGTCTCAAACGGATCCAATTCCACTTCGATGCTCCATGAACCATCAAATCCGATTGGTGAGGAGAGGTTGATGGAACCATTCACCGAGGAAGTGAACGTGAGCCAGATTTCTGGGACATCTGCGCTTGATGCGATGGAACTGATCACATTGAGCGGAGCGTTTTCTAGTGAAAGTTGCCCGGTGAGGATGGTTGTTGCACCAGCACCAACAATTGGTGCGTTGATCGCGTTCGGCCCGGTATGGTTGATGACAGAATCATCGGTGACATTGATGAAACCGTCGTAAATCACGCCGTCTTCAGAGACATAGCCGGATTGAAGGTGCTTGATGACAATTCGGTGGATACCTGGTGCACCAGGTTCCAATGGACTTCCAGTGAACTCGAACGTTCCGTTTGCATCGGTAATGAGCGCGCCAATCTCATAGTTTGGAATGGCTGCTGGACCTGGGACACCTGCTGCTTCTGCAAGTGGCACAAGGTAACCAACCATTGGCAGTTCAGGGATTGGTGTCGAGTTCTCAGCGAAGCGAAGTTGCCCCGTGACGTTCAACGTTGAAGTCCCATCTCGGTCCCATACAAGCGAAGAGATGGTTTGGTTGACGATCTCAATCTCTTCTGCTGCAGGGCAGGCGTCGAATGGGATCCAGCCAAGTTCGGTACCGCCGTTGGCGCTGTTTTGTTGAAGCCGAACTTCGCCCCATGTGGTTCGGTCTTGGGGGAAGACTGCGTAACCATCGCCGTTCCATGTACCTCCGGCAAAGCCGCTCACATATCGAGCGGGCAAGCCAGCGAGCCGAGCCATGGTGACGAAGGCAGTGTTGAATTCATTGCAAGTACCCTCTTGGATAGCCTCAACTAAGGTGACACTCAAATCTTCAGTGTTTGGAATTCCTGAGCCGTTGTAGTTTCGCTTGAATTCAGTCGTAGCGTTCCCTTCAGCAAGGAACGATTGGATGGCTACAGCCGTATCGTAAGCATTGGTTGCACCTGCTTCGGTCACGATTGTATCAGTGGTGTTGAGCAAAGAGCTTCGTGGGCTACTTAGGTTGGTGAGTTCATCAGGTGTCTGAAGTTCGTAGGCAAACCCTTGGCCTGGGACAGTTGTTGATGCCAAGGAGGCCCAATCGAAGTAGAACTCAGGTTGTTGAATGAACACTTCTTGAATTGGTCCGGCCACGATGTTGACGTTGTGTGAATCATTGGAACGTTCCAGTTCGGCACCTGAATCAACATAGAAGGACATGTTTGACCAACTCGCCGGCAGTGGTAAACCACCCGTAATCGGGGGGCTGTTGAAGGTCATGAGCCACTCAACGGTGTCATTGGCAAAAGCCATGTCTGCAAGGTGGGTGAAGTTTGAGGAGGGGAGAATAATGGTTTCAGATGGATGGGTTTCCGCAATGTGAGCATAAGCCGTTCCTGTGTAGAAATCATTGGTGTATTGGCGCCATCGTTGGGTGGCGTCGAGGTCGACAACACCGCTTGTGTTGTTGGCCCAAAATACCACTTCAGATGCAATAAGGTCGTCTGTTGGGTCAAATGGATCGAAAGGTGAGCCGAGGCAGTTGATGATCCAGAATTCTTGTGTGCATTCCAATCCATCAATCATACCGCCGCCATCAGTATCGGGGTTCGTCCAGTCTGTGCCAGTTTGATTCTCAACTGCATCTGGAATCGTGTCACCATCAAAGTCGGACGGAAGCAAGTCATCTGCAGGATTGTTTTCCGGATTGGTTCCATCAAAGTACTCATTTCGGTCCCCTACACCACCGGAGTCGGTGTCAATCGAGGCATCATCGGTGACCCAAACGTCGGTTGAACCGTTGGTGATTCCGATGTAAATGAGGTCGCAACCCGTGCTTGTTTCGAAGTAGTTGTTGAGACCATCTTGGTCATCATCCAACAGGTTCGTACATGGTTCGTTTGGATCTGTGTTGGCGAAGACTTCCTCGAAGTCATTCGCCCCGTCGCCGTCTGAATCGACAAGCGTTGGGTTGGAGAACCATCCAAAGGTGCCCAACAGTTCCTGCCAGTCAGCAAGACCATCGCCATCGCTGTCAGTGTAGTCATCGTCGCAGTACGTACGGGTTGTGGAAATGGTTCCGTCAGTTGACGCATCTGTGTGGCAGAACGAACCGTTTCGGTTCGCAACTTGAGTGGCCGTACCGGGTGCAATGGAAACACCTTGAATGACATCATTGACAACCGTCGCATACGCAAACGGCGTCCACGTTCCAGAGACATTGAACCAGCCAACACCTCCTGCAGGGTTGAACCCGCTTCCATCGGCGACTTCCATCTGCCCGTTTCCGTTGTTCCATGTGACAATCGTGGTTTCGAAATTAATCAATGAATCACATGGGTCTGTTCCATGGGACACGTTTTGTTCATCACCGTCGTTGATGCCACCAAAGTCAGTGTCTGCAACATCCCACAGGGTACAGGAGAGGTTTTCTTCCCAGTTTTGGATGCCATCGTTGTCTTCATCACCAGAATCTTCTCGGCGAGTCGGATCTGTTTCACCAGCATCGACCACACCGTTTCCATTCACATCTTCTTCTCCGTCGTCAAAGGCGTCTCCATCAGTGTTGTTGTTTCGTGGGTCACTGGGTTGAGCAGGACTGCCGTATTGGCCACCCACTTCGACACCATCGGTAATTCCGTCCCCATCCGTGTCAGACGAAGTTGGATCCGTTAACAGGGTCAATGCTTCGTACGAATCACTGAGGCCGTCACCATCGGTATCGGCGCGTTGAGGATTGGTCGAGGTGATGCCATCAACTTCCGCAGTGAAGGTCGCACAACCACCTGGCCCGATGCCACTGACCGGGTCACATGGCGAGGTAGTTTCAGTCGCCAAGCCGTTCGGCCCGGGGCGGAAACAAGGCGATGCGCCACACATTGTGGTCCATGTCGGGTTGATGTACTCGAGCAAGTTGTTGAGTCCATCACCGTCTGGGTCGCCATTTGGACCATCAGCGTTGGAGGGGTTGGTTGCGTTAAGGCCGTTCGCTGCTTCCCAGCCATCGTCCATACCGTCACCGTCAGTGTCCCATCCAGCCACGTCTTCGTCTTCGATGCCGTCACCGTCATCATCGTTCGATGAACAATCTGCATCACCGTCATTGTCCGGATCTGCAGAGTCAACAAAGCCGTCTTGGTCATCGTCGAAGCCGTTTGTACAAATGTTGCCAACCGGGTCTTCGTCGCAAAGAATCACAGTGCCGGTTCCATCCGAACCGCTGTCGCCACAACCTGGACGGTTGTATTGGAGGGCGTTTTCTTCGTCCCAGTTGTTGACCGGCACCGTACCGTTCCACCAGACACCATTGTCAAGCACACCACTGGTGCTTGAAAGGTCCCAGTTGGTCGGTTGGAGGTAGGAATACTCCTGTAAGTTTGACATTCCATCGCCATCAGGGTCGCCAACAGCTCCATCGCCGCCGGTGCTCGAAAGTGGGTCGAGGCCATATTGCCACTCCCATCCATCAGGGAGGCCATCGTTATCGGAATCAGGATCGTTTGGTGCGGTGTTCATGAGGTACTCTAAACCGTATGTGAGACCATCTCCATCTTGGTCAGTGGCAGCAAGCGCCTCAAAAGATCCGTACTGAATGGTGGCGAATGTGGAGAGCACCATTAACGCAACGAGCGCCACGGATTTGACCGTGTCTCGGTGCTGAAGAATTTGCCATTGAGAGTGCGGCTTCGAGGAGGATGAAGGCGTACGCATGGTTGTCACAAGAACTCGGGTGTTTTGATGCCTCATAAGGGAAATGGTACGATGTTCATACAATGCTCGATTTAACAATCTTTGAATTGCACTGGAAAGACCAAACGAAAGGCTCGCAGCCCCCCGAATAAGGCCCTGCAGGAACGCTCTATTGCTCAAAGAGCTTCAAGTTCATCCAAAAGTTCGAGATCGTCGTCGATTTCCTCTTCCATCACTGGCTCAGGAAGCGTGGATTCCAAGGGCTCAAGTTCCTTGTCATCTTCATAGAGGAACACTTCGTCCTCAAAGCCAGAAGTTGATGCTTGACCACGGCGGTAGACAGCAAAGACGAACGCAGCGCACAATCCAAGACCCAACACGAGGGTTTGAGGTTCAGGGTCCACAATTTCGTTGAAGAAGCACGAGGCCCCTTCACAGGTCGTAGCATAGACCTGTGTGCTGGTTTGCGTGTAATCGCTATCGTATGGCACTTCCTCGTCCATTGGCGTCACCTTGAGGTCGAAGTCAATAGTTTCTCCATTTTTGAGGTTCGTAGGTGGCGTAATAGCGAGGGTGAAATCCTTACTGGAGTAGGCAGGGAGGGTCAAAAGAAGGAAACGACCACCCGTTTGGTCCGATGATGCACGGATGAGAACATCCCAGCCTTGTGGTTCGTTCTCGAGCGTGATCACCACTTCGAGAGGGATGTTGTTTTGATTGTCGATGCTGTATTCCACCGTTTGGAACTCACCGGATGCAAAGCGCACAACTGAGCTGCTGGTGTCTGTTATTTCGAGGCGCCCAGGTTGGACATCTTCTTTCACTTGTACCGTCACTGGGAGGTCGAAGTAGCGAGCGTCTTGGGCGTCCACGCCTTCCTCGACAACACGGACGTACACAGTGTGGTTGCCTGCTTCGACTTTCTCGCCAATGGTCATGCTCAATTTCATGTCAGCGTACTGGTCTGATTCAAGGTACACAACTACGATGTCGGATTGGGAACCATTTGAGATGGAATAATCCCACGAACCGTAAGGAGAATCATCTTCGAGGTTGCGATCAAGGTCTTCAGGGTTGATGATGCGCCATGTGGTTTGGCCAACGGTGTCACTGGAGTCTGTGATGCGCATCTGGTACCATAGGGATGAACCTGGCGAAACTGGTCCAACGGTGCCCAAGGTACCGCTATCGGAATCGGCTGTCACTTCGACAAGGACGCCAAAGGTTCTGTGAACGGTGAACGAAACGGATGTGCTGAGTTCCGAATCGCCTTGGCTGGCCACGCTTACTGTGACAAGGCCGATGTCTTGTGCGTCACGCTCTGAGGGCGGGAAGACCTCCATGCGCACCGTGAGAATTTGATGAGATCCAATGTCTGGTGTGACGGAGTAGATGCCCTCTTCTGCCAATTCGAGTCCCGTTTCGTTGTCATAGAACTTGTATTGCCAAGCATCTGGAAGTTCGGTAACTCGGAGCTTGAACGCATCGGTAATGAATCCGGAGTTGAACACATCAATGAAGAAATCACCGCTTAAATCCCCTGAATCAACATAGTGGGAAAGCATCTCATCATAGGCTTCAGGGCGGGTTGAATCAGCAATCTGCTTCTGATGCTCATCGTCTTCGAACACTGAGATTCGAGGTGGCGATAAGACATCGGACTCTTCGACATCGAGGACAATGGTTTCGACGGCGACCTCGACCGTTTGCCCTTCGGTGTTCTCTGCATAGGCTCGAGCTTCAATCTCCAATGTATTTGGAGCGGAAGTCAAGTCACCATCAGGCACTTCGATGCTGAGAATTGGTCGTGCGAATGTGCCACCGCCAGAGAGGCTGTAGCCGCCGGGTTGATCCCAGACTGGGTCGGACCAAGTTGAAGGCAATGAGCGGGACAACGAGAACACGACGTCAAGTTGAGAGGAACTGGCGCCCGTGTGTTCGATGAGGAATTCAATGCTCGATGTTTGACCCGGGGCAATCAAAACAACATCGGGCTGACTTTCAGGCAGGGTGAGGTAAACATCGTGTTCAACAAACTCAATACCGCTGTGTTCGAAAACCAGTGTGTGACCTTGAACATCGCTAATTTCGAGTCGCAGTGGGTATTCGCCGGAGGTAATGCCAGTCTCGTATTGGAAGGTGTAGTTGCCGACCAGTCCATTGTTGTCGAGTTTCAAATCATCGTCGTCAAAGGACTTTGAGAAGACAGTCCCCGCATCGTTGGGTGTGGCCATCACGAGGTCGACACCTTGGATGTCATCGCGACCAAAGGCGTCTCGAACATCAACTGAGAACTGCATGTTGCGGAACTCAGGTCGATGAGCGGGCGACCACTCTGTGACCTCTGGATCGAGGAAGCCGCCACCTGGGCGGTGTACCTTGACCACTGAGTTCGCCAATGCATTTGCTTTCATCTCAAGTTTGGAATACCCGTTTGTTTGTTCGACATCGCCGAAAGCGACGTTGACTTCGCAGTTAGGGCCGCCAATGCCGCCGCCACCGCTGCTTTCACATGTTGCTTGGGCGTCAACATTGAGTTTCAGTTGTTTACCATTGGCGACAGTAAAACCGTCAGAGGGAACATCGAAATCGACAATGGAAGAGGTCCAAGAGCAGGAGCTGGTACCGAATGTACCACCTGTGCACGGGTCATCAAGCGTTTCAGAAACGGAGTCCACTTCAGAATCACCGGCCTTGAGCGAGAAGGTGATATCAGCGGTCGAACCTTGAGAACCTGTGAATTGCAGGAAGAGGGTGAGGGTCACTTTGTCTGTGTTGTCACGGCCGTAAACGAGAAGATCGGAAATCATTTCAGCGCTGCGGAATTCAACCCCACCAAAGGCGCTCGCTTCTTGATGAGCACCCGTCGGCTCAAGGGTTGTGATGGAGCCTTCGCCACCGCTTTCACTCGTTGCTTCGTCGAGGTACAAGTTGTAAGATTGACATGTTGAGCACGAGGATGCAGAGTTCATTGGAACCGTTGGTTCAACGAGCACTTCTGCCTTTTGGAAGTCCTGATCAACCGTGCCATTTAACGGCGCCACGCCGCCCAACATAAGAAAAACAAGCAAGACTGCCAAAAACCGGCCGTTTGATGATGAAATCGAAGTCATGAAGGTGTTCACCGTACCCGCCTGTTCAACCGACTGTTAAACGGTTTTGCATTGTTTGTTCGGGCAAAGCCCCCTCTACGAGGGGGGAAAACATGTGAGAAAAAGTGCTAGGGTGTTCGATACC
>Ga0257120_1001621_pt1 | contig 14524 bp, 13 predicted proteins | sample SI106_10metaG_FD_190153 | JGI IMG/M metagenome (GOLD analysis project Ga0257120, IMG submission 190153) | Marine microbial communities from Saanich Inlet, British Columbia, Canada - SI106_10 | ecosystem: Environmental > Aquatic > Marine > Inlet | place: Canada: British Columbia | collected... | reverse complement strand
CCAATATCCGGCAATATAAAATCTTTATTCATAATAGTCTCCGGCTAGTAGTTGCAGGTCGCAACAATGGCTTCATAAATTTTAAGATAGTCGGGCAGATACTGCTTTTCATGGATCAGCGGAAATGGAGTGTCCAACCCAGTCACTCTGCTGATCGGTGCCTCTAGGCTAAGGAAACAATGCTGCTGAATACTGGCTGCAATTTCGCCAGCATAGCCGCCGGTGAGGGGTGCCTCATGGCTGATCAGCAGGCGTCCAGTTTTGGTTACCGACTGAGCAACGCAGTCTCGATCCCAGGGCAACAGGCTGCGCAGATCAATAATTTCACAGGAAATACCATCGGCTGCAGCCAGTTCGGCCGCTTTTATTATCTGCACCATCTGCGCACCCCAGCCCAGCAGTGTGATATCTGTGCCCAGCTGAACCACCTCGGCAATCCCCAGAGGAATTTCATAATCCCCCTCTGGCACCTGTCCCACAGAGGCTCGGTAGATGGCTTTGGGTTCAAAAAAAATAACCGGATCCGGGTCGCGGATGGCCGACAACAACAGACCTTTGGCTTGATAGGCGTTACTGGGCATAACAACCTTTAGGCCCGGGGTATGGCAGAAGTAGGCCTCAGGAGACTGGGAGTGATAGAGCCCGCCATCAATACCGCCACCATAGGGCGTGCGGATGGTGAGACCTCCGCAGTTAAATTCATCACCACTGCGATAGCGATACTTGGCAGCTTCATTAACAATTTGATCAAAGGCAGGGAAAATATAATCGGCAAACTGGATTTCGGCGACGGGTACAGAACCCTGTGCGGCCAGACCAATGGCAAAGCCAACAATACCCTGTTCGGTGATAGGGGTGTTAAAGCAACGCTGGTTACCGTATTTTTTTTGCAGATTACTGGTCGCTCTAAACACGCCACCAAACTGACCTATATCTTCACCCAGACAGATTACTCGCTGATCCGTAGCCATGGCTATATCCAGCCCACTGTTAATAGCCTGCAACAGATTCATCTTGCTGGTTTTAGGCTCGTTGCCAATTTCTCGCACTGTTGAGTTAGCCATCCTTACAGCTCCAATTAGACTGAATAGTGATCCGGATACTTGGCGATATGGGCCTCTAACTCTTGAAACTGCTCAAGCAAATGGGTAGGAACTGACTTGTAGACATCAGTGATCAAATCGCCCAGTGGCGGCTTGTCACGCTGTTCAGCCAGCTTAAGTTCGGCCAGAATCTCAGTGCGATAGGATTTCTGCAGATCGGTGTCAGACTCCTCAGTCCACCAGCGCTGAGTAATCAGCCAGTTTTTCATACGCTGGATTGGGTCTTTATCCCGCCAAATTTGCTCTTCTTGTTTACTGCGATAACCGCTGGGATCATCGGAGGTGGAATGGGCGCCCAGGCGGTAGCTCATGGTTTCGATAAATACCGGACGCTGCTCTTGGGTAGCAATTCTGCGCGCTTCCACCGAGGCAGCGTAGACAGCCAGAATATCGTTGCCATCCACTCTTATAGTTTTAATGCCATAGCCAGGGCCACGGGGGGCGATCCCATCAGTGGCAAACTGTTCAGCGCAGGAAGTGGAAATAGCATAGCCATTATTGCGCACCACAAACACCACCGGGCAGTTAAGCACTGCAGCCATATTTAGCCCGGCATGGAAATCTCCCTCGGAGGCGGCCCCTTCACCGAAATAGCACAGAGTGCAGGCATCTTTACCTTTGAGCTTCTGACCATAGGCATAGCCAGAGGCCTGGGGTATCTGGGTAGCCAGTGGAGAGCTAATGGTCATTATGTTGAGTTCACGGGATCCATAGTGAACAGGCATTTGGCGACCCTTGCCTAGGTCATCTAGGTTACCAAACAACTGATTCATAAATTGCGCTGTGGTGAAACCACGGTAGCGCAATACCAGATGTTCGCGATACTGGGCCATAGCCATATCCTGAGGCTGAAACGCCGCTATGGTGCCAGCCACTGAAGCCTCTTCACCTGTGCAGGTCATATAAAAACTTAGCCTACCCTGTCTTTGGGCACTTTGCATACGCTCATCGAGCATTCGGATATAGAGCATATCGCTGTAAATCTTTGTGGCTTGAGCCCGAGATAGATCGGGCACTGTGGCACCGGCAATAACTGAACCATCCTGATTGAGAATTTGTAAGCTGGGAATCCTGAGAGAGGATCCGTCCTCAAATTTAGGTGCCCTTTTCGCAGGGCTTAGATTTGGAGCAATTTTCATAGTCACAGAACACCTCAAGTAAATCCATTTTTGGGGCCTGATTATTTTTATTGAATGGCCCTTGTATTGAGACCTTAAATTAGCATGTAAATCCCGGGCGAATCCTGCCAATCTGCCCAAAATACATCCGTAGAAATAAGCATTTATTGCGTAATATGCTAATTTTTTAAGTTTTAATTGCGCAATATGGCCTACAATATTATTAACAGCCAATATAGTGCCGCTGTATAGCATTGTGACACCCGGCTCAGCTATGCTGTATCAGGGCTTTAATGGCTCTCTGTGTTCTTATTATAGATGGCTAATTGCCGCGCACAGCGGATATCAACATCAGTACAGGCTGAGATAAAATGACCGACTACAACCTGGATAATATTGACTGGAAAATCCTCAATATTCTGCAATCCGATGCAGGGATCTCTAATATTGAGTTGGCAGATCAGGTCTGCCTGTCACCCTCACCCTGCTCGCGGCGAGTCAAAAATCTTGAGCAACTGGGCTATATCAGTCGCCGTGTCACATTGATTGATCCGCAGAAGGCTGGTCTTCCAGTGACCGTGTTTGTGCAGGTCACATTGCACCATCAGGTTAAGAAAGATCTGGATCGCTTTGCCCAGCAGGTGCTGGAATGGCCTGAGGTAATGGAGTGCTATCTAATGACCGGGGACTTTGACTACCTGATGAGAGTGGTTATTCCAGATCTGCAGGCCTACCAGACCTTTCTCGACGAGAAACTCACCGCCGTAGATGGTGTTGAGCATATTAAGAGTAGTTTTTCCCTAAAGCCTATTTGTTATAAAACTGAATTGCCCCTGGGACATATTATCTAACGGGATTGCTTGCAACAGCCTAGTTGATAACAAGGTCCAGTTGGCCCGCAGGCTCGCGAGTAAACTGCTCACAGGCCCATTGTATTTTCTCAGCCTGATCTGTGGTGCGGTCGGCAATTTCTGCTGCGGCAGCAAGTCGCCATCTGAGTCCCGCCTGGTTGGCAACCTGTATTGCCAACCCGGGTCGCGCATTTAACTCCAGCAACATGGGCCCACCCTGTAGATCCAAGACAATATCGGCACCCAGATAATCCAACCCAGTCATACTGGCACAACTGGCAGCCAGGTCCAGCACCTGGTGCCAATGGGGAATGGCTAAATCAGCGAAACCTTTGCCGCTGTCCGGGTGCTGATTAATAATTCTGTTGTACTGCACTGCATGCAAACTTTGCCCAGTGCCTATATCCAGGCCCACTCCCACAGCTCCCTGGTGCAGATTGGCTTTGCCATCCGAAGCATGGGTAGCACAGCGCATCATCGCCATCACTGGTACACCGCGGAAAACAATAATGCGAATATCAGGCACACCCTCTACGCTATAGTCCTGCAACCTGGGGTCAAAATCGATCAGAGCCTCAACCATGGCGCTATCGTTGCGACCTCCCAGGCTATAGAGTCCAGCGAGAATATTGGATGTATGCTTTTGGATTTCACGCTCATCTATGACTAGCCCACTGGACTTTACAAACAGCCCATCGGCGCGCCCGGTAACTACCAGAATGCCTTTGCCGCCACTACCCTGCGCAGGCTTGATAACAAAACTGGGTTTGTCTGCCAACTGAGCAGCCATGGACTTTATCTGCGACTGGGACTCAATAGTGCCATAGAGTTTTGGCACTGGCAGGCCGCGACTGAGGGCAGCACTTTTTGTCGCCAGCTTATTGTCCGCCAGGCGATAATTTTTGCGCCTGTTATGGGTACCTATAAAACTAATATTGCGGCGATTCATACCCAGAATACCAAGCTCGCGCAGTCTGGCTGGAGATACCAGACGGATCACTTCAGGCGACCCATATCGCGAAAGCGATATAACTCGGAGAGTCGGAAGCCAGTGTATTTACCCAGCAGCAAAATAACCCCCAGCAGACTCAGCATTAACTCGGGGAAATTGAATGTTAGATGAGCCACTACAGCATTGGACATAGTTAAATAGGCCATCACCGCCACAATCAGGCTGCCACTACCCTGCACCAAGACCTCATAACCGCCCTCTTCCTCCCAAAGGATAGACATGCGCTCAATGGTCCAGGCAACAATAACTGTAGGAAAAAAGGTCACCGTTAGAGCCTGATCCAAACCCAGTTTGTAACTGATCACCGCCAGTATCGCCATTAACAGAATCACTACAATGATCACTGCAGCCACTCGCGACACAAGCAGTAGATTGAGATGACTTAAATAGGACCGAATCCACAGGCCAATACCCAGCAGGGCAATAAATATCATTAGGCCAACCACCAGGGTGGTTTGAATAAATGCCAGGGCCAGTAATACCGGCATAAAGGTACCGGAGGTGCGCACCCCCACCAGTATTCTCATTAACACTACAATCAGTGCCGCCACAGGTATTAGCAGCAGCCCCTTAAAAATACCCTGCTGCTCAACGGGCAATGCGTAGATAGAGAAATCCAAAAAGTCTATCTCCGGGGAAGCCTGACCCATGCCAATCAATGTCTTGGCCGGCAATCTGTTGCTGACCAAAGCAAATTCCAGACTAGAATTACGCCCGCCCATAACATTGAGAATAGCGCTGTCACCGCGCTGCCAAACAAAGAAATTATCTGGCAGTCCAGTAGCTGCAGTTTTCGGGTTAAAAACAATAGAGCTCTCAGCTCCATGAATTTCAATAAGGGAGCTCAGAGTCTGGCGACGACGGCCATCCTCCAGCACAATGCCGCGCACTCTGCTGGCGGAAATCCCTCTATATGCCAGCACATCCAATATCACCACTGCAGAGTCTTCTCTGTAGGAACTGAGCAGAAATAGCGTGTCCTGATCCGGTGACTGGCTGTTAATTTCCTGTATTAAAAGGCCAGTAAAACTCTCTGGGCCAGATGATACTGAGTCCAGCTTGGCTACTAGCCGCGCCATTGCCGCTAACTGGTCCTCTTCTAAGAGGGGCGGCGGCACTATTGGGGGGACAATAGCAGGTAGGGGCTGAGGCTCGACCGAGCGATAAATCTGTAACTTGTAATAGAGGGTTGTTGGACGCTCCAATTGCTGTCTAGTCCAGCGGGCACGACGATCGGTCTCAGTCAGTTTTTGCTCTGAACTCTCAGCAATCTCAGCATTCTCGGCACCTGCCATCGTCTCTGCAGGCCCATCAATCACCGCAAAGCCGAAACCAGAGGAGGCAAAGTGCTCATCAGCAGCGGTCCATCCCGTCAGCATCTCAGGCAGCCGCAACTCAATCTCCACTGGGCCCTTTGCTGAGGGTTCAAAGTTAATCTTGGACTCCAGAGTCCAGACGTCGCGATATTCTCCCGGCAGCAGGGGAAAACCCAAGCTAATTGCTTTGTAGAGAGTGAGTCCTAGACCCAGCCCGATCAACATGGAGGCTACAAGAATCGCCTGAACTCTGGTGGAAAACATGCTGATTCCCGCTAATTTATGATCGTATGATGTCTGCTGACATCAACAATGAGGCTATCGGTTAGAAAATTGCGCCCGATCAGCAGTGGATACTGAAAATTGGTACGATCTGACAGATTGACATCAACCCTTGAGCGAGTATTACCCAGGGTCAGCCACATGCGCACCACATAGCGTCTTTCATCGGGCCCGTAGCTCTGTTTGATAAGCACTCGTCTGCGCAGCCGCAACTCTTGCTGTACCCGCTCTCCCCTGGCTGGATCAATCAGCACAAAACGCACATATCTGCGGCCATCTTTCTCGATTAGCTGAATATCTTCGGCATGAATAGACGTGGTTTCAGCACCTGTATCTATTCGCGCTTCTAGTTTTATATCAGCGGACTCAATATGTACCAGCTCAACCGCCCCCACAATAGGCAGATGCAGCTTACCGGCTGTAGTCGCCATAGGTGGCAGCTCGGGAGCAACAATTTTAGTCACTAGCTTCTCAATCACCCGAGGCTCGGGGCACTGGAGTTGCTCAGGGGGTATTTTGGCAGGTAAATCAACAATCTCGGGCGCTGTACATGAGTCGCTGCCCTGTTGCTGGGGCAATAGCAAAGAGCAGCCCGACAGAAATACAGACGACAGCAGGAGGCTAGCGGGCAAAAGTTGCCTAGCCAGGTGTTTAAGGGGTGTGATCATAGGTTCATCGTACGTGACATTTATGCAATCTTCCATAACTAGCTATTTGACTGAGCCTATCAATAAATAGGCTCAGGGCGGGATAATTGATCTTCTCGTGGTCAGCCAATGCCCCTATTCCCCCTGTTGTGACAACCAAATACCAAGTATAAAGGTAGCACAAAACCCTCTATCTGAGCTTTACCCTCTGGATGGCCGCCACAGGCTATTGGCCCAGTGAAGCGGCCAATTGCCGGGCTGCATTTAGCTTGACGCGAAAATCGGGGTTATTGGCTGCAGAGGCGCCGGGCTGACTGGAGAACCAGGCCATCACCGTATCTGCCTTGCGATTGATATAAATCACCTGCCCATGAATGCCCACCGCACAGTACTCTCCCGCCTCTGCATCTAAAATCCACCACATATTATGGTAGGCCTGCCAGGCGTCAGCTTGATATTTGCTGTTATTGCGCATATTGGTCTCCAGCCGCTCACTGACCTGCAGAGTTTGGTCAATCCAGCTTGCTGGGATAACTTTTTGGCCATTAAAAACTCCGCGGTCTTTAATCATGATTCCAAAGCGCAGCGCGTCTCTCAGCGTGCTATTCATACCTCCGGTCACGGCTGGCATATAGGCCCGATCTACCGCTATATAGGCATCGTGCTCTGCGCCTAATTTTGCCCAGATATTCTGCTGTATATAATCCTGAAATGGCTGGCCGCTAATTCTGGCAATCAGCCAGCCCAGCAGGTCTGCATTACTGGAGTTGTAATCAAAGTTGTCCCCTGGGCTGCGTGCAGGGTCGGCTTTAATAAAGCGACCTAAAAAGTCATGCACACCATAAATTTCTGCGGCTTCCGGCTGCAGATCAGCAGACCCGGGCAGCCACCCCAAATTCAAAGCTGGAGCATAGTAGCGGAAAAAGTCGGAATCCGGATTGGTGTAGGTTTCGTGGAAGTCCAGCGAGGTCGCATGATCCAGAACCTGCTGTATGGTTACACGCTCAAATCCGCTGCCAGCAAGTTCAGGGATATAGTCTGCGGGAGAGGCCTGCAAATCAACCCTGTCCTCAGCCACCAACAGCCCAAAGGCCGCACTGGCCAGAGACTTACTCATAGAAAACCAAATATGCTGCGCATGCTGGGAAAAGTCACCAAAATAAGTTTCATGCAATAGAGTACTTCCCTGCACCACTGCTACTCCATCCGCATAGCTGCTCTCAAAGGCCGCATCAAACTCCAGCTGATTACCCGCCAGGTCAGTTATCTCAAACTGGCCAAGCTGAGGCGCTGTTGGCCCTGGCAAAGGCACAATCTGACCCTCTCGGGGAATCATGACCACATTGAGTGGCGCCCCTGCATTGCGAAACGCCCAGCGATTGGCCGGATAGTCACGGTAGTTTTTCATGGTTACCTGGGAGTCTCGCGTTGGGGGCACCCCCTGCATCGGCTTATTATTTTTGGCCTCTGCCGCAATGGTGTTGCCACTGACTAGCGCCCAGATAATCACTGGTAAACAGCGTTGAAATACTCTCATATGTAACCCCAATTATTATTGTTATCAATCTGTTATTTAAATTACTTTGGGAACAGCATACTCAAAAAAAAGAGCCCTTGGGTAGGACTCTTTTATATCACTTATCACTTATTGGACTTGCCTAGGGCAGGTCATCAACCAGCTCACCTTCTACGGGCTCCAGCAGATCCTCACGATCAACGTCCATAGCAAGCATTACAGTGGCAGCCACATAGATAGAGGAGTAAGTACCTATGCCAACACCAATCATCAGAGCTATGGCAAAGTTATGAATAAGCTCTCCTCCGATAAAAAACAGCGCCAAAAGTACCAGCAGGGTGGTGACCGAAGTATTGATAGTTCGCCACAATGTCTGAGACAGGGACTCGTTAATCACTTCAACAGGCGTTGCCTTGCGTATTTTGCGGAAATTTTCGCGAATGCGGTCCGAGACAACGATGGTATCATTGAGGGAATAACCCACCACCGCCAAAATGGCTGCCAACACAGTTAGGTCAAACTCTAAACGCGCCAATGAGAATACCCCCAGGGTAATAATCACATCGTGGCCAAGGGCCAACACGGCGCCAATCGAGAACTTAAGCTGGAACCTAATGGCCACATAGAGCATCACCAGAGCCAGTGCTGTTAACATTCCCAGACCACCGTCGTCCCGCAGCTCCTCACCGATTTGAGGGCCGACAAAATCTACCCGGCGCAACTCGACTTTTTCACCATCGGCCTGCAGTACATTGTAAACACGCTCAGCTAAGCCCTGATCTGGCTCCCCTTGCATGCGAATCAGTACATCAGTCTCGGCGCCAAAATGAATCACCACTGGGCTGTCAAAACCCGCTGTCTCAAGCTTAGTACGCAGCTCAGCTACATTTGCTGGCTGCTCATAACCCACTTCAATCTGAGTGCCACCAGAAAAGTCCAGCCCCAAAACCAGCCCCTGGGTATAGAGCGACAGCGAGGAAACTATCAGCATCAACGCTGAAAAAACCACCGCATATCGGCGGATACCCATAAAGTTATACACTTTTAGTTGGCTCATGATGCTCTCCTTAAATCCAAAGCTTTTCGATTTTGCGACCACCGATAATCAGGTTAACAAACCCGCGAGTCATCACAATGGAGGTGAACATGGATGTCAAAATACCAATCGACAGAGTCACCGCAAAACCCTGAACTGGGCCAGAGCCAATCAGGAACAAAATAAGCGCCACAATCAATGTAGTGATATTGGCATCCAGAATAGAGACAAAGGCGCGATCATAGCCTGAACTTATGGCTCCCTGGATTGATGAGCCAGAGGCCAGCTCCTCGCGAATTCGCGAGAAAATCAACACATTGGCATCTACAGCCATACCTACAGTCAACACTATGCCTGCAATACCTGGCAGTGTCAGGGTGGCGCCCAGCAGAGACATAAAGGCCACCAACAGCACCAGATTCATTGCTAGAGCTATATTGGCGAAGACACCAAAGCCTTTGTAGACCGCCAACATAAACAACAGCACCATCATCATACCCAGAGTGACCGACTTAACGCCCAGCTCAATATTGTCTGCACCCAGCGATGGACCAATGGTGCGCTCTTCTACAATATACATAGGAGCAGCCAATGCGCCAGCACGCAGCAGCAGCGCCAGCTCGGAGGACTCTCGCTGGCCGTCTAGACCAGTGATACGGAACTGTTTACCCAGCTGAGCCTGGATAGTGGCCAGACTGATAATATTCTTCTCTACAAAGGGAACAGCGGTAATCACTACTTCGCCATTCTCATCCACCGACTTGTCCAGCCGAGTTTTGTATTCAATAAACAGCACTCCCAGACGACGACCAATATTGTCCCGGGTTGCATAACCCATCTGCCAGCCACCTTTAGCATCCAGAGTAATATTTACCTGGGGACGACCATTCTCATCAAAGCTGGCACGGGCGTCAGTCACGTTCTCACCGCTGATAACGGCTTTATTTTGCAATCTGGCATCCGGGCCCTGGCCCGATGGATTGCGGAATTTAAATTTTTCACCGGCTTTATCCAGTGATTCCAGACGAAATTCTAGATTGGCAGTTTTGCCGATAATACGCTTAGCCTCTGCAGTGTCCTGCACACCGGGAAGCTCCACCACAATGCGATTTTTACCCTGGCGAGAAACCAGAGGCTCGGAGACACCTAACTCATTGACCCTGTTACGCAGAGAGGTGAGGTTTTGCTTGATAGCATTGTCTTCAATATCACCCGCTGCTATATCGCTGAGCTTCAGTACCAGAGACAGGGGGTTCTGACCCTGAACAAACTGGGGCTGCAGATCGCGGTAATTGGCGCGAATCAACGCGGTGGCTCTATCAACCTCCTCAGCTTCCCGAAACTGACCAATCAGCTGCTGACCCTTTAATTCGAAGGTGCGATAGCGAATACGCTCCTCGCGCAGCGCCGATTTAACATCCTGCAGGTCACCCTCAAGCCGAGTAGCAAGGGCGGCATTTAAATCAACTTCCAACAAAAAGTGCACACCGCCACTGAGGTCAAGGCCCAGCTTCATGGGCTGACCGCCCAGATCACTCAACCATTCAGGGGTGGTGGGCGCCAGATTGAGAGCAACAATATAGTTACCCCCCATCTCCGCCTGAATAATCTCTTTAGCCCGCAGTTGCAGGTCTATATCCCGCAGTCGAATCAGTGCACTCTCGCCATCTGCTTCGCCAGCAAAATATTCGATACCGGCCTCATCCAGAGCGCCCTCTACCTTTTGCAGTACCACCTCATCGATAACCATGGCGCCACTCTGACCAGACAGCTGAATCGCTGGGTCCGGTGGGTACAGATTGGGCGCGGCGAAGATAAAGCCGAAGCTGATAACCAGAAGAACTAGCAGATTCTTCCATAGGGGAAACTTGTTTGGCATGACTTGGGTGGTCCTTTAATTATTCGCCAACTCTCTAGGCAAAAGGTTAGCCGCGCATTATAGCGGGATTAGTTGGTAAATAGGGGCAGAATTAGCGATTTAAACCCCGGCCAACTAATCAGCTCTGGCAGGCGCCTGTTTGGCATAGAACTCATCGGCAAAAGCGTCCAGACGACCATGGGTAATAGCCTCTCTAAGGCCCGCCATCAATGTCTGATAATAGCGAAGATTGTGGATAGTATTTAGCTGGGCGCCCAACATCTCGCCGCACTTTTCCAGATGATGCAGATAGCCGCGACTAAAGTGGGTACAGGTATAGCAGTCACATTCAGGGTCCAGTGTGCCTGTATCATGGCGATGCACCGCGTTACGAATTTTAATCACACCGCTGCTGGTAAACAGGTGGCCATTGCGAGCATTTCTGGTGGGCATTACACAGTCAAACATATCAATGCCCCGGCGCACCCCCTCCACCAGATCCGCTGGTTTGCCCACACCCATCAGATAGCGCGGCTTCTCCGCAGGCATATTATCGGCTAGATGATCGAGAACCCGCACCATATCCTCCTTGGGCTCGCCCACCGACAGTCCACCAATGGCATAACCATCAAAACCAATGGCCTCGAGACCAGCCAGAGATTTATCGCGCAGATGCTCATACATGCCCCCCTGAACAATACCAAACAGTGCCGAGGGGTTATTGCCATGGGCATTTTTGCTTCGCTCCGCCCAGCGCAGCGAAAGCTGCATAGATTTGTCCGCCTCTTGTTCAGTCGCAGGGTAAGGAGTGCACTCATCAAAAATCATCACCACATCACTGCCCAGGTCATGCTGCACCTGAATCGATGTCTCCGGGTCAATAAACACCGGGCTGCCATCAATTGGCGATTTAAACCGCACACCCTCTTCGCTAATTTTGCGCATATCCCCTAGGCTAAAAACCTGAAAGCCACCGGAGTCAGTCAATATAGGCCCCTGCCACTGAGTAAAGTCATGCAGATCGCCATGCTCTTTAATCACCTCAGTACCTGGGCGCAACATGAGATGGAAGGTATTGCCGAGGATAATTTCAGCACCAATTTCCTCTATATCCCGGGGCAACATCCCTTTGACCGTTCCATAGGTACCCACGGGCATAAATGCCGGAGTCTGCACTGTGCCCCGGGGAAAGCTCAGCTCACCACGGCGCGCCTTGCCATCTGTGGCAGAGACATTAAATTGCATAAAACAGTCGCGAGAGCTGGACTCAGTCATGATCCGGTAATTCCTGTGCAGCACTGGGGTTGTGAATTAAAAACATAGCATCGCCATAGCTAAAAAAGCGATAGCACTCGGCCACCGCTTCTCTGTAAGCCGTCATTATAGGTTGGTAGCCAGAAAATGCGCTGACCAGCATAAGCAGGGTGGACTCGGAGAGATGGAAATTAGTGAGCAGCGCATCCACCACCTTAAATGAGTAACCTGGGTAGATAAAAATATTGGTATCCCCCTCAAAAGGCGCAATCTCACCGGAACTAGCTGCAGTTTCCAGACAGCGCACGCTAGTAGTCCCCACAGCAATTACACGCCCGCCACGCGCTCTGGTATCTGCTACCTGCTGACAGACTTGCTCAGTTACCTGTAGCCATTCTGAATGCATCTGGTGGTCCTGAATATGATCTGCCCGCACCGGCTGAAAAGTGCCGGCACCCACATGCAAGGTTACAAAGGCAATGCTCGCACCTTTTGCCGTAATGTCGTTCAGTAGCTGCTTATCAAAATGCAGGCCTGCCGTGGGCGCCGCAACCGCACCTAACTTATCTCCATAAACCGTTTGGTAACGAGACCTGTCCTCATCAGTATCAGAGCGATCAATATAGGGAGGCAGCGGCATATGGCCAATCTGATCCAGCACATCCAGCACAGGTTCGGCAAATTTCAACTCAAAGAGATCATCAACCCTGCCCAACATTTCAGCACGCTGGTCATTATCAAAAACCAACTGATTGCCCGGCTTGGGAGACTTGCTAGCACGAATATGAGCCAGCACAGAATAAGGCCCCAACACTCGCTCCACCAGCACCTCGATTTTTCCGCCAGTTTCTTTTTGGCCGAAAAGTCGCGCGGGAATAACCTTGGTGTTGTTAAAAACTAACAGATCACCGGCCTTAATATGAGACAGGAAGTCAGTAAACTGCTGATGTTGCAGAGTATCTGCAGCTGAGTCGAGGAACAGCAAGCGACTCCCGCGGCGCTCTGCAGTGGGCTGCCGAGCAATTAACTCGTCGGGAAGATCAAACTGAAAATGGTCGCGGCGCATAGCTAAAAATCTGGTTGACTACCGTTTATTAATCCGAGGTCGCAAGGGTATAGAAATTGAGCCCAAACACCAAACCATTTAACACCAAAACCCACCAAGATCAGTTGACCCATCATTGATCACTGCTATAATCCCCGCCCTGCCCGCTCCAGAGCAGGCAATGCCAGTGTGGTGGAATTGGTAGACACAGGGGATTCAAAATCCCCCGCCCTTAAAAGCGTGTCGGTTCGAGTCCGACCACTGGTACCAAATACTCTATAAAGCCCTTGTAAGCACTAGCCTACAGGGGCTTTTTAGTTCTTAAGTATCTAATTCCTGCTAAAATTCCTGCTAAATATTGTGTGACGGGCTTCTACATAGGGGGGCGGGGGCCCCTGCTGAATACTTGTAATTGTTACTGTACCTGCCCAGACACAAAGTAGGCTGGATTCAAGAGTTCTGCACTATCCTCAAACATCTATTCACTATTGCACAAACGTGCCTGTTCTATATAGTAATCTTAGCGATTAACAAGAGGGATACCGCGTGAGATACATACTGCTACTTGCTGTTGTTTTAGCATCCAATGCTTTTGCCGCTCCAGACTTTGATGAAACTATGGCAGAAGCTAAGCAGGGGGCAGCTTACGCTCAGTCCAACCTAGGTTTTAGGTACTACAACGGTGACGGTGTTCCAGAGAACATGGCTGAGGCAGTTAAGTGGTACAGGAAAGCTGCTGATCAAGGGTTTGCACAGGCTCAGTACAACCTAGGCATTATGTACTCCAACGGTGACGGTGTTCCAGAGAACATGGCTGAGGCAGTTAAGTGGTACAGGAAAGCTGCTGATCAAGGAAAGGTAGATGCTCAGTTCAACCTAGGCGTTATGTATGAAAGAGGCGCTGGTGTTCCAGAGAACGATGCTGAGGCAGTTAAGTGGTACAAGAAAGCAGCTGATCAAGGGTATGCACAGGCTCAGTACAACCTAGGTAATATGTATGAAAGAGGCGCTGGTGTTCCAGAGAACGATGCTGAGGCAGTTAAGTGGTACAGGAAAGCTGCTGATCATGGGGATGCAGAGGCTCAGTACAACCTAGGCGTAATGTACTACAACGGTGACGGTGTGCCAGAGAATGATGTTCGCGCTTACGTCTGGTGGTCGATGGCTAAAACACAAGGCTATGAGGAAGCTAAAAAAGGGATAGAAACAGTCAAGAGTCTAATGACTAAACAACACATAGCTCAAGCCCAAGCTCTGGCAACCCAATGCTACGAGTCAGACTACAAAGACTGTGATTAAGGTTTAATAATATGAGCGAACTCTTTTTCATATTGGCACTGTTTGGTGTATGTATCGTACTTGGTTTGTACTTAGGCTATAAGGGTATCGACCCTGAGGTGATAGGACGAAAGGCGTATAGAGGGGATAATCCTGCTGATATGGAAGAGAACGATCAGCAGGACAGTAACCCAAAATGAAAAGACTA
>Ga0257120_1001618_pt1 | contig 14539 bp, 13 predicted proteins | sample SI106_10metaG_FD_190153 | JGI IMG/M metagenome (GOLD analysis project Ga0257120, IMG submission 190153) | Marine microbial communities from Saanich Inlet, British Columbia, Canada - SI106_10 | ecosystem: Environmental > Aquatic > Marine > Inlet | place: Canada: British Columbia | collected... | reverse complement strand
CCATTGCCTCGGAGAACACGATATCAAAATGTCCGGCCTGCGAGTCGCGCAACATCTTTTGCATGCCGCTGCGCATCAGGCTGGCGCCAGACACAGCACGATCCGAATACACCTCCACGACCTCAAGGCCCTGTTTGGTGGCAAAGGCGCGACATGAGCGAAGTTGATCCTCAATCGAGGCGTCGCGCTGGAGATCCGTTGAGAAGCGCGCATAAAGTGCAGCGCGAAGTGGCTTAGTCATGGGTAATGTCCAATCTGATGATCACGCTTCAGCGGCGTGGTCGGCGCGTGCCAACTCACGCGCCAGTACGCAGATGAAATTATGGAAGCCCTCTACACAGTGGGAAGGCAGTGGCTCCTTCGCAAGGGTCAGCTTGGAATAAACCACCGGCGACGCAGCGCAGGGTGTTCGCACCCTCGCGGGCTTCTTCAAACAGATCGTCTTCTCAAGGCTCAGCATGGCAAATCTTCTCCGGGCGCCCAAAGCCATTAAAACTAGGGGCGTTAGTCATCTATTACGATTGCGATCAATTGGATCGGGCTTGAACATTACTTAATTCCATCCAACAGAAAAAACGTCCGGCGATACGAAAATGAATGCAAAAAAATGTGGAAAACTATCTGAAGGACATCTCAAAGAGTTCAAGAAGTGCTGAAAACTTGGCTAAGTCTGTCGGGTTTTTTGTGTTGGAAAACGGAATGGTGGTGTTGGTTTGCGAGTGAGCCATGATGACCTCTAAAAAATGGGGTTGGCCGCGGCGCAAGACATGCGCCGCTGAAAACAATGCTGTGGAATGAAGGTGGGCTGTGCCTACGCGGCCGGAGATGATCCGTCGTGTGCTCGAGTCGTGGTCAGTTGATAAAGCGGCTGTACAAGAATAAGTTTGGAGCCAGTTGTTTTGTATATGTCGGAATTGGGCGGAAAGCAGACCTTCGCTGCGGGTGCAGTATGTTCTTCTTTTGCTTACAGTAGCGGACATTGGCGACATAACTACTAATGTCATGTTACGATGTTGGGAGCGTGCCATCACACAGTTTGGGATCAAATCGTGATCTGACTTGCTGGAAATCTCCGCTTCAATACGCATAAGCGCGCATATGTAAAATTCCGCCTCTACGTACAGTATGTTGGTCAAATCATGAAGGCGTCAAAGAACTTGGAAAGCTCCGCATGTGCCGTGACGGGCAAGATTGTGGCGACATGTTGATCGGGCCTAACAATCACAACGCAGCCGGCCATGCGGTCAATACCGCGTAGGTCGTAGACGTCGTTGCCAACTTGGCCTTGGAATACTTTTTCATAGTCGCGAAGGCCGTATTTGCCTTTTGCTGGCCACAGGAAATCGTGCAAGTCGTGCATCGATAGATCCTGTTGTTGGAAGACTGCATAGGTGTCGATGACCGAGTCGATGTCCGAACCCTTTGGTGTGTATTTTTGCACGGGGGATGAGGAATCGCTCGCCAGAAAATCAAAGAATTGATAGGCGTCCGACGTGGGCTGTGTCGGGTCTTGGGTGCCCCCAAAAACGAAGATGCGCCAGCGCCCGTCTGCCTTAACAAGATGGCCCAAATGCTGGCTTGCGCCATCGGCCACACGGGTTGCTTTTGCCGAGTGAAAGCGTTGGCCGATTTTGTATCCAGCGGCCAATTCCTGGTTTTCTTGCCCCGTGCAAATGTAGGACGGGAAGTATTCGATTGATGTGCCACTCACAAAGCCGCTTTGACGTTTCATGAAAGCTTCGATTTTGGCGGTGTCCACCTTGGCCTCGTCGGAACCATCGCCAGCGCTGGGGCGGGTCGCCACCAGTTTTGACAGTTCTTTGTCCGCATTGATGAGCTGTTGGGCCACCTTGCGCCGTTCTGTGCTGTAAGTGGCCAGCAATTTGGGGTGGCTTTGACCTTGCAGCACTGCGGCCATTTTCCAGCCGAGGTTGAAGGTGTCTGGTAGTGAGGTGTTCAGGCCCCAGCCGCCTTTGGGGCTGTGTGTGTGGCAGGCATCGCCAGCCACAAAAGCGCGCGGAATGCTGTCGTCTGAACTGCCAGTTGGTCGGTTGTCAAAACGATCAGCAAGGCGTTGGCCTACTGAATAGATAGACCACCACGCGACCTCTTTCACGTCCAGTTTGAAGGGGTGAAAAATCTTCTGAGCCTGCGCGATGAGGTCTTGTTCGGTCAGCTTGATATCTGTTGCGCGCTTGTTTTTGTCGATCATATCTAGCTCGACATAAAACCGGATCAGATAGCCGCCTTCACGCGGGATCGTCATAACCGCGCCGTGGTCTTTCGACTGGATAAAACTTTTGACGCGAATGTCGGGAAAATCGGTATTAAGCAGGATATCCATGACGCCCCAAGCCTTGTTTGCGGAATCCCCCTCCAGCGCGATGCCGAGGCTTTTGCGAACGCGGCTTCTGCCGCCATCACTACCGACAGCGAAACGTGCTTTGGCGGTTTCTACTTTGTCTTTTCCAGAGTCATCCGTACGCTTGAATGTCGCTGTGATTGGGTATGCGTCCAGATCTTGGGTCAGGCTTTCGTCAACTTGCAAGTCAACCAATTCACGGGCGTAGTGCGGGCGCAAGTTGGTGATTGAATTCGCCATGCCATCCAACAGTAATTCGTGCAGGCGGGCTTGGTTGACGATGCCGTGCGTAAATTCGGACATGCCAAGACGCGCATCGGCAATCTTATGGGTGCGTTTGATGTTTTCGGGGTTCGCAGCATCCGGTTCCCAAAAGGTGTTTTGCATCAATTTGTAGGTTTCTTTTTCAACCATTTCGCCGCTGTTGAAAGCTTCCATGATTTCGATTGTGCGACACGAAATGCCGTCAGCGCGCCCGAACAACAACGGACCCCGTGCCATATCGACGATGCAGGTTTTGATGTCGGAAAATTCGGACATCTGTCGTGCCATGGTCAAACCTGCGGGGCCCGTGCCGACGATCAGAACATCGACTTGCGCTGGCAGATTTTCGATTGGCGGATCGGGGTATGGTTTGCGCGCGGCATCCGGAACCTGATAATTTCCAGGTTTGAATCCATTCAGATGAAACTGCATTGCAAGCATCTCCCCATGTATCGCTTCGCTAAGACGTAATTTAGTTCACATGTTAATTAGTGCAAGGGTCAGTTGCCCCGTGCAAGTAGGCAATTGCGAGGCGCTTTGTCGTGTTGATAAAGCGCGCGTTGCGGGCTTCGCCGCCGTCCTCAAGCATGCGGGTGATGTTCCAGCCAACATAGGTGGCGGCGCGCAACATCATAAACAGATCAAGTGCGGCCAAATCGATCGGGCGCTCAGATGTATAGCCCTTGATGAGGGCAGCACGCAGTTCGGGGTAATCGGGCGCGTCGAGGTGTTTGAGGAGGGCTGTCGCGATATCGAACAGGCGAAACCCGAAACCGCCGTCATCAAAGTCGATCATCTGAAGGGCGTCGCCGTTAACCATGACATTTGCCGCCACGAGGTCCGCATGGATCAATCCGTAGTCTAATGTCGCCTCAAGGCTGGCCAGTTCGTTATCGGCTTTGTCTCGCATGGCGATGAGCAAGCTTCGGTCATTAGGAGCAAGGCCCGGATTGTCCCAAAAGCGGTCCCACAGAGGCGCTTGGCCGAGTAACCCGTCGCGGTCCCATGAGCAGCGGATGAACCCATCGGGCTGGGGCCATGCGTCTGAAACGGCGTGCAAGCGTGCCATGTCTTTGCCAAGACGTTCAAACAGGTCGGCGCGGTTGACTTGACCGTTTAATGTTTGATCCATCGTGATGCCCGACAACCATGTCAAAACGTCAACTTGGACACCGTCAACCACATGAAGCAGGGCGTGCGATGTTGATGCGATTGGGGCTGGCACCTTTATGCCGCCCTCGGACACGGCGTTCATCCATTGCAGTTCGGACAGCAATTCTGCGTCGGTGCGGTAGCCGGAACGATGTAAACGCAGGGCATAATTGTCGGTGTCTGACGTGATCTTAAAGACCGCATTTTCGCGTGCTGCGACAAGAGAGTATGTGGCATCGTGCAAGCTCCATAGGTCCAATGCCTGTTCTACGACAGCGTTCATGTGGTCAGCGGCGTGTTTGCGAGAACATTGTCCAGCGTGTCGAACAACTGGTCTGCGTTTTGAACCGAAAATGGCATCGGCGGGCGGATTTTAAGCGCGTTTTTGTGGCGGCCCAGCTTTGAGAGGATAATACCGCGATGCCGCATGGCGTTGATGACACGATCGGTGAATTCCGTAGCGGGCTCTTTGGTGGTGCGGTCCAGCACCATCTCTGCGCCAAAGATCAGACCGCTGCCCCGCACGTCGCCAATGACGTCGTATTTTTGCGCCAGTGCATCCATTCGCTTGCGGGCAAAATCGCCAACTATTTTAGCGTTCTCGATAAGGCTCTTGTCTTCAATCTCGTCCAACACCGCCATCGCCGCGGCGCATGACACAGGGTTCCCGCCGAATGTATTGAAGTAGCGGTAACCAGAGCGGAACGCCGTGACGATATCGCGGGGTGCAACCACAGCACCCACCGGATGCCCGTTGGCCATAGGTTTGCCCAGCACGACAACATCCGGCACAACGCCCATTTTTTCATGGGCCCACAAGTGGGTTCCCGTTCGCCCGAAGCCAGATTGGACTTCATCACAAATCAACAAACCACTTGCTTTGCGGACCACGTCTGCGACGGGCTTCAGCCAGCCGTCAGCGTTGTCAGGAAATCCTTCGTTCAGAAAATACGGACAGACAACGAGGGCGGCAAAGCCGGTACCGTCTTCTTCTAAAGCTGCAATCTGATCGGCAACGTTTGCTGCGAATTGTTTGCCATCGGGGTCGGGGGTTCGGTAACTGTCTGGGGCATCGACGAAGCGGAAATATTGGCCCAACCCAAAGCCAACAGTCGGCACGTTTGATTTGCTCAACTGGCTGACGAGTGACGTGTTGCCGTGATATGTGGCGTCCGTGGCGATGATCCCGCGCTTGCCTGTCATGGTTTCGGCCATGCGGAGGGCTATGTCGTTGGCCTCAGACCCTGTGCAAGTCAGGATGGCAGTATCCAACGAGGATGCCATCGTGGCTGTCAGCCTGTCGATGTAGTCCAGAATGCCATCGTGCAGGTAGCGCGTATGCGTGTTCAGCGTGCTGGCTTGGCGACAGATTGCGTCAACCACGCGCGGGTTGCAGTGACCGACATGGGGCACATTGTTATAGCAATCCAGATATTTACGTCCCTGCGCGTTCCACAGCCACACGCCATCCCCTTTAACGAAATGGATCGGGTCGTCATAGAACGTCGCAACGTTGGGGCCCATAAGGCGGGCCCGATCCGCGATAAGTTGTGCTGTGGTGCGGCTCATAATTCGATCTTGATGCCGTCGTGTCCGACGATCAGTTCACCGCTCCAATGCTCTGCGCAGGCGTCTTGCCAATCTTTGGGGCCATAGGTCGGGTCATCGGACGGGATAAGGTGGGACAAAGCCAGCCGTTTCACGCCTGCATTCGTCGCCGTTTTGGCGGCATCATGGGCAAAGGTGTGCGAGCGCAGCCAATGCGCCATCAGTTTATCGCTGCCGTTGCCGATGCGTTCCATCAAGGACGGTAGGGCGCTTTCCAACATGGCTTCGTGGATCAATAGATCCGCGCCACGTGCAAAGTCTTCAAGCGCTTTGATCGGAGCGGTATCGCCGGAAAACACCACGTGTTTGGTCGCCGTTTTGAAAGAGAACGCAAAGCAATCGATCAGGGGTGGGTGCGCTGTACGCAGTGCGGAAATTGTCAGCCCGTTTTGGTCATAAACCTTTCCGGTATCAACAACGTGGATATCAAGAAGGTCGCGCAAATCAGGGCGGCCTTCGTCGTCGATCCGTAAATCAATGTCAGCTTTCATCGACGCAAGGAACCCGTCCCAATGGGCATCCAGTCCTTCGGGGCCGTACACCGTGACCTTGGTTTTTAAACCCGCTGTCCATGCAGTGTGCAGCAATGGCCCAAGTTCAAGGTAGTGGTCCGAGTGCATATGACTAATGAAGATCAACGACAGATTTTTAAGATCCATGCCCTGATCAACCAGACCTTTGGTGACGCCAAGGCCGCAATCCAAAACGATGTGTTGGCCGTTCATTACGACCAAGTTTGAGGTCGGCATAGACGAGCCCGGCCGAATTGCGGGCCCGCCTTTGGTGCCCAAAAGGGCGACGAAAGTATCAGACATATTGGGTCCTTAAGTAGCGGCAAAGCCGGCGTCGAGCGCGGCCAGCAGGATGTTGCAATCGTTTTCTGTAACCACCAGCGGTGGGGACAGGATCAGGTTGGGGCCGGACACACGCACCATCGCGCCGTGTTGATAGGCAACCTCTTGCACGGTGGTCGCGGTGGCTGCGTCGATGGGTTTTTTGGATGTGCGGTCTGATACCATCTCAATCGCGGTCATCAGGCCATGGCCGCCGCGCACATCGCCGATGATGTCGTATTTTTCCATCAAGGTTTGGCACCCTGCGAACAACTGATCGCCGCGCGCGCTTGCGTTTTCGACGACATTCAGGCGCTTGGTTTCAGCCAAACAGGCAAGGGCAGCTGCCGCACCAACTGGATGGCCTGAATAGGTGTAGCCGTGGCCGATTTTGGCGGCAGGATTGTCCTCGAACACGTCGACAACGCGGTGGCCGAGCATCAATGCCCCGAAGGGAAAGTAGCCGTTGGTGATCGCTTTGGCGGTGCACATCATATCGGGCTGAATGCCCCAAAGACGCGCGCCGGACCAAGCGCCCGTGCGCCCATAGGCCGTGATGACTTCGTCGGTGATCAGCAAAATACCGTTACGATTACAGATGTCTTGCACCATCGGTGCGAAGGATTTGTGAGGGGGGATCACGCCGCCAGCGCCAAGGATCGGCTCCATGATCATCGCGGCGATCGTACCGGCCCCTTGAAATGCAATCTCGTCTTCCAACGCTTGGACGCACAGATGCGCGAGCTTTTCGGGGTCTGTTTCGTTGAACGGGTTCCGGTAGGTGTAGGGGGCCGGGATATGAAAACAGCCGGGCAGCAGTGGTTCGTACGCCGTGCGGAAGTTGGCGTTGCCGTTCACCGACGCGCCACCGATGTGGGTGCCGTGATAGCCTTTCTTCAGGCTGAGAAACTTTGTGCGGCCTGCTTCACCGCGCAGCTTATGATACTGGCGCGCAAGGCGCAGGGCAGTTTCGACGCTGTCCGATCCACCGGAGGTAAAGAACGCGCGGCTCATGCCGTCGGGTTCGAAAAACTCGGACAACTCATATGATAATTCAATCGCGACGTCGTTAGATGTGCCGCGGAAGGTGGAATAGTAGGGGAGCTTGTCGAGCTGCGCGGTCATCGCGTCTTTGACCGGCTGGCACGAATAGCCCAGATTCACGTTCCATAGCCCGCCAACACCGTCGACAACCGAGTGGCCGTCGATGTCGGTGATGGTCACACCGTCTGATCCGGTGATGATCTTTGGAGGGTTGTCGATGCTGTCTTGTGGTGACGTCATCGGGTGCCACATCAGGCGGCCATTGTGTTCTTTGAGGAAGTTTGAATCTTTCATGATGCGGTTTCCAATTCATGTGTTGGCGTGAGGTGTTTGGCCCAGATTGTTTCGATATGGGCTGGGACGGTTCCGCCCCAATTGTTACTGATCTGACGGGCTGCGATGACGAGCTGGGTTTTGATGATGCGTTCCAGATCTGGCGTGAAACGCGCAGCGACGCTTGCCACGGAAATGGCCCCTGCAAAGTGACCGGTCTGGTCGAATATGGGGGCGGATAGGCCCTGCACTTCATCTTCAAAGCTGCGGTCTGCGCGCCCGAAACCGGTGTTGCGAATTGCCTCGATTATGGCGTCCAAGTCCTGTGATGTTGTCGCCGTCGTGTCCGTGAAGTGCTGCAACTCGTTCAGCGCGACATCCATCAACATCTCTGGTCCAAAGGCGAGGGCGCAGAGCCCAGATGCCGTCGCATGCAGCGGGAATGTCTGTATGTCGATGATGGCCCGTGTGCCGTGTTTTGGCGAATCGCATGACATAAGTTCATAGACAGTCGTGCCCGACAGCACCGTGACGTGTGAGGTTTCGCCAGCGGCATCGGCAAGGTCGAACAAGGGTGCCTCGACACCTGCTTTGCGAGGAACGGTGGCTTCGCGGGTTTGCGCCAGCTGCAATATTGCCGGGCCCAAGCGATATTGCTTTGTCATTGGATTTTGTTCAACAAACCCAGTTTCTTCAAGCGCTTGCAGGTGGCGGTACGTTGTCGCTTTATCGCGTTTTGCCAGCTTGCACAGTTGCGACAACCCGATCTCGGGACGCGTGGTCGAAAAGTACGCCAGTAGCTCAAGGGTTTTTGCAGCGGATGACAAATCGAGGGGACCTTTCCATGTAAATTCAAAAAAAGTTTGACACAGCTTATTTAACAAGGCAACCTTTTTTTGAGAACATCGGTTCAATATATGAACCAACAATAGGGAGAAAGAAATGTCCAAGTTTACGAAATCAGTGACAGCTATGGCGCTTGCCTTGGCCGCAGTTGCAGGGTCCGCTCAAGCGGAATACCCAGAGAAGCCAGTTGAGTTTGTTGTGCCGTGGCCACCAGGTGATCTGGAAGACGTGCTGACGCGCATGATTGCTGAGGACTTTTCTGAAGCCTACGGTGTTCCAACAGCTGTCGTGAACAAACCAGGTGGCGGCGGTGGCCCGTTCCCCGGTGCAATCGAAGTGGCGAATGCGCCTGCTGACGGTTACACAATTGGGTCGTTCATCATTGCGATTCCTGTTGTCGGCCCACAGATCGGCATTCCTGAACTGAACCCTGATCCGTTTGTGCCACTTGGCAACTTCCTGACATATCCGTTCGTGATCGCAGCTGGTGCAGATGCGCCATATGACGACATGGCCGGATTGGCTGCCCATGCAATGGAAAATGACGTGGCGCTTGGCCACTTCGGTGCGCCACTGGTTCCAACACAGGTGACGTTCGGTCTCGCCAAGGAAATGGGCTTTGCCTATGCATCCGACGCGGCATTTGACGCGCTTGATTGTAACACGCTGGCGTCTGGTGACGTCGACGTCATCAACACAACATTGCAGCTGATCCTGCCGTGCTTGGACGATGTCAAAGTTCTCGCCTCCATCGGTTCCGAGCGTATTTCGCTGACGCCTGATGCGCCAACAGTCGCAGAGTTGACACCAAACCTCGACGTGGCACTGTGGAACGGTTTGTTCGTTCACAAAGACACGCCGCAAGACGTGCAGGACAAGATCATCGCCGTTGCTGAACAGACAATGATGTCTGATCGCGCTCAGGCTTTGGCTTCTGAGACTGGCGCGCTGGTGTACTGGCAGTCCGCTGAAGATGTGAAGGCGCAGATTGCGACTGACATCGAAACACTCGCAGGCATCGAAGCGCTGCTCGCTGAGTAATCAAACCACTTCGGGTCGGGCTGCATTTGGTTGCCCGACCTGTTCAACTTACTAGTCGGGAGATGGCCGCTATGTCGCGCGTTAAAACGCTACAATCTTTGTTCAAGCGGTACCGCAGACCCGGTGACATCGTTTTCGCATGGTTCCTTCTGATTTTTTCAGTGTTCATGCTGTCCCAGATTTTTGACCAAACTGCTTACAAAGACGGTGGCAAACTATTCGCGCAGCCGCGTTTCTGGCCTGCCGTTTCCCTTGGTCTTATGGCCGTTTTTGCCGCATTTCATTTGCTTGGCTCTGCCCTCTCCGAACGGATTGAAGGGCGCTGGGGTGAAGTGTTGTCTTGGCTCGCAGCATTTGAATATGCAGGGTGGTTCATCGCCTATGCTGCTGCCGTTCCTTATGGCGGCTATCTTCCAACGACAGTCTTTTTCGCGGTCGCGCTGGCGGTGCGTGCGGGTTACCGCAGCGCGCGCATGTTGATCGCCGCCGTCCTGAGTTCAATCGTGATCGTCGTTCTTTTCAAAGCCGTGTTGAAGGTGAACCTCCCGTCAGGCTTGATCTATGAGGCTCTGCCTGACGGCTTGCGCCAATTCATGCTGACTTATTTCTGATCGGATAATTCAATGGAAAACCTATACGCTGGTCTTGAAATGTTGGCCCGCTGGGACGTTGTTCTGGCGCTATTCATTGGCTCCATCGGGGGTGTTATAATCGGTGCAATCCCCGGTGTTGGCCCTGCGGTTGCTATTGCGATTTTGCTACCCGCGACGTTTTCACTCGACCCGATCGTCGGCCTGACGATGCTGCTGGGGATCTACGGATCATCTATGTACGGCGGCGCGATCCCCGCAATTCTGATCAATACTCCGGGGACTGCGGTAAACGCGCTGACGTCCTATGACGGCTACCCGATGACCCAAAACGGAGAGGGGCATCGCGCCCTTTCGCTGGCTTATAGCGCGTCTTTCTGGGGCGGCATTTTTGGCATCGGTTGCCTGATTTTACTTTCACCTGTCTTGGCCCTCATTGCACCAATGTTCGGCTCGCGCGAGATATTCCTCGCCGCACTCCTTGGTATCATCCTCGTAGTCCTCGCCCACCGAGGGCAGATTTTTGCGGCAGGTGTGTTGGCGATGTTCGGCATATTCTTGCAGACCGTGGGCCTTGATGCGGTGACGTATACGCAGCGTTACACGTTCGGCTATTCGTTCCTCAGCTCGGGGATCAACCTGATCGTGGTGGTCCTTGGCCTGTTCGCGCTGAGCCAAGCTTTCTTCCTGCTTACCGCCCCCGACACCAGCCCTGATGCCAAGCCTGTCAGCGGCAAAATGTTGGTCGGCGTCAAAGAACTGATGAAGCACAAGCGCGTCGCAACGGTTGCGTCCGGCTTTGGTGTGATCCTTGGGATGATCCCCGGCACAGGCGAATTCACAGCACAGTTCATGAGTTACACCTACGCGCAGAAAACCTCAAAAGACCCCGATAAATTCGGCAAAGGCAGCCCCGAAGGCCTGATCGCATCAGAGGCAGCCAACAATGCCGTGCCCGCCGCCGCGATGATCCCGCTTTTGGCGCTTGGCATCCCCGGTGAGGCCCTAACGGCGATGATGCTGTCGGTGTTTTACGTCCATAACGTCATTCCGGGTCCACAGCTGTTCCAAAACAACATCGACCTTGTTTACGGGCTGTATTTCGCGCTGATCCTGCTGAACGTGATTGTGATGATCTTCCTGCTGTTCTCCACGAACTTGCTGACAAAAATCATTCGCGTGCCGACTCGGTTCTTGGGGGTAATGATCTTGATTTTGTCGTTTGTCGGTGTTTATTCACTGCGCAATTCCCTGACCGATTGCATGATCTCAGCTGGCTTCGGCGTATTGGGTTTGATCTTGAAACGCCTAAACTTGCCGATTGTGCCAATCATCCTCGGGATGGTTCTGGGAGGTATTATGGAGGTGAAGCTGCGTTCAGCGATGCCGCGCCTCAAGACACCGTTCGACATGATTGACCGCCCGATTTCGTTTATCTTGTTCGCGATCATCGTTCTTGTTCTGGCGCTTCACATCCGCACATTGATCAAAGAATACCGCGCCTATCAAGGGCCCGAAGATCATGACCTTCACGACAGCCAGATGAGGTAACCCCATGGACCAGATCAAAATTGACGCGCTGCGTGCGCAGCCCGTTGCGCCCTTTTCACACTTGATTGATGGGAAACATGTGCCTGCATCCGATGGGGGCACGATGGACATTCTGTCGCCCATCGACGGGCAGGTTTTGACACAGGTCGCGCGTGGCACTGTAGCGGACATGGAGGCGGCAATTGCGTCAGCGCGGGCCGCGTTTGAAGACCGTCGCTGGGCAGGCCAGCCCCCCGCCGCGCGCAAGAAAGTCCTCATGAAATGGGCCGATCTGATAGAGGCCAACGCGCTGGAACTGGCCGTATTGGGCGTGCGCGACAACGGCACTGAAATCGGCATGGCGATCAAAGCTGAACCGGGATCGGCGGCGGGCACGATCCGCTACTACGCCGAAGCACTGGACAAGATTTATGGTGAGATCGCCCCGACGTCTTCCGACATTCTAGGCATGATCCACAAAGAACCGGTAGGCGTTGTTGGCGCGATTATCCCCTGGAACTTCCCGATGATGATCGGTGCATGGAAACTTGGCCCCGCATTGGCGATGGGGAATTCGGTCGTGTTGAAACCGTCTGAAACTGCGTCGCTGTCATTGATGCGCATGTGTGATCTGGCGCTCGAGGCGGGATTGCCGGCAGGTGTTTTGAACTACGTGTCCGGTGAAGGCGCAGTCGTGGGCGAGGTGTTAGGCCTCTCCATGGACGTCGACGTGCTTGTTTTCACAGGCTCGGGCGGTACCGGCCGGCGCCTGATGGAATACGCCGCGCGCTCCAACATGAAGCGGGTTTATCTGGAACTAGGGGGCAAATCCCCGAACATCATTTTTGCGGACGCGCCTAATCTGGATGAAGCTGCGAAAGTCGCTGCTGGAGGCATCTTTCGCAATTCCGGGCAGGTCTGTGTCGCGGGATCGCGGTTGCTGGTTGAAGCGTCAATCCATGATGATTTTGTCGCCGCCGTTGCAAAAGCCACGCAAGCCATGCGTGTGGGGGACCCGCTTGATGTGACCACGGCGATTGGTGCGGTGAATTCTGAAATCCAATTGAAACAGAACCTCGGATTTGTGGAAACCGCCGTCACAGAAGGCGGTGAAGTCGCTCTTGGTGGCACACGCATTCTCCAAGACACGGGCGGCTACTACATGGCACCGACAATCGTGACGGGTGTGACGCCAGAGGCTACCTTGAGCCAGAAAGAAGTCTTTGGACCTGTGTTAGGTGTGACGCCGTTCACGTCGGATGATGACGCTGTGCGCATCGCCAATTCGACCGTCTATGGTTTGGCGGGCGCTGTTTGGACGAGCAACCTTAGCCGTGCCCACCGGATGGTGCGCGACGTGCGCACGGGTGTGATGCATGTGAATACCTACGGTGGCGCGGATGGAACCGTGCCCTTGGGCGGTGTCGGGCAGTCTGGAAATGGGTCCGACAAATCCCTGCATGCGATTGAAAAGTATATCAATTTGAAAACCGCATGGATCAAACTGTAGGGGTTATACAATGACTGATAAAACCATTCTGGTGATCGGCACCTATGACACCAAAGATGATGAGCTGGGGTTTTTAGCAGATGTGATCACGGATCAAGGCGGGCAGTTCGTCACGATGGACGTGTCTGTGCTAGGCGACCCGTCAAAGCCCACGGAGTATTCCAAACACGATGTTGCGCAGGAGGGTGGTAGTTCGATCGAAGCGGCCATCGCATCAGGCAATGAAAACCACGCGATGCAGATCATGGCCAAAGGGGCTGCGCTGCTGACTGCGCGCTTGTTCACCGAAGGTCGTTTTGATGGCATGATCGTTCTAGGCGGCACGATGGGCACTGATCTGGCGCTTGATGTGTGTTCGGCATTGCCGCTTGGTGTGCCTAAATACATCGTGTCCACAGTGTCATTTTCACCGCTGATCCCTGCCGAACGTCTGGCCGCCGACACACAGATGATCCTGTGGGCAGGTGGGCTGTATGGTCTGAATTCAGTCTGCAAAGCATCCCTAAGCCAAGCGGCAGGGGCCGTACTTGGGGCCGCGCGCGCGGTGCAAATGCCTGATCCAGATAAGCCGCTGATCGGTATGATGTCATTGGGGACATCAGCGTTGAAATATGTGATCCCGTTGAAACCAGCCCTTGAGGCGCGCGGCTATGAGGTCGCCGTTTTTCATGCAACAGGCATGGGCGGGCGGGCGTTTGAAAGCCTTGCGGGGCAGGGTGCCTTTGTCTGCGTGTTCGATTTATGCACGCAAGAATTGGGCAATCACGTGAATGGGTCCAACATCTCGGCGGGGGCAGACCGTTTGACCAATGCAGGGCTGTATGGCACGCCTCAAATCGTGGCCCCGGGGTGCTATGACCTTGTTGATATCGTTGGCTGGCAACCACTGCCGGACAAATGGGCGGACCACATGAAACATGAACACAACCGTTTGCTGACTTCGATTGTGTTGGACGACGATGAACGCAAACTGGTTGCGCGTGCCCACAGTGATCAATTGGCCAAAGCGACAGGGCCTGTTGCGATGTTATTGCCCGAACACGGTCTTGGCGAATGGGACCGCGCAGGTGCTGACTTGCACAATCAGGCGGGCCTAGAGGCGTTTTTGAAAGAACTTGAGGACACGCTGCCAAGCAACGTCGTCGCTCACCGCATTGCGTGTCACATTAATGATGCCGCGTTTGCCGACAAAGCGCTGGAGGTTTTTGACGATTGGCGCGCGAGCGGCTTAGTCGCGTAATCCCGGATCAAGGAGGGCTAGAAGATCGAGCAACGTTTCATAATTTTCAGAGCCCAACTTGGTCTTGAAGTCCGCGACGATCTGCGTGGTTTGGCCCGTACGGTCGTCGATGATTTTCTGCCCCTTAGCGGTGATCTCGATCAGTTGCCTGCGCCGATCGACGTCGTCGCGGGTCTGGGTGATCAACCCCTTGTCGCGCATGGTTGCGGCAATGCGTGTCAGGCTCGGGAACAACAGGCTGGACCG
>Ga0257120_1001614_pt1 | contig 14571 bp, 8 predicted proteins | sample SI106_10metaG_FD_190153 | JGI IMG/M metagenome (GOLD analysis project Ga0257120, IMG submission 190153) | Marine microbial communities from Saanich Inlet, British Columbia, Canada - SI106_10 | ecosystem: Environmental > Aquatic > Marine > Inlet | place: Canada: British Columbia | collected... | reverse complement strand
ATCACTTATAAGTAAATGTATAGGCTTTGCCGATATCATTAACCTTACAAACTTAAAGCTACAACAAGTATTATCTAAAATGGTACCAGACGGTGTGTATTTAGATGTTGATGGTTTAGCTGAAGTGGATTTAGGTAATGGAACAACATACAATCCAGCAGAAGCACTTAATATGTACTTCCAAACTGGTTCTGTTGTTGGTAGATCGCTTACACAAGAAGGTGATATGAATAGAGGTAAGATACCTATTCAAGAATTACAAACAGGTAGTGGATCAAGTAAGATACAATCTTTAATTGCAGCATACAACTATAACTTGCAAATGATTAGAGATGTAACCGGATTAAACGAAGCACGTGATGGTAGTCAACCAGATGCTAATGCATTAGTTGGTTTACAGAAGATAGCAGCAAATGCATCAAACACTGCAACTAACCACATATTAAAAGCATCGTTATATTTAACACTGAGAACAGCTGAAATTGTTTCATTGAAGATAACAGATGTACTTAATAACCCGTTAACTGAGAATTCATTAAAGAATTCAATATCAGTATTAAATGTAGAAACACTTAGAGAATTAGCAGTAGCTAATCTATATGACTTTGGTTTATTCTTAGAATTAGAACCAGACGACGAAGAGAAAGCTGAATTAACAAACAATATTAATACATCGTTACAACAAGGTAGTATAGATATTGAAGATGCGATTGATATTAGAAATATCAAGAACATACAGTTAGCTAATCAAATGCTAAAGTTAAAACGCCAGAAGAAAGAAAAGGCTATGCAAGAAGCTCAAGCTGCACAAGCACAAGCTCAAGCACAAGCTAATGTTCAGGCACAAGAACAGATTGCAATGCAAGAAGTTCAAAAGCAACAAGCATTAACAGCTGAGAAGATAGCGATTGAAAAAGCTAAAGCAGACTTTGAAATACAAAGAATGCAAATGGAAGCTCAGATGAAAGAAATGCTTATGGCAAAAGAATTTGAATACAATATGCAGTTAGCACAAGGTAAAGGTGTTGCTGAAGATAAGAAACAAGTTCAAGCAGAAGATAGAAAAGACCAAAGAACAAAGATACAAGCTACTCAACAAAGCAAGATGATTAAACAAAGAGAAACAGGTGGACAACCTCAAGACTTTGAATCACAAGGCAATGATGGAATGAGTGGATTTGGCTTGAGTGCATTTGACGTCGATTAAGACTATTTAAACAATTATATATTATTTTATGGAAAAAACAGAAGGATCATTTAAGATTCAAAAGAAAACAAAACCCGAGATCGCACAAACAGACGATCAAAAACGAGCAGCTCTAAAAGAGCCGTTAATTAACACGAAGCAAGAAATACCTAAGGTTACGCTAAAGAAAAAAAGCACAGAACCGGATATTGCTAAAGTGGTTATACCATCAGAACCTGAAGAGGTTGTTGAAGAGGTTGTAGTAGAAACACCTACATTGACAGAAGTTGTTAAAGAAGAGGTTGTTGCTGAAGCACAAGTAGCTGAGCCTACACCCGTACGACCAGATCTACCTGAAAACATTGAGAAGTTAGTTAGCTTCATGAATGAAACAGGTGGTAATATACAGGACTATGTAAGACTAAATACTAATTACGACGATGTTGATAAGAACGTACTCGTAAAAGAATATTATAAAAATACTAAATCACATCTTAGTGACGAAGAGATTGACTTTGTTATCAACGATAACTTTGCATTCGACGAAGACATAGATGAGGATAAAGATATACGCAAGAAAAAGATTGCGTACAAAGAAGAAGTTGCAAAAGCCAAAAAGTTTTTAGAGGAAACTAAGAGCAAATACTACGATGACATCAAGTTGAAGTCTACAAGTAGCTCTAATCAATCTGAAGCTGAAGACTTTTTCAACAGATTCAAGGAGAAAGAAGCACTAGCTTCCAAAAACCAAGAAGCGTTTAGAACAAACACTAAGCAATTATTTTCACAGGAATTCGAAGGTTTCGATTTTAATGTGGGCGATAAGACATTTAGAATGAGTGTCCCTAACGTGGAAAAGGTGTCTGAAAGACAACAGGACATAGGAAATTTCGTAAGTAAGTTTACTGGCGAAGATGGTTCTGTTAATGATACAGCAGGTTATCATAAAGCTTTATATGCAGCAAGCAACCCTGATAAAATGGCAAACCATTTTTATGAACAAGGTAGAGCTGATGCAGTTAGAGAGATAACTAATAAGTCTAACAACGTATCTACAGAAGCCCGTCAAGCTGCTCCAAAAGGAGATGTCAAAATGGGTAAATGGACAATAAAAGGAATCAGTGGTGGAAATTCTTCAAAACTTAAACTAAAAAAATTTTAAAAATAATTAAAGATGGCAAATCTAACACCCGAATTTGGGAGCTTAATCCCAACACAAACTACGCAAGCACTTGCGACTAACTATTTACAATGGAATGACAATGGCGGAGCCAATGGAATCCCTGACAACTTTGCTGACTTTGCACAGCAGTACTTACCAGAAATCTATGAAGCTGAAGTAGAGCGTTACGGAAACAGAACGTTAAACGGATTCTTAAAGATGGTAGGAGCTGAAATGCCAATGTCTTCTGATCAAGTTATTTGGTCTGAGCAAAACAGATTACACATTTCTTACAATAATGTAGAACAAGTTGACGGAACTGGAGACTTATCAGTTATTGATATCAACCCAGCTGCAACAGCAGGAGTACAAAATGTAATTTCTGTAAACGATACAGTAGTAGTTTTAGATCCAGCAGGATTAGAAGCTAAAGGTATCGTAGTAGAATCTACACTTGGAGCTGCAGGAACAATTACTATTCAGCCTTTTTCAGGTTCTTCTTTGGCAACTCAAGGATTTGCTGCTGCAGGATTGAAAGTATTCGTTTACGGATCTGATTACTCTAAAGGAACTAGCTTAGAAGCTGGTGGACCTGGTAACTCAGCATCACGTAACTCTATCAACCCTGTATTAACTCAGTATTCTAACTCTCCAATCATTATTAGAGATCAGTACGTTGTATCTGGATCTGATACTGCACAAATCGGATGGGTTAACGTTGCAACTGAAGATGGAACTGACGGATACTTATGGTATTTGAAAGCTGCTTCTGAAACTAAATTACGTTTCGACGATTATTTAGAAATGGCAATGGTAGAAGGTGAGCGTAATGAATCAGCTCTTAACCCATTAACTCAGCCAGGAACGCAAGGTTTATTTGCTGCTGTTGCTGAACGTGGAAATGTTGAGACAGGATTTACTGCTGCAGATGGTCTTGATGAATTTGATGCAATCCTTAAGAATCTTGATACTCAAGGTGCTGTAGAGGAGAACATGTTATTCAACAACAGACAAACATCTCTTGATTTTGATGATATGTTAGCTGGCTTAAACGGTGGAAACGCTGGAGCTGGAGCTGCTTATGGTTTATTCGATAACTCTTCTGACATGGCATTAAACTTAGGATTCAGTGGTTTCCGTAGAGGATCTTACGATTTCTACAAAACTGATTGGAAATACTTAAACGATGCATCTACTCGTGGAGCTATCGACGGAGTATCTTCTATCGAAGGTGTATTAGTACCAGCTGGAACTTCAACTGTTTATGATCAAGTTTTAGGAACAAATATCAGACGTCCATTCTTGCACGTACGATACAGAGCTTCTCAAACTGATGACAGAAAAATGAAGCAATGGGTAACTGGATCAGTAGGTGGAGCACAGTCTTCAACTCTTGATGCAATGGAAATTAACTTCTTATCAGAAAGATGTTTAATTACTCAAGGAGCTAATAACTTCGTATTATTCAAAGGAATCTAAGGATTTCAAATGTAATTCTTACCCTCGTTGTAATGACGGGGGTAATTATTATTCTTATTAACTATTTAATTATATTATATTATGGCAAATAAAAAACCTGCAGCTAGAAAGAAAGCTGCACCAGCGGAACCTATTACAGACGGTCTCCCAATACAAGTAGAAACAGTAGAGACAGTTGCTGAAACAGTTAGACCAACTAAGCAAGCACCTGTGTTACCAACAAAACCAGAATGGGAAATTAAGGATAGAGTATATTTCTTACGAAATGATGCATCACCTTTAACTCATACAATACCAGGTAAACATACATCTAAGCATTCATTATTATATTTTGATGAAGAAACTGGTATACAAAAAGAAATTAGATATGCGACTAACCACGCTTCACCGTTCAAGTCAGAACAAAAAGGAGAAGCTACACTTGGACATATCGTATTTAGAGAAGGAGTACTTACAGTACCTAAACAAAAGCAAAACCTTCAGAAATTATTATCTTTATATCACCCATTAAGAGGTCGTATATTTGAAGAATATGATTCTGTAGAAGAAGCTGAAGATGATATCGATGTATTAGACATGCAAGTTGATGCAGCGATTATAGCACGTGAAATGGAAATTGATGAAGCAGAAGCTATATTAAGAGTTGAGGTAGGAAGTAAGGTTAATAAATTAAGCTCTAAAGAAATCAAAAGAGATCTTAGGTTATTCGCTAGGAGAAATCCTCAGTTGTTTTTAGAATTAGCTAACGATGATAACGTACATTTACGTAACGTTGCAATTAAAGCTACTGAAGCAAACATCTTAAGTTTATCTCATGATCAAAGAACTTTTTCATGGACATCGACAGGTAGAAAGCTGATGAATGTTCCTTTTGATGAAAACCCATATTCAGCAATGGCTGCTTACTTCAAGACAGATGAAGGTATGGAAGTTTTTAGATCTATAGAAAAGAAGTTTTAATTAGTAGTTTTTTGTAAAACTATGTAATTATAATAAGTAGACTATATTAACCGGATTCGTAACTGAGTCCGGTTAATAATATATAAAACAAAATACAATGGCAATAAATGTAAATACAGTTTATAGAACCGTGTTACTTATATTAAACAAAGAGCAGAGAGGTATGCTAACCCCTGACGAATTTAATAAAGTATCCACACAAGTGCAACTACAAATATTCGAGGAATATTTTAACGTGCTAGATCTTCAAGTTCGTAAACCAGATAATATAACTGAGTATGGCGACCGATTAAAAAATACCGGTCATGACATATCTGTATTTAAAGAGTACGGTGATTGCACATTCAATCCAGCAGAGGGTAAGTTTACACTACCTGTAACAGCTGGTTCAACCGTATACACACAAAACTTCACAGGAGATGGGCAAACTGCTTCATTCCAATTTACAACTATCACAGCTGAACAAATAGATTCCAGTAACGTGCTTATATACATCGATGGTGTATTAGCAAGTAGCGGAACATATTCGTTATCAGATACATCGATAACATTTAATCAACCACCTGCAAATCAAGCGGTTATATTAGTTACAGCTAAACCTGAAGACTTTTATAGATTAGGTAGTGTATTCTATAACAACGAAAAAGAAGTACAGCTTATACAAAGAAATGACTTAGTTTACGTTAATAGTAATCCTTTAACAAAACCTTCAGTAACTTATCCAGTATTCTTATACGAGTCACATAAGATACAGGTGGTTCCTGCAACTATTACATCGAACATAACCGTTAGCTACTTACGTAAACCTATGGACGTAAGATGGAACTTCAGTATACCGCAAGGGCAGGCTTACTATAGATATGATCCAGCAGGATCTATTGATTTTGAATTAAACAAATCAGAACAATCTAACGTAATAAATAGAATACTTTTATACGCAGGAGTTGTAGTTAAAGACCCTAGTATAATTCAAGTAGCTCAGCAACAAGTACAAGCTGATACAATCAAAGAAACATTATAAGACATGGCAAAACCCAACGGCGGTTTAATAACCGAAACTAACGAACAATATTACGCAGGAGCACAACGATTTCAGTATTCCGGAGTACCACTCGTGGCTACGTTCGATACTAAATTAGTATTGGGATCTTGGGATCCATTTAACCCACAATACCAAGTTAATAACTTTAAGTTATATACAAGTGAGACTGGTTTACCTGAAACTTACAACGAATATCAAGGTGCTTATTCAGTAGTAGACAATGCTATTGTATTTGATGATCCTAGCCCTATGCCGAACGGATGGTATGTGATTATCCAATTGAAAACGCTTACAGGTGGAAAGTATGGTAATAGAGACGCTTACGGAGATGCAGTTGAGCAAAACCAAGGTAATTATGCATATACAAATTTAACAGATGTTATTGATGCTTATATGACTATATACGTTGGTGAAGGCAAACTAATACCTGATGTAAAGCGTACAGACGTTATATTCCACGCTAAAAGAGGTTTACAAGAATTTAGTTATGATACTTTAAAAAGTATACGCTCACAGGAATTGACGATCCCTGCTAGCTTAAATTTAGCTATCCCACAGGATTACGTTAACTATACCAGCATGTCTTACATAGACGCGTATGGTGTTAAACATCCAATCTACCCAGCTAATTCACTTAGGGTTTCTCCTTATCAAGTGCCTTTACAAGATGATAAGGGACAACCAACTACAGATAGCCTAGGTGATATGTTAGAAGGATCGTCCATAACAAATGAAAGATGGGCAGAAGCAAATGCTAATTTATTATCAGGAGCTATCAGCCGAGGTGAATACAATGAAATTACGGATAAACTTGGTTGGAATATGAATGCAGGTCAAAGATATGGTGGTGATCCACAATATATGCAGTCTAACGGGTGGTTCAATATGAATGAAAGGGACGGATCTATTATGTTTTCGTCTAATTTAAGAGGTAGACTAATTGTACTTGAGTATATATCAGATGGCTTAGCTTATGATGGAATGGATTTTAAAGTGCCTAAGATGGCTGAAGATGCGTTATACTCTCATATATCTCACGCAATCATTTCGACACGAATGGGACAACCTGAGTACGTCGTACAGAGGCTTAAACGAGAAAGATACGCTAAATTAAGAAATGCTAAGATAAGATTATCAAACATTAAACTATCAGAGATAGTACAGGTAATGAGAGGTAAGTCTAAATGGATTAAATAATAATTAAATGGCACAAGAAATAAAAAATACTTTCCTAAAAGCTAAGATGAATAAAGACTTAGACGATAGGATTATACCTAACGGTGAATATAGGGACGCATTAAACGTCAGTGTCGGTAAATCTGAAGCTGATAATGTAGGATCCTTAGAAAACATGCTGGGTAATAAGTTACTGACCCAAACAGATATAGGGCTCGGGTATGAAATCATTGGAAGTCTTGTAGACTCTACTAATGATAAAATCTATATGTTCGTAACGAACTATACAGATCCAGACCCGCAAGCGCCTACAGATGCACCATCTACTAGCTTACATCATATATATATGTATGATACAGTTAACGATGCATATAATCTGTTAGTAACCGGTCATTTCTTAAACTTTTCAAAAACTAATCGTATTATAGGTATTAACCTAATAGAACAACTTTTGTTCTGGACAGACGATAGAAACCAGCCAAGAAAAATAAATATAGAATCAGCTTTGCGTACACAAGTAGCAGGTGGTGGTTCTAACGCGAAAGCAGCAACTGCAACGACTGATGAACCTTATTATACTAAGGAACATCAGATTAGTGTAGCTAAATACGCTCCGTACGAAGTTATAACTATGTATAATAGTGTACGTGTGGTCAACCTATCAGCTAATCCGTCTTACATAACAATAGATGGAGACAGAGTGGAAGAGATGGAAGCATTTATAGGTGCTACCGTTGTATCTGCTGAGGAAGCATTAAGTGGTAATGATTACACAACTGTTACTGGTGTTAACATAATAGGTAATACTACTAGAATATCTATAACACCTGTTCTACCTAACACGCCAACTGTAGGTAGTTACTTTACGTTTATTACGAGTACAATGAGTAATGAATCAGACAATGAATTATGGCCTGGTGATCCTGATTATTTAGAAGATAGATTTGTTAGGTTTAGCTATAGGTTTAAGTATGATGATAATGAGTATTCACTCATGGCACCATTTACTCAGATAGCGTTTATACCTAAACAAAAAGGTTATTGGTTAAACGGACAGGAAAACGATACAGCTAAGTCTACAGTAGTAGATTGGTTTGAAAATGAAGTACAGAATATAAAATTAAACATACCATTACCAACAAGAGGTAGAGGAATAGGTAGTGACTATAAGATATCAGAACTAGAGATATTATTTAGAGAAAGTGACACTGTAGCAGTTAAGGTATTAGAATCAATTAGCGTTGGTGAAGTAGCTAGTGCTGCGGGTCAAGATAATATATATGTATACGATTATCAATCACGTAAACCTTATAGAGCATTACCGGAAGAACAAACAGTAAGAGTATATGATAAAGTGCCTGTAAGAGCACAGTCTCAAGAGACTTCTGGTAACAGAGTTATATATGGTAACTATAGAGATATGCACACGCCGCCTGCTCTACTGAACTATAACTGTAGAATATCTAGGAAAAACGATACTAGTTTGGCAACTAACTTTGTTGAATATCCTAATCACACATTAAAAAGAAATAGAAACTACCAGATAGGTTTTGTACTATCAGATAAGTTCGGTAGAACTTCACCTGTAATATTATCAAACATCGACAAAGGAACTATTGAAGGCGGAGTATTTTATTCTGGTTCAACTATATATAGTCCTTACGATGCTGATGAGAATGGCACACCTGATATTATGAAGTGGTTTGGTGATTCAATTGAGGTTGTAGTAAATGAACAGATAAAATCTGTTAAGAATCAATCCTCAGGCACACCAGGTCTTTATGCAGAGAAATTACAAAGAGATTCTTCAGCAGAAGGATTTGCAATAGCAGACTTTGTTATTGTAAGTAATACAACATCGACATTTGAATTGAACACATCGTTTGCTAACAATGTTAATGTTCCCGATGAAGGTGATTACCTGCGTGGTGAATACGTTGATTTCGTTAAAGTTACTGCAGTTACAACAGGGAACAATATAAACTATACGGTTAATACAGATGGTCAAGTTAGTTCTAGTTATTTAAGAACAGAGAACTTACCAGCTGATGCACCTGATTTAAAGTTTGCATATAGAATAAATGACTTAGGCTGGTATAGTTATAAGATTGTTGTTAAGCAAACAGAACAAGACTACTATAATGTGTATACTCCAGGTATACTTAACGGTTACCCTGGGCAAGCACCACAATGGTATTTAAAAGATAGATACTTAGCATCAGATGGAGAAACCTATATAGAGATTAAAGAAACAAAAATTGATCTACTATTTCCTACGGACGAACTTGATGTTACTGCTCACGTGGCTTTGTTTAATGATAACATTAACAAGATACCTAGAGATTTAGCAGAGGTTGGACCAGATCAAAAACAATACAGATCTTCTGTTACGCTTTACGGTAGAGTTACAAACACTATGGAACCAGCAGATGGTTACACATGGGACTTGACTTTTGATGGTGGTGAACCAGCAGGAGGCGGTTGGGAAGATGCTGAACATTTAGCTAAGGCTAGTAACGTTCAGTATTATCCAAGAACAGAGGATTCAGGTATCTTAGCAATAAAACATACAGCTACTCAGGTAGCTAATGCTAGAGACTTCGGAATGGGTATTGAAGATCTATCTATATCGGCTAGATCAGTAAACTCAGGGGGTACTTATGACGGCTTACAAAAGAATGAACAGCCTACAGGTGGACAAGATGTATTTTATGGCATCAATTCAAATCCATTAATAGCGAAGATATCTACAGCACAAAAAGGTATTGGTTGGACAAACACAAGAAAAACAGACTGGCCAAATAACGGCAGGTCAATACCTCCAACGGAACCACAGAATATGTGGCCTTACTTAGCAATATACGAAACAGCTCCGGTAGAATCTAACTTAGATATATACTGGGAAACAGCAACATCAGGACTTATAGTAGACTTGAATACGGCTGTAGCGTCTACAGCAGGTGGAGCAGTGGCATTTGAAAACTTTGAATGGGATTGGAGCGAAGATATGCAATCAGGAGCAAGGGTTACACCAGCTACTGGTGGTCAAGCAGGTTTTGAACCGCTCACACCAACAGGTAATCCTTATGCATTACCGTGTGATTGTCAGCTTGTAGGAGTGTATAGCAATTTAGATTTAAGTACTAATATAGAAAACTTATTTGAACTTGTAGAGACAGGGAATAATACTGGTCAATTCTTTATAAGATTCGTCAAAGACTCACAACCATTCCTTGCAGATAGTCATAACAGAGATGTATACTCATTTGATATTAGAGTAACAACTCCAGATGGTTATGTGGATACAGTAACAATAGTTGGTGAGCCAGGTGGTATAGGTGCACTGAAAAATATAGCTCCTTCATTCGGTGATTTTACACCTAACAATATTGAGATAGAAGGTAACGATGATGTAGTTCTACCCGCTTCTGCTTATAACGATGTAAGTAATGGAGCGTTTGCTGGTGGTATCGGACAATTCGATGATACTCAAATAAAGTATTCATTCGAAGGAATTAACGGTACCGTGATACCAGGAAGTGGTGAAGGTCTATGGGAAATCAATAGTGCTACAGGTGAGATCACTTGTAGAGCTGGAGAAACTTCTCAAGGTACTTACAACTTACGTATTAAAATAGAAGATGCTAACGCAGCTAATATCAATAATAACGACCCTGATTACGGCTCATTATCAGCTACTAGAGACTTAACTGTTTTCTTAGGCTATCCTGCTGTAAATCCAGGATCTTTAAGTTCAAGTCAATTCTGTACACTTGATCCAGATCAGGTAACACAACCATTTGACAATGTATTAACTCAAGATGGAGTTGGTTCAGTAAACGGTATATGGTATGTTAGTCAAAACGGATATACAGAATTTAACTTAGGTAACGCCACATATAAGAGTTTTTCAGATCCAAATGGAGATACTAAAGTATGGCACTTAGGTAATTCACAAACAGGGTTTGAATCACATGAAAGCGGCACAATAGCTTTTGAAGTAAACTTCAGAACTGATAGTGATGTTGTAGGTGTTGGAACTAAAACAGGTTCTTTGGAGTTTTATTACAAGATTGCAGGTGGTGACTGGACGTTATTAGAATCACAAACTAACATGGCTAAGGAATACAACAAAACATTTATGTCCTTTCCTTTTGGTACTGAACCTAATAACATCGATGGAGCGATGCCAGCAGATGCATGGTGGAAAGTTCTTAGAGCTTATGATTTTATAGACTTCACGGCAAGTAATCCTATAGAGTATTGTATACTACTTAAGAATATGGAATCGTTTAATGCTGGTAGTATATCTGCATGGGTAGGTAGTGATGATTTACATTACCCTACATGTATACCTTACCCTGGCACATTGAACAATGACCTAACAGGTATTAACCAAGCTGATCCAACTACTAACGCTAATGATTTCGGTGGTCTTACTAGTTCAACCGGTAGACCTATATATAAATACTTCAGATCACTTGAAGGTAACAACAGTAGAACAGGAGCGAATGTAGACATAACAAAAGTATTGTATGCGGAAACACCTTACACGGAATATGTTAATTCATTCTTTACCGATGTAGATCTAACAGATATTTACACACCTGGTAGTCAAGCAAATCCAAACATAAACTTTACATACGCTCACGATCAAGGAGATGGAAACGATGCTGTAAGATGGAGAGTACTTGATGCTACTGGAACAGCAGCAAATATAAGAATGGTTGCAGGGTTTAATGATATAGGTGTTAAGATAAAAGATACAAGTACTGATGCATTTTTGCATGCAAAACAAACAACTTATGTAGCACCTGGAGAACAATGCTCAGGAATTTTTCCTCCTACCAGATACTATTTAAACCTTTAATAAATTATGGCAGCAGTAATAGAATTAAAATACTTCAACGCTTTTACAATGAAGAAGATAAAGGCTATAGCACAGGTCGAGCCCTCCGAGGGCTTGATCGTTAGTGTTAGTACTAGTAACCTAGTAGCTCAGGATGCTAATGCTTTTGGTCCTCTTAGTAAATCAGAGTGTAACGTTGGACAAGAAGTATATTTCGAATATGTAGATGGCTTTGGTGTCGATAGAATATTCAGAGGTAGCGTAACATCGATGGAGATCAGTGGTGGTCAAAATTTAGTAGGTTTAGACAAACCTGTTCCTGATTGGGTTGCACAGCCTACGAGTTCACCTATAAGTTTTAAAGCTATAAACGACTTTACTAATATACCAGCAGCATATATCAATGATGCAGATCAAGATAGATCTAATGACTGGTTATTAGAAGAGTCTAGAATACGTGGTGGATATAATAATAAGTCTGTAGACTTTGGTCCTAAAGCATATTTAGTAGAAGATGATACAAAACAATCACACAGATTCAGTGGATTAATACACTCAGGTATATTTAACTCACGTACAGGATTTAACGCAACTAATCAATTTAGTGTAGGTCAAGATATAACAAGGACTGTAGATCCGGCTAATGGTTCAATACAAAAGCTTTATGCAGAAGACACTAACCTTATTATATTCCAAGAGAGTAAAGTAAGTAAGTCTCTTATTGATAAAGATGCAATATACACAGCTGAAGGTAACCCACAGGTAACCGCTACCAATAAAGTTATTGGGCAGAACGTTGCATTTGCAGGTGAGTTTGGTATTAGTACAGATCCTGAATCTTTTGCGGTTAACGGATATAGAAAATACTTTACAGATAGAGATCAGAATATTGTTTGTAGATTATCTAGAGATGGTATAACTCCTGTATCTAATGCAGGTATGACAGATTTCTTTAGAGATCGATTACCTATAGCTAAAACAATACGAGGCGGCTGGGACGCTCATAATAAGCAGTATGTAGTATCTTTAGATTTACCAGATACCTTTGTAGCTCCTGGAACAATTAGGGGTGCAACGGATACTATAGTAGATCTTTACGAAACAGTAGCTTACGATGAAAGTTCAAAAGGTTGGGTTAGTAGATACTCATATAAGCCTAATAGTATATTTAGTCTTAACAATACTTACTTCTCTACATATAGAGGTAAGTTGTATAAACATCACACAGCTAATACATCGTCAAATGAAAGAGGTGTATACTACGGAGAGTCTAATGACTCGTTTGTTACGTTTGTAGCTAATGGTATACCAAACAGTGTTAAGAACTTCCAAACTATAAACTACGAAGGAGATAGTGATTGGGTTATGGATTCATTTGTTACCGATGCTGATTCAGCATTAACTATAACAAAACCATTCTTTGCAACTACTTTAGAGGAAATGGAAAACAATATGATGGCTAATAACTTCAAGAAGCGTCAGAATAAGTACTATGGTACGCTATTTAATAACTCGCCTAAAGCGGCCGGAGAGGTTGTGTTTGGTAGTTTATCGTCAGGAGTTAAAGGTTTTTACGGGGAAGTAACTATGAGAATGGACAACAAAAAAGCAGGAAGCAAAGAAATATTTGCCGTATCTACTACGTTTGTTCCATCTTGATAGCGTAGCTTTTTATAAAAACATGTAATTATATTATTATGGATAATAATAGCTTAGACAAATATACGGGTTCTACCGCGGAGGGAATACAACAGATCACAGATTTACTTGTTGAACAAGGCGGAAGTTTACCTGAAAGTTTAGAGATATTAGGAATGAAGCATTCCTTTACAGATGGAGTTTACGCAAGAGAAATGACAATACCAGCAGAGACTATGGTGGTTGGTAAAATACATAAACATCGACATCATAACTTCTTACTTAAGGGTGAGATACTAGTTGCTACAGTAGAACGTGGCGTGGAGCATTTAAAAGCACCTCTAATGATTGTTTCTGAACCAGGAACACAAAGAGTAGGCTATGCGTTAACAGAGACTGTATGGACGTGTATACACAAGAACGAAGATAATATAGAAGACTTAGAATTGTTAGAGGAAATTAACGTCGTTGATACTCCTCAGCAATATTTAGAATATAAAGAACAAATTAAAATAGATAATATATGAGTTGGGCAATGGCAATCGGAGCTACTGTATCAATCGCTGGCGGTTTGATAAAAGGTGGTAAGGCTAAGAAGGCAAAAAGGCAAGCTGAAGAAGAAAAACAGCGACAAGCTGCAGCTATCAAAAATTTTGAAGCTAGTAGGCAATCACCCATTAACCCTTATTCGGGCGTCAAGAATATGGCGGATCAAGTTAAGGATTTGAGTGGTGGCTTGAGCAATCCTTATGCTAATATAGGAGTGGCTACGCAAGCAGCTGAGTTCCAAGCGGAACAATCAGATATGGCTTTAGCTGCTACATTAGATACACTACAAGCTACAGGAGCAAGCGCAGGTGGAGCAACAGCTTTAGCTAATGCAGCACTTAAATCTAAGAAACAAGTATCAGCCACTCTAGAAGCACAAGAAGCTAAGAATTCACAGTTACAAGCACAAGGTGAAGCTAAGCTACAACAATTGACAATGAATGAAAAAGCTAGAGTTCAATCAGGTAAGATAAACGCTCAACAATCATTTGATAAAATGCAGGCAGCTGGTAAACAATTTCAATTTAGCA
>Ga0257120_1001608_pt1 | contig 14610 bp, 8 predicted proteins | sample SI106_10metaG_FD_190153 | JGI IMG/M metagenome (GOLD analysis project Ga0257120, IMG submission 190153) | Marine microbial communities from Saanich Inlet, British Columbia, Canada - SI106_10 | ecosystem: Environmental > Aquatic > Marine > Inlet | place: Canada: British Columbia | collected... | reverse complement strand
CGCTTGAATAGCACCGCCTTTATAACTGGTCGAGTTATATGTGCTTTCTTCTCCGTCGGCTTTAATTTTTTCTGAAATATTAAACACTTCTTTAGAATCCATATAAGAGGACGCTACAACCTCGGCACTAAGATTATATAAAAGATCGTCGTCTCCTAATAAGTACTGCGTGCCGTCGATCTCAAGTATTTTGCCGGAAGGTGGTACCAAATAAGTGCCTTTATTAAGGTGACTTGTACGCATATCAGCAAGCGCTTTTTTATCGCGCATTTCTGCTGCTTCGCTCTTAAAGCCTAAAAAAGAATTTATAGCTATATAAGGATCTAAAGTCATCCCTCGCAGTGCGGCAATGCCAAAATTATTTGTTATAGACTCCGCTACATCCCAGCCACTACGCCCTTCAATATTTCCTGCTTCGTCTGTTATTGTTTCCAAAAACTTTTTAGTTTGCTGGTCTTCAAAAGCTTTTAGCTCAGCAAATCTATTGTCAGTATATGCGCTCGCATCTTCAATTATTTCGCCATACCCGTTGTTGTATACGTAAGATTTATAAGCGGACTCAATGTCTGCAAATTTTCCGTATTTTTCCGGGTTGGCTCTAAGATCTTTACCAAACGCTTGGCGGTTAGCATGCTCGTTAACGGTTTCTACATATCTTTCGAGTAGTTCTCTTAGTATTCTTTGTTCCGTTAGTCTTTTTTCTTCGGTTGGGCTTAAGCCTGTATTAACGGTAGGTTTGAAAGCAACAAAACGACTTTGCACTGGTGCAAATTCGTCAAACTCAAAATCACCACGCTCTATTCTTTCTAAATATTCCTGTGCTAAAGGATCTCTCCTTAAAAAGCCTTCAAAATTATCGGCACTAAGTCCATTTTCCTGAAGTGTTGCGTAAACCTCTTTTGAAAATTCTACATCGTCAAAAGCTGATTTTCCGCTTGTAGCGCGCAACGAAACTTTTTCGCCGGTTGGTGTAGTTACTGTACGACCTACAGAAGAATAATACTTTTTTACAAGATCATTGCTTCTTTCAAATTCACCTGTTTCTTGATTATATATTGAAGGGTTGATAAATAAATTTGTAGATTGGGGATCTTCTATGTCTAAATCTCTTTCTTCAATTTCAAATTCATCTTGTTCAATAAGCGTAGGTATACCTAATCCAGCGTATCTATCGTCAACGCCTATGTCTATTGAGGTTCCGTCTTGTGTTTCCGGCCGTTGCAGTCTAGGATCTAAAGCTGATGGATTAAACGCAGCCATTTCCCCCTGCTCATATACAGCCTTAGACTCTTCCCATCGTATTTGTCTTTTTGATTTTTTCTTGCCAGTCTCGATTAAATATGAGCTAGGCACTAGTGACGCCGAAGAACCAGCGTCCAAATTGGAGTCCCCACCTTCTGGTTGAGGCCCCGTCATCGGTGGTTGTGCTGGGCCCTGTTCCTTTCCCTCTTCTACAAAGTTATAAAAATTCAGCCAGCCGTCGAGGGACATGTTCGCTGAAAAAGCTGCCGACTCCGCGTCCGCTAAAGAAACAATTTCTCCAGTCTTAGTATTTTTATACATAGCTTAACCGTATTTTATTAGATTATTGTTTTGTAGGTAAAATTCTTTTGGATTATTAAGCGGAACAACAGAATAAGTTGCGTCGGTCAACCAACCTTCGCCGTCTTGTTTTGTAAATCTCTGGTAACCCACGGCTTTTTTCTTATCTTCTTTTGTATATGCACCGCCTGTGCCTGAACCTATAATCCTGTTATTGCTAGCATCAACCATAAAATAGGCTATGTTATTGGTGCCGGGGTATGGTATAACCCCTCTTTTTTGGTTATAGTGTCCTATCATATAAGCGCCTTGGCCAGAATATTTAGGAGCATCGCTTGGGTTGGTGTCATTAGTACGTGCATCGTAAGCCGCTTCGCCTTCTAGCGCAGCGTCTTGGTAGCCGGTTAATATAAGGTCTTTGGTACGCGCTATTAAGTCCGGTAGTTTTTCTTCTAGTGTTCCGTTATTACGAGCATCTAAAAACTCTTTTTGTATTTCAGGAAACGGTAATTCTTTTTGATAATCAAATAACACCGATGCTAGCGTTGCTGAATCTTTTAATGACTCGTCTAAATAAATAGACTGTGCATTAACCTCTTGTGTGGTTAACGCTCTGTTATAGCCACTAAACGTAGCCGCATTTTCAACAATCTTAACAGGTATTTCACTAGGCATTGCTAGCCCCTGCACCTTATCGTAGCGGACTAATTCACCGTCAACGTTGAAATTTAAATGGCCTTTTTGTATAGACACAGGCGCCATGCCTGCTTCTGATAATCCGTATATATTTTTATGGACAATTAAATCTTTGTTTGCAACACCTTTAGAATAGGCGTTAGCTTCAAAGTTAGAAGCGGTATTTATTTTCTCTTGATTATAAGAACCTAACTCCCCGGCTAAAGTAGTAAACTCACGCTGAATTTCATTCATTCTATCAACAGCGTTCTGATACTCCTCAGACGAAGGATCTTTTATTCTAGCTACTTTGTTTGCTAATTCGTTAAACTCGTTTTTACCCTGCGTTAAAAAGCCTCTTGTAGCTTTTTCCATCTCTGGCGATAACGATGTAAAGTCTATATCCGTCTTGAGGCTACTCATATAAGTAGCAACCTCATTCTGAATTCCAGCTCTTTCTTTTTCGTAAGCCTCTACACCTGCACTAAAAGTTTTCATAAACTCTCCGGCTACATCTGTAGGTATCTGCGACTGTGCTAGCTTAGCAGAAGCCGCTAATATTCCTTTATCCGCCATAGCCTGCTGATTGTAATAGTTTTAATGCTTCTTGAATTTCTTCCGGAGTGGGCTGCCCAACACTTGTTAAACCTGCACTTCTTGATGGGTTCATTGAAAAGCCAAGATAAGCATTTCCTGTTGCATTAGTAGCGGGAGAGGTTGGTAAAGTACCGCCCATATCGGAGCCACCACCCGCGCCTTTATAATCCTGGTACATACCAACGCCGCCAGCTAATAAATTGCCAGCACCACCCGCTATCTGTCCAGCCGCTTGCTGCTTAGCCTGGTTTGCTGCCGCTAGTTGATTCATAGACATACCTAGCTCTGTACCTATTATATCACTTTTAAGCGCACGCGATTGAGTCGCGCCGCTTCGTTCCATAGCCTGTAGGTTCATAGCTCCTTGTGCGGCCATACCTTGATTACGTGCTTCTTGCTGCCCTATACTCGCTGAGGCCGCTTGTATGTTTCTTGATTGTTGATTTGCAAGTGATTGCGAAAACGCTGCAATACCGGAAGCTCCAGCAGCACCGCGCATTGAGCCCATAATATCCGCTAAGCCCTGTTGCTGTTGCTCCGTTTGAAATTGAGCTTGCTGCTGGTTAACCGTTAAATCCTCGTATGGATTTTCCAAATTGCGATATAAGTTGCTAGTGTCTTGTGTTCTATATTGCTGCAAAGCTTTATCATAACCGCCTTGCGCTTCACGCTTCATTTTGTTTGCTTGAAAAGCGTTGTAAGCACCAAGACCCAGCTGCGACAATCCTTGTACCGCGAAAATTAATGGTAGTGCCATATTTAATTAGTTTATAAGTTATTATTACGTATTATTCGCTGCTTATAAATATTTCAGAGTTCACCGCGAACAGCTCTTTCTTGTCTGAACTTGAAGTGCTAAATACAGCTTCACCATAGTAGCCTAACAATCCTGATGTATTAACCTGGCTGTTTTTGGCGAATAACATAAAGTCGGGAGCCGCGGGCGGCGCACCCGGTATTGCGCTAGTAAGTCTTATAGAGTTATTTGCCCTGTCAACAACAAGAACCGTGCCTATGACTCTTAACGTATTACCAGGGGCGTTTGAATAAATAACATCACCGGGTTGCAATGAAACATTAACTTCCCCGTTTATGGTTATTATAGTACTACCCGCAGAATGTGCCAGCACGTTGCCTATTCCCTGCACACTAAACTCTTTTAAATCTATATTAGCTAACGTAGTAGCGTCACCCATTATGTAATTAAAGTATATGCCTTCGCGCTCTTTCCATGTGCTTACTGTTCCGCTTTGTTTATTTGTTGCGATAGAAGCAATCCACCCTTCATCTCCTTCGTACGAGAGAGTCTTAAAGTTTTTAACGCTTGTTGGGGCATCATTGAATAAAGGTGTAACAGTTGTGTCTTCTTGCACTCCATAAAAGTTCGATCTAGGCACAGCAACCAGTGGGTTTGCATTTCGGTCCACATAAGGCGCATGCTCATACAGCTCTGCGTTTTTAAACGTGTAATACTCGTTGTTTAATGATATACCAGCTTCAGGATCGTAAGATAACCTAGTGTTCCATCCATCAACTTTTTCTTTAAACGATATGCCCTCTCCGCCTATAACAACATTGTAGGAGCCGGCATCGGAATCGTAAGCGCCTATTATACTAGGATTAACATTTGTTTTAAGTCCGTCTTGAAAAAAGTAGGACATGCCTTTATCGCTAATGTCAGTAAGACCGTCTCTTGATAACCTCATTACAGCGCCTCTAGCTTTGTCGGTAAAGTATGCTCTAAAACCAAAACTTGCAAAAGACTCCGGGTTTTTAGATATACCGTATTCGCCAACGAAAGGTATTGTTTGCCCCAATACATTAGCATTTGAAGTAACATTAGTATTGCCGTCTGCGTTAAACAGTGCGTCTTTATTTGCTAGTATTTTAAAACACTTGTCTTCTAGCAAGGCTATTAGATCCGTGTCTCGAGCATGCAACTTTTGAATTGAACCGTAAGTTGGATTTAAATCTTTAGTAATACTTTCCGCTATAAGAAACTGGTTGGTATTGTTAACTCCATTTATGGAATTAAATATGCCACTGAATATTAGCCCAGTCGCCCTACGTTCTTCTCTATACGGCTCTTCTAGTGTTGAGCTCACTCTTACACCATTACCTAAAGTTGGCGCGTTAAAATCATCTCTAATGCGGTCTGACTCAACACCATTGCCAAACGAATAACAATTATGCCAATCTATAGTTTGGTAAGCGTTTAAAACAGACACATCTATTGGAGCTGACGCTTCGTAGTAAATATCTAAGTCGGCAACTTCAATTGGTTCTGTTTCAAAAACAGCGGGGTTTGAAGACGAAAGCTCCTCTAAATCTCCAGAAAATCTTTCTCTATAAACTTTAATTTTAGCAAACTGAGCAGCGCCTCCGCTGCCGCTGTACGAAGAATCATTGAAAACTCTATTTAACTCAAACTGCATACTAGTACCTGTGCCCTGCGCCCCAAGGTTTCTGCTGTAAACACTGGTGAAAACGGATTTATCAATAATTTGATAAAAATCGTCGCTTAAATTGCCGTTATTGTATTCAAACTTTATATAACTCCCTTCTATTATATCTTTATAAAAGTTTTGAAAAGCCGCTGACGCTTGCCAAGAAGTATAGTCGTCGGTTCTTGCTGCTAGCAATCTAAACTTAAAGTTGTTGATTGCTGGCAACTGGCTTTCGCCACTGGGAGCCAAGGCGTCTTGCCATATAACTTTATGATCTGCGCTAGAGGATATACCGGTGTTGTCTGCTGAAACAGTTATGGTTTCGTCAAGTATAAGCTCAGGAACCGTTGAGGAAAACGCGGCTTGCACAGCTGTTCTAAAAAATGCTGTAGGTTTAATTTTTGCAAAAAATCTACCCTCAAACTCAGGCAAAGCAGTTCTTTCCTCTCTGTATAAGACTGCTCTAATATTTTCCCAGTCGGTTAACTGGGCTAGCCAGTTATCTCTTTGTTTTAAGTTTTCAGTTAAGAATACTTCATATACACCCCATTCAACCTCGGGGTTAGGGGTGGTATTCGTTGTAATTTCACCGGTAGGTCCTCCTTCTTTTATTTGATATATAGAAGAAGCAGCGGTTCCTGATTCGTTAAAAAACTGAATAAAAGCGGTGTCTTTAAATCCGGTTGCAAAATTACTATTTGAAATAACAGTATTGCCAGAATCTACAGGCGTAATGGTTTCCAGTGGCCCGTTAAAAGTTACTTTATTATTACCTAATTCAAACCCTACTGTAGGTGAAAACCTAGCAGCAATTGCCGACCGGGCTTTTACTTGCTTAACGTTTGATATATACTCAGGCACTTCGTTTTTTACAGATAAAAGCTTGTACTTATTATTTATAGTAACAGGCGTATCGTTGTCGTGTTCTTTTTTGAGAGTAATGTATTGCCCCTCTTGTACTTTGTTTCTTTCCGAAGAAGGAAACGAAAGCCATATTTCCCCATCTTCCGCCTCGTAATAGCGGTCTAATGCTATGTTGTAATATTCAGGGGTGGATTCTTTTATATAATACTTAAATTTTTTAATCCAGCTAGGTGCTGAAAAAGAATTTAGCTTAGCGCGTATAGAATTTACCTTCGGAGCATTTCTTTTATCAACAGAAATAGCACCGTTGTTTGCTGTGAATACAGGAGTTTCTCTACCGTAGTCGTCAATAAAAGTTACACCTACCTGGTATTCCCTATCTGTTTTTACAGAGGGTAGTCCTAAAACAGGGGATGAATGCGTAGTGTTGTTTTGTGTAGCTATTATATCGACGCTACTATTTAGTACGTCGTAGTTTTGCACGTAATTACCGTACATAACTCTATTAGCAACAACCTCTTGTGCTTTAGCTTTCTTAGGCACTGCATCGTACAGTCTTAACAACTGAGAAGACTCTATTACCCTACCTAAAGTACCGGAAGTTATATCTACATTTAAAACCGGCTGGACGCCGGCGCTAAAATCATATTTAAAAGATTCTATTAGGTAAACATTATTTGATCTTGAGCCTTTGTACAAAACCTCTACTTCGTCAACATCTTTAGGAGTAGTTTGAAAATTAGCAACAGCTATTTTTCTAATAACGCTTTCCATACCTGTGTTATTACCGTCGCGGCTTAAGTATTCAAAATACCCGGGAACGAAAGCCGGCTTAGAAAAAGGTGCATAAGGAGAGTATTCCCCGTTAGAATATTTATACCTATACGAAAACCTAGGAAAATCATTTTTAAATATAGGTTCGCCTTCTACAAGTAGCATCTCCCAGTTTAAAGTAAGGTCAGGAACATCGTCAGATATGCTGATAATTAAAATATCCACATCAGACTGGCTAGTGTAAGTATCTATGCTAGCGGTTGCTTCAAAAAAGGTTCTAGAATTGTCGTCATTAACAATATCAGCCGTTAAAGTAAATGTCGTATCACTAATACCGCTCCAAGATATAGATTGAGCTAGGCCTATATTAACAACTTGCCCTACCTCAGCGGTAAATAAATTTTTTGAAACAGTTACAGGCGTAATACCTGTTCCCGGCCCGCTGTATATAGAAGGTGATGCTATAGCTGTAAGCACTTGCTGTGGTGCTTTTTTAATAACCGTAATATCTGAGGCTATAAAATCTCTAGTTGCACCGTAAACGTGCGTTGTTGAGTTTAGCGTAGAGCCTGATTGTACTGATCCGGCTTTAAACGTGTCTATGTTAATTACTCTAGGCTCGTTTAAATCGTCTGTCCAGAACAGTTGATTCTCTAAAATGTTTACACCAGTGATAAGGTTTAACTTATTAAAGTTTAATACACCATTTACATCAACTAGGACGGGGGCTACAATACCTGTGGTTTGGTCGTATTCAACAATAGCATCCGTGCTAGAATCCGCTGAATTTAAAAACCAATATATTTTTTCGTTTTGTGAGTCTTTAATAACGCCGATACAAACGGGGTTTTGTAACCCAAAGCTTGATTGCCAAAACACATCTGGCCCAGTGCTTCTTAAGTTCTTCTTAGTATTACCAAGTATATTTTCTACGGCACCTACATCAGATCCTTCAGATGTACTTACCTGAATATTCTGGGCATCGCGATATTGTCCATTAGGTACCAACCTTTCATCAAGGTCTTTGTTCATTTTACCCTGGATAAATGTATGCTGTAGCTTAGCCATATATTAGTGTTTAATCCACTTGGATTGGTTTCTCATTACTTGTGCTAATTCAGATATCTTAAGATTAGACAGGCGCAATTTAGCGTTACGTTTAGCAGCAACCATTTCTTTTTTAAACCTTGTTACTTGGTACTCAGGGGTATTGGCTCTTGTTCCTAAAATTGCATGAGTAATATACTTATACACTGCTTCTTCAGCAAACTTGTGCACCCGCATTTCTTCTTCTGTGCCAAGGCCGTCACTAATGTACTTTAATGTAATTATGCGGTTTACCATATCTGAACTAAAATGCACAATGCCGTTCAGCTGGTCTATATAAAAAACCCCGTTCATTTGCGCTGCCTCCGGTTGCAAACCATAGCGTCTACCGTAGCGGTACATATTAAAAAGCATGCCTTCGTTTACCGCATTGTCTTGCGGATTGTTATATGGCGCTCCGTAGTAATCCGAACTAAACCTCTTTAGCGTTTCAGACTCTTGTGCTTTGAGCATATTACCGGCATCGTCAAACGTGTATTGATAATTGTTATCTTGTGCAATAGCGGAAGGGTTACTTGAATCACGAATAGGATATATAATTCTTTCAATACCATTAGCGTCTACCCAAGACATCCGTACATAATTAACGTAATCCTGTGGCAATATCATTGACAGCGAAGGCGGTATTTCTATTTCGTATGCTTTTTGCGAGGGTAGCGTGTCAAAGCTAAATTCTTGAATGGCACGCTGTGCGTGAAAAGCTACGTCTGTTCTTTTGATCTTGCTTATAATTTTATCTTCACCTACATAGGCTATCATAAAATTATTAACCATATCTTTAAGGCTAACAAACTGGTAGTCACCGTAATCTTCATCACCACTATTCCAAACGCCGTCGGCGCCAAGATAATAAGCTTCGCTAGTTTGATTTAATAATGCCATGTGTTAAGATTTTTCTTGTTGAGTATTGCGTGCTTCTTCTTGAGCAGCTATTTGGTACACTTGCAATTCGCGTGTTGAAATACCAGCAAGCTCTAGTATTTTCATTACTAATTCTGTTTCTTCAGAAGCGTGAAGAAGAAAATTCTGAGAAGTGGAAGCGTTGTATTGAGCAACGCCGTTAAGTGTATTGTAAGCCCACTCTACTGTAGTGGGTCTTTTAATATAATTACACGTTACACCAGCAGTTAACTCAACTGTACCATATACTTTGTATCCGTCGTCGCTAGCTACAAAAACAGGTCTTGTATCAGTGGGCTTGGTTAAAGGCGCTTGGTTTATGTATAAAAACTCTTTTTGATTAATTCTTTCAACCTCTGTATTATTATAGATAAGTGTACCTATGCGATATAAATCAGCTGGAGGTGACCAATAATTAATAGCAGGAGCAGGCGATGTGCTGTAAGTCATTGCAGCAGTAACCTCAAATAAGTTTATTTTTTCGTTGAGAATGTTGAGCATGTCGGAGAACTCCGTGTCGTTTCCATGCATTCTACCGAACTGGTTGATGTCATAGAAGTATTGCTCGAATAGATCCATCTGTGCTTGATTAGCAAACAGATTAAATTCTTGAGGCGTAACATACCCTCGTTGCTCTTTATTGAGTATACTTAATACTCGTTGATAAACAGTGTCTACGCTTACGCTCATAATGTTTTATGTTATTAAAGTGGAGACCGCGTTAGCGATCCCCACCATTTGACTTATAGTCGTTTTTCAATTACATTCAATACTTCCATACCTTCATCTGTTTTGAAGAATGCAGCAAGCGCTGAATAAGGGTGCTCGTCAAAAGGAACAGTCATGATCTTGCGTTTATTTTCGCCGTACATAAATGTTCTATTGTCACTTGATAATGTTAGCAATCCACGCTCTGTGGCTTTGATCCCAATATTTCTTAGTTCCACGTTATCGTCGTTGGCTAGCTCTAAGAACAAACCAGGTCGTTTACGCGCAAATATAAGTAAATCTCTTTTAAGTTCCTTAGAAGAGAGCTCAGATACCTTAGATCCGCTCTGGACACGCATTATTGCTTCAGCCTGGTCAACCGACATAACTTTAGCGGCATTAAGTGCTTCTAATTCCATTTCAATCCAATCAACTTCGTTTTCAGCTATTGACTCAGGTTTATACTCTGCAATTATACCCGCAGTAACGAACGGGTGTACAGATAAAAACTTTTGCATTGCTATGTTCTCTTTTGGAACTCGTAAGATACCGTTTCTTAAAACAATACGCCCTAATGTTACTGTACCTTCCTGCTCATCAACAAATGGAGAGCGTTGGTTTGTAGCATAGCGTATTTCTCGCTGGTATCCTTTTTCTTTGTCAAAGTAAAGCAATGGGCTTTTTGTAGAGTGCATTGTAGGAACAGTGTAAGCTAAAGGCTCTTTGCCGCTCGCTAGTTCATACAATCGGTCTTTAAAAACCCATTCATCTTTTTTCCTTGTAGCTTTTTTTGTTTCAGGTTGAATAGTTGCAAGAACTTCTGGTTCTGGTTCAACATAGGTTTCAACTTTTGCTTTTGGTGCAGCTTTTTTAGCCGCGGGTGTTTTTGCTGTTGCCATGATATAATATAATTAAATAAAGGTAATAATTACCCCCGCCGCAAGGACGAGGGTAATATTAAATTAATGCTTATGCGTTAATTGTTTTCTTCAACAATACGAAGTTGTTGGCCGCTTGAGTACACATTGTACGCTCTGAAAGCATGTGCACGTTCATTTCATCAGCATCGCTAGTGTAATTTCCACCAACTGAGCCAGTAACCCAAGACTTCATACGACGATCGTCTGCTTCAGAAGCACGGTAACGAACGTGTAAGAAAGGACGTGAGATGTTCTTGCCTAATTGTTGGTCATAAACAGTAGAAGTACCTGCAGGAACGATTACACCTTCAATGTCGCCGATAGATCCGCGAGTAGTTGAATCGTTCAAGTATTTCCAGTCAGTCTTGTAGAAGTCATAAGAACCACGACGGAATCCAGAGAAACCTAAGTTCAATGCCATATCTTCAGAGTTGTCAAATACACCGTAAGATGTACCGCCAGCTCCGTAAGAATTCTGTGCAGCAAGCATGTTGTCGATAGACAAAGAAGTTGCGCGATCCAAGAACATCATGTTCTCTTCAATAGCACCTTGCTTATCAAGCTCAGAAAGAATAGTATCAAACTCACCTAGCCCGTTAGCACCGCCAAAATCAGCGTTGTTGTAAACCAAGCCGCGCTCTTCCAATACAGAGAACAAACCTTGAGTACCCTGTAGATTCGTTCCGGAAGCATCGGCAAAACCGCGAACACCATCACCATCTACTTGTGCTACTTTTTCAGACTCAACCATAGACATTTCTAGGTAGTCTTCAAAACGCAAGCGAGACTCATGCTCAGACTTCAGGTACCACATGTAACCAGAGGTTCCAGCTTCAGTAGTTACTTCAACCCAACCGATCTGTGCTGTGTCAGAGCCGTTAACGCTATACTTGTCACGTAAGATAATAGGCTGGTTAGAAAAATGATTAAACGAAGCGTCTAATGAGTTACCAGCGTTTACAGATCCTTTACCATACTCAGAGCCGTATACGAATAGACTTAAGTCAGTGTCTCCGCGTAATGCAGCGGGTACCAAAGCATCAGATGTATCGTACACTTTAATAGCAGCTGTTTGAACTGTAGCTGAAGTAGCTACAACGCTTACTACAAAAGCTTTAAAAGTGGTGATAGCTCCACCTGCAAGGCTTTGGCTAACTACTAGAGTCATACCTGGGCCAATCAAAGAAGGCTTAGCTGCAGTTTGAGCAATCAATAATGCAGTACCGCCTGCGTTAACTTCAACGTTATCGTAAGCAATGTGTAGACGACCTTGTTCAGACCATACTACTTGATCAGAGGCCATAGGCATCTCTGCTCCCACCATACGTAAGAATCCGCCGATCGTACGATTACCGTAACGCTCTACTTCTTTCTCGTATACCTCAGGAAGAAATTGTTGTGTAAAGTCCATCTCCCCTAATGGGATATAGTTGTCACCGAACAAGCCCTTAACAGGACGTGGTGTTAGGTGCGCTAAATTTGCCAGACTAGCTGGCGCTGTTGCAAATGCCATTTGTGTAAAATTTTAAATGGATTATTATTTTTTAAACTTAACCTTAAGCTTAGAGCTGTTAGTTCCACTGTCAACTGCGCGTATTTTCCACCCATTAGCCGCTGTTACTTCTTCGTGAACCCCTCTCGGGTTCATATCAACGTTTTTTGTGCGGGCCATACTATCCTTTACTGCATCGGCTTTGCCTTGCTCATAAAAGTGTTGTGCGACTTGATCAGCGTTCATTGCGGTGAACAGCGATTTATGGTAGCCTTTAGCATCCGACATTTCACCTTTTTCGTTCAAGAACTTCTTGATAAAGTTGTTAATGTCACCTTGGGTTTCCTTAACCTTGCCAGTGTCGTTAACTTTGAAGCGGTACTTCTTGTCTCCAACGTTGTAATCAAACCCTTGAAAACTTTCGTTGAATACTTTCGCGCTTTCGCGTTTAAACCTACTGGTTTGTTGTTCTGCAATTTTAGCAGCATCCTCACTCTCTTTTGTATAGCGACCAAAAAATTCAACCGCTTTTTGCTGGTCAGGGTTTAACCTGGACCCAGCCTTAATTTCATCGTAATATTTAGACTTTAAACTGTCTAAATGATCTTTAGCTTCCGACAGTGCGCGCTTGCGTTCTATCTTTTTCAAACGAACCTCACGTTCATCGTCAAGATCTTCGTCGTAAGCAAATTTGTCATTTAATAGAAAATCTATATCTTCTCTATCGTATGCTTTGTATTTTGTTTCGTAATATTCACGAAGCAATTGATCTTCGTTTAATTGCGAGTAGTCTGTATTAAGTCGTACGTAATCCTCTAAAGTACCGCCCGTCTCATCCATAAAATCAACAACTTTCTGAATGTTTTCAGGTAAGTTCGCGCCTGCTTTTGCGGATTCCTCAATTGCTGTAGCTACGTCTTCTTCAAGTTGTTCCGCTACCTCTTCGACTTCTTCGTCTGTAATCTCTTGCAGTGCGGACTCTTGTCCTACTACTTCTTCTTGAACAGGCTCTTCTTCTCTGGCAGGTTCTTCAACTGCTGCTTCGATGTTTTGCTCTGGTACTTCTTCGCTAACTGCGGGTTCGTCGCGTACAGGAACCTCATCTGTGCTTTGCTCTTGAACGGCATTAGCTTGCATGTTTACTTTGATAGTGCCATCTTCGTCGACGCCCACTACCGGATTGGTTTCTTCACTCATGATAAGATATTATAAAATTGTTATTACTATAATTACCTAGGTTCAAAGGTACCTAAGCCGAACCCTCCGCCAAGTATATCGTTTCCAGAGGATTCGAAATTTTTAGGTGGTGAGTCATTTTTTCTTTGATCAATCAACTCGCTTTGTTGAGTCGCTTGCATTTTAGTTCTTTCGTCTTTGCGATCTTCTTTTTGCGTCTCTTTAGACTTCTGGCCATCAACCTCAATGCCTTTAAGCTGCATGTTGTACTGGAACTCCAAAGCCATAAGCTCTTTCTTAAGCGCAACCTCCTGTTGCATTTTTTGCTGGTCGATCTGCGCTTTCATCTGCTCAAGCTGTGCCTTCGTTTGGAACAGTGCTTGGTCTTTTTGTACTTCAGCTTGTGCTGCAACCTGTTGTGCCTGAGCATTTGCTTGCGCTTGCGCTTGTATGTTTTGCTGCTGCATTTCCTGATCGCGCAATTGTTTTTGCTTTCTACGTAGTTTTAACAGCTGATTAGCTAGCTTTAGATTCTTAACTTCACGTATGTCAATTGCATCTGATAAGTCTATAAGGCCAGCGGATAGCGCGGTTTGTATGTTATTTTCTAGCATGCCTTTTTCTTCGTCATCTGGCGATAACTCTAGAACAATGCCGAAATCATGTAGATACAAATCGTTTAGCTCTTCCAACACACCTACGTTAAAACCGCCTATTTTTTGAATAAATGCTTCTTTAGATGGACTGTACTCAAGTATGTCTGATATCCTAAGCGATAAAGACTCTGCTGTGTCGGCTGTTAAAAACAACCCCGAGTCTAATATATGTCTTGTAGCTGTGTTTGAATTTGCTGCTGCTAATTTCTGCACACCAACTAATGCCCGCGCATCGGGGCTTGAACCATCACGAGCTTCATTAAGACCCGTTACATCACGGATCATTTGTAGGTAATAGTTGTATGTTTGAATTAATGTTTGTAGCTTCTGGCCGCCAGCACCGGTCTGTAACGGCTGAATAGGCACTTTACCAGGATTCATATCACCCTCTTGTGTAAATGATCTACCAATAACAGAACCCGTTTGGAAGAACATATTAAGCGCCTCTTGCGGATTGTAGTTTGTTCCGTTGCCTAAATCAATTTCAGCAAGACCGTCAGCATCCATATAAACGCCGTCGGGCATCATCTTAGATAGGACCTGCTGCATCTTTAAATGGGTAAGCTGTACCATATCAGCAAAACCCGTACAACGGCTTACAATAGATTCAATACGACCCCTGTACATTCTTGGAGCTACAATGCTGTAATTCATTTTTACTTTATTGTAATCACTTTTAGGGCGTACCATATTTTTAGCCATACCCCATTTTAACAGCATACTAGGTCCTAATATCATAGCTCCCTCGTATA
>Ga0257120_1001605_pt1 | contig 14634 bp, 15 predicted proteins | sample SI106_10metaG_FD_190153 | JGI IMG/M metagenome (GOLD analysis project Ga0257120, IMG submission 190153) | Marine microbial communities from Saanich Inlet, British Columbia, Canada - SI106_10 | ecosystem: Environmental > Aquatic > Marine > Inlet | place: Canada: British Columbia | collected... | reverse complement strand
GAGAAGAGCGCAAGGCTCAGATACTAGATGCGGCTTTGCATGTATTCGCAGAAGAGGGTTATCATTCTGCCTCCGTAAGCAAGGTAGCCAGGCGTGCTGAGATATCTAAGGGCCTGATGTATAATTTTTTCATAGTAAAGAAGAGGTGCTTCGCGCGCTAGTAATTGACTTGTTCGATTATGCTATGAATGCATTGAAAATCAAACCTGAGGAGGTTATTTCAGATGAACGGTTTAAGGAAATTATTGAACTCAGCATCTTTATCCCACTGCAAGAACCACAGAGATGGAAGCTCTATATGTCGCTTGTGTTTCAGCAAAATGTTGCAGAGCTTTTAATGTCTGAAATGGAACCTAGAATGGGGCCACTTATGCAACAAATGATGGTTTATTTTCAAGGAAAGGGCTATGAAGATCCTATGTCTATGATGCGCGTGTTTAGCGCGACATTGGATGGGATTCAAATGCACTGCTTGCTTGACCCAAAGACCTTTCCGACCAAAAAAGCCCAAGAATATCTTATCAATCAATTCGTATAATCATGAAGATTGCAATCACTACAATACTCCTATTATCATTCGTTTTCTCAGGCATAACGGAAGACGCGATTGACATTATCAGGAAGGCTGAGGAAAAAATGCGCGGGAAGAAATCTTCTTACACAGAGATGACTATCGAGAAGGTTCGTCCAAAATGGACATGCAAGTATTTCCAAGCCAATTACACCGCTCGTTAGCGCCTCTCTTGTGGGAATATATTCACCCGGAGTAAATGTTGTTTTCTTAATGTCCTCAATGTCGGTGGCAGTGGCTAGTAATTGGGATTTCTCAGTTTTTGCGCAGACAACAATACTGGACAATGGCAGTTATTTTCAGAATTACGGAACTTCGGTTTTTGCGAGGCTGAAGTGGGGCTTTTGATCTAAGGGAATTGTACCGCGACTGTTCCTTTTGTATTTTTATCCTCGGCAGCCCAAGCTGGTCCGTTTTCTAATACCCTAATTGCTTCTGCATCACAAGCTGTGCAGAGCGATTTCACAATAACGATTTTCTTGGGCTTACCATTTCTATCTATTTCAAACGATAAAATGACCGCCCCTGTAGGCATTCCTTCAGAAGTGTTTAAGTTCTTTTTAAGATAAGATTGATATGCAGGCATTCCGTCTTTCGGGCTAGCGACCAATCCTTTTTCTTTTGCCTTTACCGGAACCATAGGCGCTGATTTTTTCATTTCAGATTTTTCGGACATGACACCAGAGACTTGTTCTAGATATTGGTCCGCTGAATTAGTTTCCATCACTGATTTTTCTAACACTTCAGCGGCAGATGCATCACCTTCGTTCAAGGCAATGGCATTCTCATCACTCACTGATTCTTCCTCCCAATTATTGCTTGAGGTGCTTTCTTCTTTAAGCCTAGGTTCGTTAGTAGCCATAGCATTTTGTTCTGCTTGGGGCATTGGAGTAGCTATTGGTGACTCATCATTTAAAGCATAGGTGTTGTCAAGGTCATCAATCTGAGAAGACGAATCTGTAGATTCTATTTGTTCCTGATATTGGAAGGCATAGGTCCCAAGAGTGTCGAATTGTGTTTCTCCGTTCCTTGGCTCGTATATTTCATCATCGTTGCTGCTTACTGCGTTCTCGTTCGATGAAGAATTGAAAACAGTAAAATATAGAGAAAGTCCAACCGTTAAAACGGCAGCTATTCTCGCAGCGATTTTCCAACTATAAGTGAAAAGAAACCTATTGGATTGCGAGTCTAGCCGATCGTCCAGCTCATCCATTGCTTGTTGAATGTCTGACGTTATCATGCCTTCAAATCCCTCCATTGCCTCATACAAGAACGCATCTTTTTCTGCCTTTTTTTCAAAGGCATGAGCTTCATCTGCACTTTTCCTGCGCATGAAATAACTCTTGATTTGTTTTAATATTTCGCTATCGTGCTTCATTGACTTCCTTCAATGCAGATTTTTAAGTTCCTCTTACCGTTTTGAATGTTGCTTTTCACTGAGTTCAGGTTCAATTTTAATTCTGCAGCAATTTCTAGGTAGCTCTTTTTGCTTAAATAAAACTTTTCCACGCAAGCCTTTTGCATGTCCCTTAGTTGATCCAAACATTTTTTCAAAGCCTTTTCCTTTTTATCGGCTTGATCAATAGGATGCACTTCGGTGGCAATTTCCATATCTCGATCTGAGATTTCTATATGAATGACCTTCTCACCGCGTTTTTTCATCAAACAATAGTTCTTGGTCAAGACATATAAATACGCTCTGAAATTCTTGATTTCCGTATTTATTTCAAGTGTAAGTAAACGCTCAAATACTTCCATCGCTGAATCTTGAGCTCCATGCTTTTCACCAACATATTTCATGCAGACCCCAAATACAAGGGTCATATGCTTGCGAAAAATCTGAGCCATTAAATCACGCTCTTTAGTCTCTACAAATTCTTTGTAAAGATCCTCATCACTCCTTTCGGGTGCATTTGCGAGATCTATGAAATGAGGTTGAACCAAAGTTTATGAAGTGATTTTATGGAATCTGATTTCAAGTTGCATCCTACTACCAAACACCAAATTTATTACAATGAAAAAGTTCACCTTAATATTCGTTTGTGGCCTAATTGGTTTATCAGGAGTTGAGCAGGCAAAGAAGCACATTTTAAAAGGACAAGTAACAGATATCGATGGCCAACCTATTAAAAAAGCCTTGGTTTTAGATATTTCAATAGCCGATTCAACCCGCACAGATGATGGCGGATTGTTTTCGCTTTATTCTAGTGTTGAAATTAAGTCCGTTGAGGTTTCAAAGGCGGGCTGCGATGATACTCGAATGAGCTCTAACGGTTCAACGTTTATCACGATAAGAATGGCAGTGAAACAAGATATTTCTGAACCAGAAATCTCCATAATACCTGATTGTGTCATCCCTCAATTAAAGGATGAGAAAAGTATGGAAATGTCAATGGAAATTATTTCAATGGATGCCACTAACGCAAGTATGACGCGTCACAAGGCAATGAACATGGGCGGAAGTTATATGTGGCAATCTCCTATAGAAGCCAATACAGAAACGTATTCAGAATTTTCGGAAAACGACTTTCACCTCGTGAAAAATGAGCCATTAAGTACCTTCTCAATTGATGTGGATCGCGTCTAATATTCAAACATGAGAAGATTTATCAATAATGGATAATTACCTCCGGCAGATGCGGTTAGATTTGAAGAAATGATCAACTATTTCAATTATGATTATGACTCACCAAAGGGGAAAAACCCAGTGAAAATTTTCACAGAGGTGTCCCAATCTCCATGGAATTCAGATCATCAATTGGTGCACATAGGGGTGAAGGCCAAAGACTTGGATGCAGCAAGTCTTCCAGCAAGCAATATTGTTTTTCTAATTGATGTGTCGGACCCGATGAGTGCTGCTAATAAGTTGCCTTTGCTAAAATCCTCTATGAAAATGGTGGTCCAACAAATGCGCAAGGAGGACAAGGTTGCGATCGTAGTATATGCTGGAGCTGCCGGCCTTGTTTTAGAATCTACTTCAGCAGCAGAGAAGCAGAAAATAATCACAGCCATTGATAACTTAATTGCGGGTGTTTCAACAGCGGGTGGAGCTGGAATCAAGTTGGCTTACAAAGTAGCTGTCGAGAACTTAATTACAGATGGAAACAATAGAATCGTATTGGCTACTGATGATGATTTTAATGTTGGTGCTTCGAGCGATGATGATATGGAAAAACTCATCGAATTAAAGCGCAGAGTTACTTGATGAAATCAATACTGCAAATCGCTAGAGTATAAATAAAGGTCATTCCATCTGGGTGGCCTTTATTGCTTTAATAGATCCGCCACAACAAACGTGCTTCCTCCTACAAAAATTAGGTCATCGGATATGGCTGCGGATCGAGCGGCTGATGTTGCTTCGTTAACATTAGGATGAGCACTGAATTTTAAATCTACCTCAGTCGCAATTTGAACTAAACGGCTCACAGGCATGGCTCTGGGGATATCTGGCTCGCACAGATATAGTTTAGCGTCATTCGGAACTAACTCTAGAATACTCCTAACATTTTTATCATTCACAAAGCCCAGAACTATGTGTAAGTCGTGGTATGGAGTAGTTTTTAATTGCTCAAAAACAATCTCAAGACCTTCTACATTATGAGCAACGTCACATATTAATTTGGGTTTGTCCAGTATCATATCCCATCTGCCTCTGAGGCCTGTGTTTATTAAAACATTACCGAAGCCTTTTTGAATTTGATTTGAGTCTATATTCCAACTAAGTTGAGATAGCTTCTCACAGCTGATGACAACAGTTTGAAAGTTTTCCTTCTGGTATTGCCCCTGAAGAGGTGATAAAGGAATGTCATCTGGAAATTGCTGATCGGCAAATGTGATTGGCGAATCTCTGTCTAATGCAATTTTGCGAAATATGCCCTCGGTTTCTCTTTGTGATCTGCCGATTATTACTGGCTTATTCTTCTTGATTACTCCAGCTTTTTCTTTTGCGATTTTACCAGGGGAATCACCTAAAAATTGGCTGTGGTCTGAACCGATGTTTGTGATAATCGATAGTTCTGGGGTTATTACATTAGTCGAATCTAAGCGTCCACCCATTCCAACTTCAACTATTGCTATGTCTACTTTTTCCTTTGCGAAATAATCAAATGCTAAGCCAACGGTCCACTCGAAAAAACTCATATTCAAGGTATCCATTGCGGCTTTATTTTGACTTACAAACTCTACCACCTTATTCTCTGGAATCATTACCCCATTAATACGAACACGCTCACGGAAGTCTACTAAATGAGGTGAGGTGTATAGGCCAGTTTTGTAGCCGGCTTCTTGAAATATGGAGGACAATAAATGAGAAACAGAACTTTTACCATTGGTCCCCGCTACATGTATGGATTTGAATTGGTTTTCAGGATTTCCTAAATGGCTCATAAGTGCCACAGTCGAATTTAAGTCAGCTTTATATGCTGCTTGTCCAATACGTTGATACATGGGTAGTTGCTGGTATAGATAATCCAGCGTTTTAGAAAACGTCATTCCAGCGTAAACACGAATTTAATTTCACCCTTTTTCTCAGCTGGATCGTCAGGGTCTGGATCAATGGTTGCTGATCTTACAGCTTCTTCCACGGCTTTTATCATTGCAGCATTGTTAATCGTAGTACCTCGAACGCCACTGGTCGCACGAACATATTTTCCGTATTTATCGAATATTACTTCGACTACTATTACTCCACTTTCTTGCCAATTTCCTTTAACTCTAGGTTTGTTTCTAAACCCTCGACCACCAAAACCTTTGAGTGAAGCGCCTGTGCCAGACCCACCTGAAAGTGAACCGCCAGTGGGTGTGCCTTCAGCTCTTCCATGATCTCCGGCTTCGCTAGAACTTCCCTGACCTTTGCTGTCGTTGTCCTCGTTCGTTGCAAAAGGATTAGCGATTGCTTCTTTCAGCCGTTTGTCCAACTCAGGCTTAGTTTCTTCAACCTTTTTCTGTTTTACTTCTTTAGGTGCAGCGATGGCTGATTCTGTGTTTTGAGTAGCCACTTCTTCAACGGCATCAACAGGGTTGGTTTCAACAGGTTCGCTCACAGGTTCAGTGATTTCCTGCGGTTCGGAGCTTTGCGGTTGCTCTTCTCCCGAGCCGAGATCCGTATTACCAAAATCCATTTCTATTTCCATTCCAATTTCATCTGGAAGGGGGTTTGGCATGGTAAGTCCGGTAAATAAGAAAATGATAAGAAGTGCTACGTGAAATACTATAGTCGCAATTATTCCTTTCTTCTTATTATCGTCTGGAGCCTTCATTACTTGGGTTTAGTGGCTATAACGATACTAAATCCGTTTTCTTTTGCGATGGAAAGAAAACTTACGGTTTCCCCCGTTGGTACAGTCTGGTCAACCCTAAGTTCGATTACCGGTTTTTCCACCTCAGTCTTCCTTTGTTTTAGCAAACTTCTTAGTTCTTCTTTACCTACATCTTGACCGTCCAGATTGTATGTTAAGTCTGATTTAATAGCAACGGAAATTTTTGGATGCTCTGTGGTTCTAGCCTTTCCAGTGGGTAAGTCAACTTTCGCCCCATATGGAGAAACCAAAGTTGAGAGTATGATGAAGAATATGAGTAAAAGGAAGACAATGTCCGTCATGCTGGACATGTTAAAGCTTACTTCTACCTTATTTCTGGATTGAATCGCCATTACTCTGCTGGTTCTTGTAACAAGTCCATAAACTCGATTGTAGTTGCCTCCATTTTGTGCACTACTTTTTGCACTCTGGCTACTAATACATTGTAAGCGATGTATGCAATAATTCCAATGATTAGGCCTGCTACTGTTGTTACCATTGCCTGCATTATTCCACCAGAGAGTTGTTCGATTTCAATGCCTGCATCGCTAATTCTCATCTCATGAAAAACGACAATCATACCGATTACCGTTCCAAGGAAGCCAATCATTGGTGCAGCTCCTGCAATGGTAGCTAAGGTGCTTAAGCTTTCCTCAAGCTTGAAAAGTTCCAATTTGGCAACGTTTTCAACGGCAGCGCTTATATCCCCAAGAGGTTTGCCAATTCGCTTAACCCCTTTTTGAATCATTTTTGGAAATGTCCCTTCAGTCTGCTTGCACAGATGATTAGCGGCATCAATTTTTCCTTCATGTATAAAATCTTTGATTTGATTCATGAATTGTGGATCTTCTTTAGATGCTTTTTGAATGGCTAAAAAGCGCTCGATAAATATGTAAACCGCAATTACAGAGAGGACGCCTAACGGTAGCATGATGTACCAACCACCATTTGCAATTAACTCAAAAACCGACAAGGTTTCCATAGTTGGCACAACTTCTTCAGCGGCCGCAGCCGCTTCTGCACCATCAGTGGTGATTTGCAGGAGTAGATTCAAAAGCATACAAACTTGATTTTAATGATAAGCTAAGGTAGCTTGACCATGTGCCATTGAATCTCGAGGATTTGTTTACTTGTGAAAAGAGCTCTGTTAATTCGCCAACCAGAATCTATTGTTTGATTGAGAAGACCAAAGACAATTGAAATTCTTTTAATGCAATAGCATTTCCATTCCAATAAATGTGAATGCTCCTGCTATGTACCCGATGAAGGCTAGTAGGGAGATCTTCTTTACATACCAGATGAAATCGATGCTGAGAATGCCCATAACAGCAACACCAGCTGCAGAACCAATTATTAGGCAACTTCCCCCCGTGCCAGCGCAATAAGCTAAGAATTCCCAAAAGGAGTGGTCCACTGGATAAGCTTGTCCCTTAATTGCCTCGGTACCGGCAGGTAAAAGGTCATACATACCCATAGCGCCTGCAACGAGTGGCACGTTGTCCACAATGGAACTTAATACACCAATTACCATATTTATGGCATACATGTTCCCGATGGTCTCATTCAAAAATGTAGCCATGATACGCAGATGCCCAGCAGATTGTAGCGAGCCGACAGCGGCAAGTATGCCGAGGAAGAATAAAACACTAGGCGTATCAACTTTTTGAAGAACTCCAATAACAGATAATTTACTCTTATCAGCTTGGTTTTTAGATCGGTGCATTATTTCCGTAACGGTCCAAAGTACGCCAAGTCCCAGGAGAATTCCCATGTAAGGGGGTAGATGTGTTACCGTTTTAAAAACGGGAACAAATAATAATGCCCCTACACCTAGAAATAATACCAGTTTCTGCTCAAAAGGTGTTGTTCGATCTTCCAAATGATGCCTTTCAACCATTCCCAACTTTCTAGTTACTTCACCTTTCAATGAAAACGATAAAATTGTGAGCGGCACAATCATCGCTACAATTGAGGGAATGAGAAGCTTGATGACAATATTGGCGGCTGTTACCTGTCCACCGATCCATAACATAATGGTTGTAACATCACCAATTGGAGACCAAGCTCCTCCAGCATTGGCGGAAATGATCACCATTCCTGCGAACAGCCATAGATCTTCCTTGCTTTTGATTAGCTTCTTTAATAGAGCAGACATAACAATCGCAGTAGTTAGGTTGTCTAAAGCTGCTGACAAGAAGAAAGTGAGAACACAAAGAATCCACACCAACTTAACCTTGTTAGCGGTATTTATTCGATCTGTTATTAAGGCAAAACCTTCATGAGCATCAATAAGCTCGACAATAGTCATTGCGCCAAGTAGGAAAAACAAAATTTCGGCAATTTCGGATAGATGATGACCAAGCTCATGAGTGACATAATGTTGAGCGTCTGTTGTTTGCCCTTCATTCAGTAGGGCGTATTCTTTTAAGTACTCCATGAAGCCTACAGAGCCTTCGAGAATTACATCTGCGCTTAGGGCAAAAATGGTCCAAGTAATTGCACCAACGAGCAATGCACTCGCAGCTTTATCAATATGAATAGGGTGTTCAAGCGCGATCATTAGATAGCCTACCACGAATACAACAACCATTAATAAAAACATAGACTAGTCGATTTTAAGATTTTTCGAGATGTAAAGTTTGTGTTGGAAATGCAAAATCTGCATTGTGCGCATTCACAATGCGCATTATTTCAAAATTGATTTCTTCTTTGATGTTAAGGAAGGTGCTCCAATCCATGGTGTCTATATAATAGAGTACCATAACGTCTAATGAACTGGCTCCAAATTCCACAAAATGAATCTCCCCATCTTGATTGGTATGGTCGTGGTTATCAACAAACTTTTGAATGTCAGACACAATTTCCTTGAGCTGAGATTCGGATGAATCATAAGTGACCCCAATTTTGAAACTCACTCTTCTATAGGTTCTTAATGAGAGGTTGTCCAGTACATTGTTCACCATCATTAGATTTGGAATAGTGAGATAACTTTTCTCTAATGTTCGAAGGCGAGTACTTCTGAATCCGATTTTCTCCACAGTCCCAGTAACGTTGTTTACAGTTACTAGATCTCCAATGATAAATGGCTTGTCAAAAAATATGATGAATGAAGCTAACAGGTTTTCTAGACTTTCCTTAGCGGCCAATGCTAATGCGAGCCCTCCAATTCCCAATCCAGCAATCAATGCCCCAATATCCACTTTAAACACCGCCCCAAGCATTATAAATACTGCAAGCACGATGATTACCACTCTCAGCATCTCCACTAAGAATACGACTACTTGGTCGTCTGATTTACTTTCAGTTAACTCTGCACGTTCGAGCATTACAATTCCAATGAAACTTGCAAGCCGTATGGCAATCCATGTGAATATAACCCCAAGAAAAAGTAGATAGAAACTATGAAATACTAAACGCAAACCAAATTCACTCCTTGGAGCTAGATCCCACGATTCGGGATACTCAATATGATTTGTACATACAAATAGAACGATTAACATAATTAGCCAGCGCAGAGGTGCTCCAACCAGTTTATACAATTGATCTTTGTCTATAGCTGAATCCTTTTTTGCGATTAATTTAAAAACTAGATCACTGATTTTGTGAGAAACAAAGAATTGAAATAGGGCGCCAACCAATAAAGATCCAACTACCCATGCATAGGCCTGCATGGTGTTTCCAAGAAATTGTAGTTCAAGAAATTGATTCATGTCCATATGCTGATTAGACCAACTGCGTTAGCGCAATTTCAAATGCGGACTTGGCAATCTTCATAGTTTCCTTGTTGCGATTGTAAACGTTTTCTAGAGCATCACCAATTGTTTTTGAAGCATCGCTAAATATTGCGACATCTTCAGCTTCATAGGCATCGCTCATGCAATATGCAAATACCCTAGCCATTCCACAATTCGCAATAAAGTCGGGTAGCAAGCTGATTTTGTCATCAGTATAATCTCCAATAGGTCCAAAGAAAATTTCTGGATCTGCAAATGGGACATTAGCACCAGATGATATTACTTCTAGTCCACCGCCAATCATCTGATCAACCTGTTCCTTTGTGATTAATCTAGATGCAGCGCAAGGCATAAATACCTCTGCGCCCATGCTCCAAATTTTTTCATTTACTTCGTCAAATGACAACATGTTCTCAGCACCCAGGGCGCTACCATCTTTGCCTTTGAACAGTTCTGTAATTTCATCGAAAGTGAAACCATCAGGGTTCATAAGACCACCTACGCGATCGATAATGCCTACGACTTTCGCTCCAGCTTGTGCCATGTAGAACGCAGCTGCAGAACCAACGTTACCCCATCCTTGAATAATAACTCGCTTTCCTTTAACATCACTGTTATTCCAGATTTTGTAATAGTGAAGCACAGCTTCAGAAACACCATACCCAGTGATCATATCTGCAACTACGTAACCTCGTGATGTATCTGGAGAATATTTCGAATCAGTCAACACTTTAGAGACACCTTGTCTGAGGTGGGTTACTTTGCTCAAGTGCTGCCCTGCGTTGGGCTCAAAATGACCGTTGACAATCCCTTCCTGAGGATGCCATAAAGCGTAGCTCTCAGTGATGGGAATTACTTCATGAATTTCATCAACATTTAAATCTCCACCCGTTCCATAATAATTCTTTAGCAATGGGTAAACCGCCTTGAACCAGCGTTTGAGTACGCCATCTTTTCTTGGATCTCTGGGGTCAAAATTAATTCCTGATTTTGCTCCACCGATAGGGGGCCCCGCAACGGTGAACTTGACTTCCATAGTTTTCGCTAAGGACTCCACTTCACGCTTGTCTAGACCAACTCGCATCCTAGTTCCGCCACCAGCCGCACCGCCTCTTAAGCTGTTAATTACAACCCAGCCTTTTGCCTCGGTTTCAGAATCACTCCATTCAAATACAATTTCAGGAGTTTTATTTTCAAACTTGTCAAGTAGATCTTTCATATCGATAGGATTTGACTGCTATAAACGCGGGTGCAAATGTATAAATTCGACTTACCTGTATTCCACGATTTTGGCGATACTTTCTTGCTAAAAAATTGTTTCGGTTAAGGCAAATACAAAGCGCCAGCTATTGAGTTAGAACTTGCACCCGTGACCGTTTTATCAATGTTTAGTTGATTGATAATTCGTAATGCTCCAAGAAAGGCAAACTCAATGGCCTCCTTGTAATCAATGATGGATGGGTCGGGAATTACACAAGTGCAATTGGATAGTTTTTGAATACGCTCTAGAAGAAAGGAGTTAAAAGCTCCACCGCCTGTAATGAGAACACTTCCTTCGATTGGTAGATTCTGAACAATTTGTAAGGCTATATGCTCCGTGATTGTAGCTAGAAGATCTGATGTTTGATTATTGGTTGAAATAATGGGAAGGAAGTCAGAAATAAACCACTCATGCCCTAGAGATTTAGGCGGTTTGGCTTTGTAGAATTTTATAGAGTTTAAAGAATCCAAAAGAGGTTTAAGGACCATACCGGTTTTAGCTAAATTACCATTTAGATCAAATTCACCTTCGAGTTGTGAACTCGTATAGATGTGATTGAGTGCCTTGTTACAAGGTGAGATATCAAATCCAATTAATTCTGGCTGATTAAGGACACTAAGATTTGCAAAACCACCAAGATTAAGAGTGGCCGTGTAGTTTGAAAACAGCATTTTATCTGCAAATGGAACAAGTGGGGCGCCTTGGCCTCCTTTAGTCACATCTTGAGCACGAAAGTCAGAAACAACAGGAAAACCCGTAAGGGCTGAAATAATTGCTCCAGAACCGATTTGGGTGGTTAGACCGTTTTGTGGTTGATGAAAAACGGTGGCTCCATGTGAGGCAATAAATTCAATATTACCAGAATAAGTAGAACGAAAATCATCGATAGATTCAGCACAAAATATGGCAAAATTGCGATCTAATTGAACATATTCTAATGCAGACATTTCAGTTGCACCTGCAAGCGATGCTTTCAGTTCTTTGGGAAGTTGGTAACTAGCAGAGTTCAAAAGATTAAAATCCCAATGAGTATTTGGACGTAAAAAGCTAACGATAGCAATATCGAGAGCATCATGCGATGTCCCGCACATTAAACCAATTCCAGTTATAGGTGTTCTACTCAAGTCAAAAGCTACTTTTGTCGCCCGCAAAGTTTAACACAATAAGACAATAATAGACACTATGTTATTTGAACTAACAGAAGAACAAGAAGCCGTTCGGGATGCAGCGAGAGATTTTGCTCAAAATGTCCTTAAACCAGGCGTAATTGAAAGAGATGAAAATCAAACTTTCCCAGCCGAAGAAATCAAGCAACTCGGTGAATTAGGTTTCATGGGAATGATGGTTTCTCCAGAATATGGCGGAGGAGGTATGGATACCATTTCTTATGTTTTAGCAATGGAGGAAATCTCAAAAATAGATGCAAGTGCCTCGGTTTGCATGTCTGTAAATAATAGCCTCGTTTGTTGGGGTATTGAGAAATTTGGGAACGAGGAGCAAAAACGGAAATATCTTGTTCCACTCGCAAAAGGCGAAAAGATTGGTGCATTCTGTCTGTCTGAACCTGAAGCGGGTTCCGATGCGACATCACAGCGAACAACAGCAGTAGATATGGGAGACCATTATTTACTAAACGGAACGAAAAACTGGATAACAAATGGAGGCACTGCTTCCGTTTATTTAGTGATAGCCCAAACAGACGTAGAAAAAGGACACAAAGGAATTAATTGCTTAATAGTTGAAAAGGGCATGGATGGTTTCATAGTTGGAGCCAAGGAAAACAAATTAGGCATACGAGGTTCTGATACTCATACGTTGCTTTTTAATGATGTTAAAGTGCCAAAGGAGAACAGAATAGGGGAAGATGGATTTGGATTTAAGTTCGCTATGAAAACTTTGGAGGGTGGAAGAATTGGTATTGCTGCTCAAGCATTAGGAATAGCTTCTGGGGCAATGGAATTGGCAGTTGGCTATTCTAAAGAAAGAAAGGCATTTGGTAAGCCAATAAATCAGCACCAGGCAATCGCTTTCAAATTGTCAGATATGGCAACGGAGATTGAGGCATCTAGATTGCTTTGTCTTAAGGCAGCTTGGTTAAAAGATCAAAAGCTACCTTTTGGTAAGTTCAGCGCAATGGCTAAGCTTTACGCATCTGAGACTGCTATGAAGACCACGGTCGAGGCAGTACAGGTACATGGTGGCTATGGCTTTGTCAAAGAATACCATGTCGAAAGATTAATGCGAGATGCTAAGATTACCCAGATTTATGAGGGGACAAGTGAAGTTCAGAAGATAGTAATTAGTAGAGCCGTTCTTGACGAATAATCTGTAATGAAATAACGATGGTAATTAAAGAAGCTTGAGCAATGTCTCGAGCTTCATGCTTCTTGAACCTTTCAAGAGGATAGTTGAGTCCTTCAATTCATTTTCCTCAAGATAGATTTTCAATTTTTCTATTACTGAAAATATCTGATAGTCATGGTTTTGAGTAAGCTTAAATGATTCACCTACTAAGTATACTTTTGTATTCGGATGTTTGGTCAATTCAGATATGATTCGTTGATGCTCTGTTTCAGTTTGTCCACCTAATTCCTTCATATCACCAAGAATTGCAACGCGTTGTTTTGCTGCAATTTCACTCAGATTGTCTATAGCTGCTAGCATACTGTCAGGGTTGGCATTGTAACAATCAATTATTAGAGTATTTCCCGCATCTGTCTTCTCGAGTTGTGATCTGTTATTGGTTGGGACGTAATCAGAAATTGCCTGACAAATTTTTCGGTGGGGGACCCCAAAATATCTTGCCACCGTAACTGCTGCCATGATGTTTGAGAAATTGTAAATACCGGTCAATTTGGAGTTTATCTCATATTCTTTTTGCTGATCCGACCTTTTCCAAACAACCCTTAGTTGCCCATTTTCTAATGCAGGCTTACCCTGATAAATCGCTTCGGTCGAAATACCATATGTAGTTCCTTCATACCCAGAACTTGCCCTCATGATTTTATCGTCATCAATGTTTAAGAAAAGAGTACCGTTTCTAGCGATAATAAAATCAAAAAGCTCCTTTTTGCCGATGTAGACACCATTTTCGCCACCAAAACCCTCGAAGTGGGCAAGTCCAATGTTTGTGATAAAACCATGGTTGGGCTCGGCTATGTCACATAGTTGTGCAATTTCTAATTGATGATTTGCGCCCATTTCAATGATGGCAATTTCATGCTTACTTGTAATTTCTAACAGGGAAATTGGCACTCCAATATGATTATTCAAATTGCCGCGCGTTGAATAACAATTGTAACTGCCTGAAAGTGCCGCATGTAGTAATTCTTTTGTTGTTGTTTTTCCGTTACTTCCTGTAAGCGCAACAATTGGTATTTTGAGTTTACTACGATGGTGATTGGCTAAATCCTGCAATAACTTTAGCCCATCAGAAACAATGAATATTCTTGAATTATTTTGAAACTCACTTCTGTCTTCATCCGCTATGGCATGACTGCAGCCAGAATCAATAGCGTTAAGAAGAAAATCATTGCCGTTGAAATTCTCACCTTTTAGGGCAATAAAGATTTTGTTATTTCCTAATTGGCGCGTATCCGTGCAAATTCCGGCTGAATTTTTAAATGCATTGTAAATTGATTCTATCATATAAGGTGTCAAATTAAAAAAGGCCCCATTCGAGGCCTTTTTTAATTTATAAATATTTCAAAACTTTATCTCGCAGCTCCAAGTCCGACTGGGCTTCCAACTCGATCCATGGCGCATCTGAAT
>Ga0257120_1001604_pt1 | contig 14640 bp, 12 predicted proteins | sample SI106_10metaG_FD_190153 | JGI IMG/M metagenome (GOLD analysis project Ga0257120, IMG submission 190153) | Marine microbial communities from Saanich Inlet, British Columbia, Canada - SI106_10 | ecosystem: Environmental > Aquatic > Marine > Inlet | place: Canada: British Columbia | collected... | reverse complement strand
AAGATCATATTGTATTGATAACAACGGGAAAGAACACACCCTACAATTTGCAATTAAAGATTGGTGGATCAGTGACTATATCGCCATTCACAACAATGAACCAGCAACTCTAACTGTAGAGTGCCTGACAGAATCGAAAATCATTGAATTCAACTCCAAAAAGCTGGACGAGATTCACACACGCTTTCCTGAATTCGAATCGTATCAGAGACATAGCTTGGAACGACACATCGTTAGCCTACACAAACGCATTTTAAACCAATTGCAATTGAGTGCTCCAGAGCGCTATGATTTGTTCCTAAAACAATACCCGGATATAGAACAACATACTCGAAATTTTCACATCGCATCATATTTGGGTATCACTCAACAGAGCTTGAGCCGCATTAGAGTGGAAAGAGTGAGAAATTAGCTTTCTTACCATAGGGTAAATTTTACCCCAAAGCCTCGCTTCACCTTTGTGTGAAATCTTTAGATACAAATATGAAAGCACTGCAAATAATAAATTACGGTGAAATTAAAGACAGCTTAGTCGTTAATGAAGTTAGCAAACCGACAGTTCAGGCAAATGATGTGCTTATTAAAGTAAAGGCGGCAGCTATTAACCCAATAGACAAGAGTATAATCCTGGGAAACCTGCAAGGTATGCTCCCATTACCATTACCAAGCACGAGTGCTTACGATGTAAGCGGAATCGTTGTTGAAAAAGGAAATGACGTAAGCCGTTTTGAAATTGGAGACTTGGTTTATTCTAGAGTACCCCAAGAACAAATGGGTACCATAGCTGATTTTGTAGCAGTAACAAGTACTGCAGTTTCAAAAAAACCGGGTAATATTTCATTTGAAGAAGCCTCGAGTTTGCCACTAGCTGGTCTTACAGCTTTGCAATCACTGGAATATGCGGGAATAAAGGAAAACGACAAAGTTTTGATTCATGCGGGGTCTGGTGGTGTTGGCAGTTTCGCTATTCAATATGCCAAAGCGAAAGGGGCTTATGTGTATACCACCACAAGCACAAACAATGTGAATTGGGTTAAAGAGCTTGGAGCAGACAGAGTAATAGACTACAAAACTGAAGATTACAGAGCCATGGTAAAAGACGCTGACATCGTGTTTGACACTCTAGGCAAAAACTATACTACGGAATCCTTTGAAGTAGTTAGGAAAGGCGGAAAAGTCGTGAGCGTTGTTGGTCCATTGGATGAAGCAAGTGCCAAAATGTTTGGAATGGCCGACTACAAATTACCAGAAGAACTTGCCAAATTATCAAGTGAAAAAGCTGCAGAATACAAATTCATTTTCATGCACCCGAACGGCTCGCACCTAGAAGAAATAAAGGCATTGATTGAAGATGATAAGATCAAGCCAATCATTGATAAAGTTTATCCATTCTCGGAAAGCATTGAAGCATTCATTCACTTGACATCGGGCAGAGCAAAAGGAAAAATCGTAATTAAAATAGCTTAGACAAGTCGAAACACAATAAATCAAAATATCATCATGAAAAAAATATTAATTGGAGTTGCAAGTTTGATTGTAATCGCAACAGTGGGAATCTATTTTATGGTTCAACCTACACTAGAAGAAGACGGCTCGTATAGTCCTTCAAGTTTAGCATTGAATTTAGGAACTGTTTCCGTAACAGATTTTGAAGAAATTAAATACACGAAATACCAAGGAGAGCGATCTAAGATTTTGGTGATTTTCACCGAGCACAAAAACTTGGAGATGAAAAATGGTAAAATGTTTTCTACAGGGAATCACCCAGTAGAAGCATTAGTGCCAATGTTACACCTTAAAAATGCAGGATTCGATTTTGAAATCGTAACTCCAACTGGTAAACCGGTTGTATTCGAAATGTGGGCTTTCCCTAATGAAGATGAGAATGTAAAAGCTATTTACAATGAGTACAAATCGAATTTTGAACAACCGAAAAAGTTGACGGACTTTATCACTAATTCATTTGTGAATGATAGTTCTTATGCTGCCGTATTTGTGCCAGGCGGACATGGAGCAATGATTGGTATTCCCGAAGATAGAAATGTTGCAAAGACCTTAAACTGGGCTCACAACAGCGACTTATTTACAATTACGCTTTGTCATGGACCAGGTTCTTTGTTATCAACCACATTAGACAATCAAACGTTTCTTTATGAAGGATACAAAATGGCTGTCTTCCCTGACGCTATGGATGAAATGACACCAATGATCGGATATTTACCAGGACACATGAAAAACGGTGTGAGTGAAAGATTGAAAAACTTAGGTGCGACTATCGTGAATACCGAATCTGATAAGACAGTCTGTGTAGATAGAAAACTAATAACCGGGGCAAGTCCATTAGCTTCAAATGAATTAGGGAAATTGACTGCTGAAACTTTATTGAAGGAACTGAAATAAAACTACTTACAACACAGTATAAAAGTAATAGCGGTTCGGGTGCAAACTCAACCGCTATTTCGTGTTAATAAGTAAATTGCTAATCATAAGCTGCATTGAAATAAATCCGCTACTGCTCTTATGCAATCCCGTTAAACATAAATTCAAAATGAATGGATATTAAAGTAGAAACTACAGCGGACTTCCATGAATTGGTCAAACTGAATGAAACTGTTCAGACTTGACACCATGACAGTTTTACTGATGAATTTAAGCCATTCGACATCCGTGCTATGGAAAAGGCTTTCGAGAAGACGCTTCAAGGTGATAATGTCTTTGCATTCATTGCCCGGTATCAAAACAAGCCAATTGGATATCTCTTTGGATATGTAAAAACCAGACCAGATTCCGCATTTCAGTATGAAAAACGGTATTGCATATTGACCAAGTTGTTGCTAGCGAAGAATATCAGAAAAGCGGAGTCGGACAATTATTAATGGGTGAAGCTCATAAATTATCCAAGACGAAACAGATCAAAGAAGTTCAGTTAGACTTTTGAACTGGTAACCAGCAAGCAGAAAGCTTTTTCTTAAAAAATGGCTTTGACCATGTGATTCAAAAGATGAAAAAATAACTGATGTCAACATGCTACTAAACCTTCTTGCATAATCATTGGTTTATATAATCATCGACCACAACACATGAACGCAGACGTAATCATTATTGGAGGAGGTTTAAGTGGGCTCACCGCAGCTCGCCAACTCCATTCACTAGGCATTGATTTTAAACTCATTGAAGCCAGTGACAGAATTGGCGGCCGTGTGAAAACTGATGTCATCGATGGCTTTCGCCTCGATCACGGTTTTCAGGTTCTGCTAACCGCATATCCAGAAGCTCAACGCTGCTTAGATTATTCAGACCTAAATCTAAAAGCCTTCAATCCCGCTGCACTCCTACTCTATCCCAATGGCTCAAAAGACCAATTGGGCGATCCCTTAAGAGATTTCAGCAGCCTGTTTCCGACCCTACTTTCCAATGCAGGAAGCCTTTCTGATAAACTAAAAACATGGACGCTAAAGAATCGTCTTGTTAAGTTGAGTGTTGTGGAAATCTTCCAACAAAAGGAAATCTCCACAATGGATGCATTGTCTCAAGAATATGGCTTTAGCCAAAAGATGATCCGTCATTTTCTCCAGCCCTTTTTCGCTGGAATATTCTTGGAATCAGAATTAAAGACCAGCAGGCGTATGTTTGACTTTGTGTTTAAGATGTTCAGCGAAAACGACACCGCCATTCCAAATTTGGGAATGGAAGAAATCCCCAAACAATTGGCGAGCACACTGCCCAAGGAAAGTGTTATCACGAATGCCCGAGTCAGAAAAATCGATGGCCAAGAGGTAATTCTAGAAGATGGTTCATCCTTTCGGGCGCCACACATCATTATAGCTACCCAAGCCATAGGATTGGTGAAAGAATACGCGTCCATCAAAACGAATCATCAGAGCACTACGAATCTGCATTTTGTGGCGCAAGACGATCCAATTGGCAAGCCAGTCATAGCTCTGAATACTTCTGAGAAGCGACTAGCCAATAACATTTGCACTATTAGCAATGTGGCAAGTGCCTATGCACCGAAAGGCCTGCACCTGATCTCTATTTCTGTGGTTGGCGATTCTGGAATGGAAGGAAAAGCATTACAACAGGCAGTGCAAAAAGAGCAACAGACATGGTTTGGGAAATCAAGCTTAGACTGGGAACACCTGCACACAAGGAAGATAAAATACGCGCTTCCAAATCAACAAAACGTGTTGCACCAAGCACCTGAAAACCAATACACCCTGCGCGATGGTCTATATGCCTGTGGCGATTTTCAAATGAACGGAAGCATCAATGCTGCGATGATGACAGGAAGAAATGTGGCTGAAATCGTAGGACGGAATTTAGAAGCATCAAACAAAAACATTTCGCAATGATGAATATCAAACTAAGATCTAGGGTGGCTAGAGAGATGAACGTGGTTAATAGCATGTTTGATGAAGCATTGTTTCAATACTTATTGCCTCCTGGCGCTGAGTTGATTGAATTTGGTGGTTCTAAGAAAGGAGACATTGTTCATTTAAGGCTGCCCCTTGCTGGAGAATGGATCAGTGAAATCACAGAAGATGCACAGTCAGAGAATCTCATTTATTTCATTGACGAAGGCCGGCAATTGCCTTTTCCGCTTAAAAAATGGAAACACAAGCACGTGTTACACCGAGATCAAGGGCATACCATTGTTGAAGATGACATGAGCTACTCCACCGGCAATGTTTTACTCGATTTACTTTTTTACCCTGTTTTGCTCTTTTCATTCTTACCAAGAATTTGGCAGTATAAGAATTACTTCAAGGAAGTTTAGACCATCCATAGGCAAGTACTTTTGTTCGCTTATGACTAACATCGCGTTAAGATCAAAAGTAAAATCCAAAAGATTCTATGGAAGCCTTATCAAATAGAGCTTTAATCAGTCGTTTATTCACTTCAGCCAATGAGCGACTGGAAGACGCCAGTTTCGACAGTGAAAATTGGTCAAAATGGTACCAAGTTGTTCAAGGATTTACTGGACCAGAAAAAATGGTTTATGTGATTGTGAAGCTGAACCAATCAGTAACCAATGGAGGCTTTGCTGAGTTCTATGAAAGCTCGTTTGGGATATTCGCTCCTGAAATAATTCATGCTTTGACAGAAATCAAGGCAGATTTGAGCGCTGAAATAGTAACTGACTCCTTGCCTATTGTGAATCCGAATGGACTGTTGGACAACGCCTACAAAGAGTTTGTATTTAACCTAAAACTAAGCGAATCACAAAAGGCTCAACTCTACGCGCTAGATGTGCGTTATGATCAATTGCATGGTATTGAAAATCTAGAAGATTTACTTGGCGGCTTTTTGCAAGCCTTTGTTGGTTGAGGTTTTTTTCAAAAGATGCCAGGCGATCATTTTTATAAAACTCGCTTTTACCCATATATTGCCGGCCAATAGAACGAGAAAAGTATGGATGTAAAGAGAATGATCACTTACCTAGAAGATGTATTAGGAAACACGCCGAGCGCTTGGTTAAACCTAACTACGCATCGATTAGACATATACGATGAATCAAGGGCAAAAACTCAATTCATTGATCAATTTCAAAAGTTGGCGAATGAGCGAAACTCAGACTCAGCCGCATTAGGCGAGTTACCAACTGCATATGACTACATCCGATTAGGTCACCCGTTGTCATCTGTTTTAGAATGGGCGCTTGCCAATATCAATAATCTAAGCCCAGAAAGTGTAATTAGCTTCTCTTCCCTGACAGTGCCCGTCTTCGCTGTTTTAAGAAAGAATTTAATGGATAACAAAGGTACCAGAATTCTATACAGCGGTGAGCTTCCTGGTTTTTTTGATGCTGAAGTAATTAAAAGTGTTTATGGGTATGAATTTAAACTAAAAAAGGTTCAAAGCACAGAAATCATTTCTGATTTCGATGGCACTACTCTATTCGTTTCTGAAAGCGATAGTTTTATAAAAACTGAATTCAATCCTTTCATTGATTTCTACATCAATTTACACCCAGGCTTGGGCAGTGTGCTGTTGGTTAATGGAGAATCGAATGAGACTTATATCTCTGAAATTCAACATGTGCGGAGACGGGAAACCATTGCCATGACTCCAATAAATTGCGTAGCAGCGCTAAAGTCATTGGTCGGACAAAAGTCCATGGATGCTAAAAGCAATCGCACATCAAACAAGGCGCAAGTATTGAAGTCAATAAAAGAAGTAACTGGAACGGCTGCAGAGCCACTAGTTGGTTCTAGTGGACTATCCGTTCAGTATGCGATAATGATGGGACTCGTTCATGACGCTCAATTGAATCACCCTGGCAAGGCGATCAAATTTGTTGTTCCACCAAATTGCTACGGTGGCACAAATGATCAGGCCAGACGAGTTGCTGCCTGCCTTGAAAATGTTGATGTGGTGGATTTACCAGTAGATCAAGAGCACGATATGGTTGAAAGCGTTGACAAGGTTTTAGATCAAATAGCCAAAGAAGATGCTGTACCATACATCATTGCTGAAATACCGACCAACCCACGCGTTGAAGTTCCCGATCTGATTAAACTCAAAGAAGCGCTGAGCGCTCAAAGAAAAACAGCTTCTGGCGACTTAGCAGTAGACTCTGTTTTCATTTTAGACCAGACCTTTTGTCCCAATATTCACTTTTTAGGTGAAGGTGAAATCCTTAGTACTGTTCGGGCCCTGTCCTATGCAAGTGGATCTAAATTTCCGAGCGGGGGAAAGTGCACTGCTGGCTATTGCGTAGCTAACAATCTGGCTGCTACAGTGATGGAAAAGATTGGATTGCACATGGAACTGTGCGATAACGAGGCTACCAGTCTTCAATATGAAATACTCGCAGCACAATTACCATCTATGAATAAGCGAATTAATAAAGCCTACAAGAATACCCGCGAATTCGTGACCTTCATCAATGAGATCTTACCTGCGGCCAAAATCAACTTCGTTTCAGAAGATTTGGCACAGCATGGTTTTACCCCTTCTGTTTTTTCACTGGACTTGCCAACCAAGGGAAATACGGATGAGGAGAGAGAAACATATAAGCGCGAATTGAATCACAAATTGATTGGAATGATGATTTCAGAAGTACCCGGTGAGAGTAAGTATTGCGTAAGTTATGGCCAGTTAAAGGGTTGCTATTGGACCATTCCAGCTACTTCAACTCAAGGAACTACTAAGGAAGGAGATAAAGACTATATAGCGCGTGTTGCGCTGTCGCCAGACATGGATCTAGAAAAACACAAGGCTGTCTTTGCGGAATTTATGAATAGCATATAGCTAATGAGAATTAGGAAAACCGCAACGGCTTATTCTAAAATCTGTGAAAGTCTCTCCTGATACTGATCAAAAATAATGATGTCATTATGCGTACCACCTTCCAAGGTCACGTAACTATCATCTGTTTTCAACGATTCCTTGAGCTTTATGGAGCCCTTGATAGGCACAACAAAGTCATTTGTACCATGGAATATGGTGATGGGCATCTGAACCGATTTTAGATGTTCAGCATTTCTAAAATTATATTTGAAAGCGAACAAGCATGGCAGAAATGGATAATAATTATAGAATAGATCTCTAATACTGTGAAAAGGAGTTTCAAGAATAAGATGATTTACATCAACTTAAGAGGCTAAGTAAGATGCTGGAAAAGAGCCCATTGAGCGTCTATATGTGATTATTTCATTCACATCATATTGCTTTACAACATGCTGATAACACTGTTTCGCGTCATTATAAAAGGCCTTCTCTGACATGGGTCCCGTGCTCTTCCTAAAAGATTGGAAATCCATTATGAATAAATCATAACCAAGCTTTCTAAACTTATCGTTTAATTCAGCCCAGCGCATCAAACTCCCCGTGTTTCCATGAAAATATAGGATGACGTCTTTGGGTCCGGGTTCCTTAAAATGCAAGGCATTTATAATTCCACCATCATCTGTTTTCAGGTTTACTTCTTCGAATGAGTTCTTGAATTTAAATTCATAATCTGGGGCGAGTTCAATCGGCCGAAAAACGAAAAAATGCTGCAACGGATACGTCATCAAGTTTCCGATGAACAGCAATGTCATTAGAATTATGAACGTGATATAAAAGACCTTCATCAAAATAAATGCAGCTTAGGAATTGAATTGATTGTAAAGGTCTTCATTATTGAGAATTTCATAGAGTGCTTTATGATAATTTGCATCATTTGGCAGGTTATTGTGCTTGCCTCCATCAATGGTAAACAGCTTACTTCTGTTTGGAATATCCTTGTTAATACGGACACTGTGCTCGTATGGAATTACGTAATCTTTATTCCCATGGATCAGGAATACAGGAGAGTCTACACTTTTCATAAACTGATATGTCGGGATTTTGTACCGGATTATCCACTTCACAGGAAGAATGGGCACATAGCGCTGTGCGAGGTGATAAAAGCTGTAAAATCCCGATTCCATAATCAGCATGCGTGGGCTATTCCAAGATGCGATTCTTGCAGCAAAACCTGAACCCAAAGAACGACCATAAACGATGATCTTCTCCTCAGGATACCTTTCACAAAGCCATTTATAAGAGTACTGAGATAGATTCTTGCCTCTGTACGTTTACCCTTGCTTTTTCCAAAACCAGGGTAATCAATCAAGAAGAAGTCATAATTCTTAGAAATGAAGTCTTTAGAGAACTTTCCCCAGCCCTTAATACTCCTTGTATTTCCTTTAAAATAAAACATAACTCCCTTGGAATTTGGCGTGGTATAATGGAGTGCGTTGATTCTCGTGCCATCCCCAATATCAATGAACATCTCATCCATAGGTATATCATATTTAGAGATAAATTGAAAACTCTGCGGTAGTTTTTCAGGATGAAAAAAAGCCAGAATTGAATAAGCTCAGATGCAAAGCCCAATGTAAATGACTAAACCAATGGGTACTTTATAAACTATTGGGTCCAATCGATGCTGTTATTGAATATGCATTAGGCAGTCAAATTAGCTAATCATTTTGGAACTGATGAATTGAATCAAATCACTTAAAACTCGCCCCTTTGACATATGTTGCCTTTGCATCAAAAAGCTCTTGTTCTAAAGCAAGGATTTCTTGATTTACAATTTGCCCTAATTCAGTTCTTAGCTTTTCGAGTTGATTTCGAGCACTGTTTAGGCCCATCAGGCAAACTTTGGATTCAGCAATTCCCTCAAAACTTGATCTTAACCATCTCGACTGCTGTATTATCTTACCATTTAATTGAAAAACCTGTTTTGTCTTTAAAATCTCGATTTGTTAGAACTGATATAGACAAATAGCTCTTTAGAGAATGTTGCTCTAAAATGAACCGAAAACTCTCGCAACATGCACCTATAATTACATTGGTGCTTAAGGTTTGGCAAAATGAATAATTGACATTTTACGTAAAACGAAAAAGTTTTGCTAGTCGATTCAATACATTTGCGAAATGAGACTCCTCTTCTTTGCAGTTTTACTCATTTCCTTCTCCTTAAATCTTTCCGCCCAAGAAGTTGAGTTCTATGAGGATCAAAGTCTTTGGAAAAAAGCAAAGGCTAAAAAAGCCAAATTCAAACGGGTATCGTCTCAGAATGGCGACACGCTGGTTTCGAAATCGTTTCAAATTGAAAATGACCAGATATTATTTGAAAGAAAGTGGATTAATGAAAGACCTGTTGGTAAATGGACAACTTACAACTTGAATGGAGAGCTTTTAGATGTGCGAGATTACAATGCCTTAGTTTATAGCGACAATCCAGAGGCATCTTTGAATTCTAAAGATGAGCTAGGTTGTGAAAATTGTACTTATGCGGAATTCCCTGGAGGGAATGATAGTCTAGTTAGATATATGGGGATGAACATCAGATATCCGGCCATGGCTAAAGACTTGAATTTGACAGGAACAGTTTTCGTGGAAGTTAGCGTAGATGAGAATGGATATCCCACGCCTGCCAGAATAATTCAAAGCGCTCACCCTTATTTAGATATGGAATGCTGGAAACTCGTCTCCAATATGCCAAAATGGACTCCGGCCACTAAAAACGGAAAACCGGTATCCTCTTATTACAAGCTGCCCTTTCGTTTCAATCTAAAATAGGCTTTTTCTTAGAGCTAGTTTATGAGCAAACTTGTTGACAATCCCGATCAAATCTACTGATTCAACGCAAGTCATTCTCAGACAATTAAGTAGTTTCGTAACCCATTGGAACTCCAATAATACATTATGACTCGAACCATTTTCTTTGCTCTTACATTACTTATCTCACTATCTACTATCGCTCAAAACAGCGCTGATTTTTTTAGAGCTATTCCGCCAATAGATGAATCTACTCCAGAATGGGCTCGTCTCATGTATTCTGACAATCCAAGCGTGGTTCAAGTGGAGAAAATGTACAAAGAGTATTTTGAAAAGAATGAATTTGTAAAAACACTCCACACTCAAAACCATAAGCATTGGTTGAATATTATTCAGCCTATGATAAATGAAGAAGGTTTCATTGTACAATTGACTGAGGAGCAGGAGAAGGTATATTTCGAAGAGTTAATAGAAAACGATGAGTTTGAGCCACCAATGAATATTCCTGGCACTCAAAATGGTTGGGTCCCTATGGGACCTTTCGAAACATTCAAACAAAACACCATGCAGGCTATCTCTTGGCATAAAAACATCTATGCCATTGACCAAAGTCTAAGCAATCCAAATCTTCTTATTTGCGGAACGGAAGCTGGAGGCGTTTACAAAACCACAGACAAAGCGTTAAACTGGCAACTTATATCAAAAGGAGAGGTTTTTAGCGGTAGTAACGCTGCTGTCAAAATACACCCAACAGATACCAATAATTTTCTGTTGGCGTCCAATAGTAGAATTTATCAGTCGCTAGATGGCGGTGATAACTGGATTGAAAGACACACTACAAGCGGCACAGGAAATGAATTTCAATACGCACCTTCAGATGACAGTCTCATATATCATACTAGTAGTTCTGGGTTATTCAAATCCACTAATGGAGGCGTAACTTGGAGTCAAATCTATACACAGTCCTGCTGGGATATAGACTTTCATCCGACTGACAGTGCAGTAGCCTATTTATTAAAGTCCAACACAACTGCGGTGCGTTGTGAGCTATTCAGAAGCGATGATTTTGGTAATTCCTGGACCATAAAAGATAGCAATTGGTACGAACCAACGACCTTATCCGCAGCTTCAATAAATGGAGGTAAAATAGCTGTAACAGATGCTGCGCCAGACATTGTTCACGTTTGTCTAATTGGTAATTCGAAAGCAAATGACAATGGTTGGATCGGAATGTATAAGAGTTCTAATCGAGGTGAGATATGGACTGACCCGGACAACCAAGATGGCGGACCATATTATACCATTAATGGCAGTAGCCCTTGGAATGTGGCGGCATACAGCAGTGGTTATCATCAAGGCTACTACAATTTCGATATGGAGGCCAGCCAATCTGACTCTAATCTACTTTGGGTAGCTTCCATAAGGCTGAGCGAATCAACGGATGGCGGCCAAACCTTCAAATCTATTGGAGGTGCAAACTCCACTACCTTATCAGATATACACGCGGACGTGCAAGATATTGAGGTGAATGGAAATGAAATATGGGTCGCTTCAGATGGCGGCATCAATTATTCCGATGACACCTTGAACTCTCACGTTGCAGTTAACCGTGGCATTTTAGCAGGCCACTTTTGGGGATTCAATACTGGCTGGAATGAGGATACTTACACAGGTGGAAAATACCATGACGGCACTTCCGGTTGGTCTGAATCATATGGACTCGGAAATGCCTACAATATTGGCGGTGTCGAAGAAGCTTCGGGTTACGTTCACCCTATTGAAAGCCGTAAGCTAATGTATAGGACTCACTACGCTAGCAATAACACTTCTGTTAAAACCATTCCAAGCACTTTCGGTGGCGCCATTACTAATCATCCATCGCTTCCAAAGCGACCGAATGAATCATACCTAGTAGCCGAGAGAAGTGGAGTTTATTTTGATCCTCGGTATGCCGATCATATGTTCATCGGTTTAGGCAACATCATCTACAAGTCAAAAAATGGAGGCGCAAGTTTTAAGGAGATGTACGAGTTTCCAGACTCAACCGGAATCATTTACGAAATTGAAATATCGCGAAGTAACCCAGATATTATGTACGCTGTGTACAATGAATTAGGAGGCTATTGGAATCCTTGCGAACTCTGGAAAACCACAAACGGTGGCAGCACATGGGCTAAGACAACCACCGACCCTACGGGAAACAACCGTAGGTTTCGCATTTCCATACATCCCGAAGACGCGAATGAAGTTTGGCTATGTACACCACGTGGAACGAACGGAAACAAGGTGTTTTCTACTGTTAATGGCGGAGGCACATGGGTAAACCGAACCACAAGTACCTTAGATGGCGAAAATGTTACGGATATTTTATATCAAGGTGGTTCAGACGACATAGTTTACCTGACATCACAGAATGGTGTGTTTATATGGAACACCAGTAATTCAACTTGGGATGACTATTCTACATCTCTTCCGCTAATTGCGAAGTCTCTCCAGATTAACCCATTTTACAAGGATGGGGAATTACGACTGGCTTCAACAGGTCGAGGCATTTGGGCGAGAGATATGAAAGATACCTTGTTTTCTCCAATCGCCCAACCAATAACATATACGGATAGCGTCTATTGCACACGAGACACAACACAGTTTGATTGCTATTCTATGCTTCAGCACAATGGCGCATCTTGGGATTGGACCATAACTCCTTCCCCAATATTCATTAGTGACTCCACCATTCGAAATCCTAGAGTGCTCTTTGGGGATACTGGAAATTATACCGTCAGTCTAAAAGTTACTAATGCCCAAGGGGATACAAATTCCAAAACCATTGAAAACATGGTTTATGTAAGTAATGGCTGCGATGCAGATACTGTCCCTGGTCTTGCTATGAGCTGTCTCACAAATACAAGCTATACAAACATTCCAAACCTGGGAATCAATCAAGTAGATAGCTTCACAATGTCGGCCTGGATAAAGCCAAATACAATTCAAAATAGTTACGCAGGAATTGTCATGAATGACGGATCTTCAGCGGGAATAAACTTTAGAGCGAACAATGAACTCGCGTATCATTGGCCTGGCGGTTCTTGGTGGTGGAGTAGCGGATTATTTGTTGACACCAACCAATGGTCGCACGTAGCCATTGCAGTAACTCCAACCTCAGTTACGTTATACCTCAACGGAGAGAGCAGCACTCATACTACAAGCCCGCAATTGGTTGACATTCAGACAATGAAAATTGGTAACTATCAAGGTTGGACTTCTAGAAACTTTAACGGTGATATAGATGAGGTTTGCCTCTGGAATAGATCATTGAGTCAAAATGAAATCCGTGAGTTAAGACACTTAACTAGAACAGGCCCCGTGGCTTATGATGAAGATTTGCTTGTCTACTATCAATTCAACACGATTGGAAGTACTTCTGTGATGGATCGAATCGGGTTGAGACACGCTACACTCGCAGGAGATGCGGAAAAAGTAATTTCTACTGCCCCCGTAGGTGGCGGAGTGAGTGACCGAGTAACGGCAAACACTAGCGGCACATTCAATTGGAGTAGTTCAAACACTCAAATTGACTTTGGCAGTACCTCAGCAAATGGTGAGATTGTGGTTTTTAGATTGAACATTTTACCAGATAGTCTTCCTAATTCAAATCCTAATACCGGTCATTACTGGATAATCAATAATTATGGAAGCAACTCAACTTTCAGTTCACTGGATCATCTTCGTTTAAAAACAGCATCGGGCCAACCCTTCGGAAACCCTTCTGACGCCAAGTTATGGACTCGTTCAGACAACGAACATCTTGAAAACTGGACTAGTTCGTGTGGAGCAGATAATTTCGACAATGGATTCTATGACTACTCAAATTCCTGCTCGATCAATAACATGAGCCAGTTTTTCATTCAGTCAGTTGATTCATTTCCAATACTGGGCGAATATTTAGTCAGCCAGGTTAATGCGCAAATTTGCTCATACGACAGCATCTATTTAGAAGGCCAATTTCAACACAATGCCGGAGTCTATTATGATACTGTTAATATATCCTCTGCTGTTGACAGCGTTTATATCACAACGGTTTCCTTAGACTCGATTACAGGAATTGACATACAAAATGCTTGTGATTCTTACACTTGGATTGACGGCAATACTTACACTCAAAACAACAACAGCGCTACATTCCATACAAACGTGGGTGAACAATGCGACAGTGTGTCTACATTAAACCTATCACTCTCCTACTCTTCTAGTTATACGGATAACGTTACAAGTTGTGATCCGATAAATTGGCTGGATGGTAATTTATATTCGTCTTCAAACAACATGGCAACACACATTGTAACTAATGCTGCAGGTTGTGATTCGATCATAACATTAAATCTTGTGCTAAACTCCATTGATAGTAGCGTGGTTCAAAACGGAAGTACATTAATGGCTCTGCAATCTGGTGCCATTTACCAATGGCTTGACTGTGAAGACAACTTAGGGCAAATTGTTGGAGCTACTGCTCAAACATTTGCGGCTCAGATCAATGGTAGTTATGCTGTATTAATATCGCTTGGAGATTGCGCTGATACATCGGACTGTATGGATATAAAAAAT
>Ga0257120_1001603_pt1 | contig 14648 bp, 13 predicted proteins | sample SI106_10metaG_FD_190153 | JGI IMG/M metagenome (GOLD analysis project Ga0257120, IMG submission 190153) | Marine microbial communities from Saanich Inlet, British Columbia, Canada - SI106_10 | ecosystem: Environmental > Aquatic > Marine > Inlet | place: Canada: British Columbia | collected... | reverse complement strand
CTCTAGAGCACACTCAATCATTGAAAGCATAAAACCTTTTATACCATAACCATAAATTGGTAAATTTTTAATTTCTATTTTAAAAAGCTCTTGTTCTATTTTATTTTGGGTCTCATACTTTGATAAAATTTTTGCAAACTTTTTCTCAGCATCTCTAAAATAGGTTTCATTCACCCACAATGTATCATCGGCATCAAAAGCTATTACTTTACAAGTTTGATACATTTATATAATTTTTTTAATAAAATAAAATTCTTCACAAAGTAGATAAAGAAACTAATTAACTATCGTATTAAGATAAAATAAAGTTATTCTCCTGAATACTTTACAAAATTTCTAGGCGTTTCATACAAAGTTATTTCCAGGTCTAGAGAACTTGGTAAATGCTTTCTAAGTTTATTATAGGAGACTACACATATGTTTTCAGCAGTAGGATTTAGAGTCTTAAACTCCTCAACTTGAATGTTTAAGTTCTTATGATCAAAAGCATCTTCAATTTCAGAACGAATTAAACGCTTTAAAATACCCAAATCAAATACATAGCCAGTATCAGGATCTATTTCTCCTGTTACAGCTACAATTATTTCATAGTTATGACCATGAAAGTGTGGGTTATTACATTTCCCAAAAACCTCATAGTTTTTTTCGTCAGACCACTCTGGCCTGTATAATCTATGTGCTGCATTGAAATGCGCTTTTCTGTATCCAGTAATTCTAGGCATCTATAAGTTTTAAATATGATTCTTTAAAAATAATTTTAAACCAAGCTGTGTAAAGTTTTGGTTGTAACTCTATATCTTTTTTAACTGCTTCCAGTGTCATCCATTTATAGGAAGCTACCTCATCTGGGTTAATTTTTGGAGTCCCATTAAAATTTCCTATCATTACATGATCTAATTCATGTTCTGTTAATCCGTTATCAAATGGAGCTTTGTAAACAAATGAAAAAATCTCTTTTAAGTTTGTTTTAAAGCCCATTTCTTCAATTAAACGTCTTTTACCTGCTTCTATATTAGACTCTCCATCTCTTTGGTGCGAACAACACGTGTTTGTCCATAATAAAGGAGAATGATATTTATGAGCAGCTCTCTGCTGAAGCATTAACTCACCTTCATCATTAAATATAAAAACTGAAAAAGCTCTGTGTAAAACTGCTTTTTCATGTGCTTCCATTTTTGGCATCAAACCCAATTGGTTGTCTAACACATCTACTAAAATTACATTTTCTTCCATCAACTAATCTTATAAAACTAAAATTACAAAAATGATCTGATTAAATTTTAGATTGTATTTTACTAAGATATATTCAAAATTCTAATATTTATATTTGTTATATGTTAAATAAATCTAAATATACTATTGTCTTTCTTTGTTTTAGTATTTATATATTATCAGCCTGTGATTTAAAAGAGAGTTCACAAATTAAAAGAACTAGAATAGTAGAAAAAAAAGTTTCTAAAAAAGTTATAAAAAAAATCGTAAAAAAAGAGACTGATACTATTAATAAAACAAATGCAGTAACATTTTTGAAAGCATACGGAAAACTTAATAAGGAATCTATCATCCTTTTTAAAACTAGATTAGGAGACATAAAAATTAAATTATACACAGAGACCCCATTACACCGATCAAGCTTTTTATTTTTGACAAAAACAGGATACTTTAATACAACTTCTTTTCACAGAATTGTTCCTGATTTTATTGTACAGGGAGGCAATTCTGATCATCCAATAACTCGAAAACTAAGAATGAAGTATAATTACAGAATTCCATCCGAAATAAAACCATACAGAAAACACAAGTATGGAGCGCTAGCTGCTGCAAGACAATGGGAAAATAATCCAAAAAAATTATCTTCTCCCTTTGAATTTTACATGATTAAAAATAAAAGAGGGAGTCATCACCTAGATGGAGAACATACCATTTTTGGAGAAATTATTGAGGGTTTTACTACTATGGAAAAAATAGCTACGTTAGAAACTGATAAAAAAGAATGGCCTTTAGAAGAAGTATTTATATCAGCAGAAGTTATAAAATAACACAACCTTTAGGTTACTGCAGGTCTTCAGAATTAAATTTTACAGATTTTAACTGATTTTTCCCATCTACCACATAAGTCCAAACTAAATAAACAACGTTGTCCATAACCTCTAATTGAGGAACTCCTGTATCTCTTCCACTATCTATAACAGATATTGTGAATGCTTTAGAAACTTCACCTTCAACCGAAACTTTCTTTACTTTTAAGTAAGTAGCGTTGTCATCAAATTCAATATAACTTACAATTACCTCTTTTGAGTTTAAAAAAGCTACGTCTACTCTACCAATTGCATCAAGATCATTTAATTGAATTGGTAGATTAAATTCATCTTTATCAGATAGAGAAAAAGAAAGATTTACTTTCGGATTGTCATCTGCAGCAGTAAACCATGCAACAGCAGTAGTTGTTCGATTAACAACTACTTTTGGGCCATTCACTGGACATCCATTGATTTCCCACCCATCATTGAACACAGGCACTGGTTGTTCCCAAATACCATTTCTATATTTAGTGATATAAATATCTCTAATCTCATCCTCACTTCTATTCCTGTAAACAACAATTGGTCCTTCACTAGACAAGGCAATAGATGTCTGACAGCAATCACACGTAGTTGCATCTAATTCAGTTTCATTTATAATCTCACCTGTATTGGTGATTTCAGCAAATCTTATGGTCATTGCTTTGTGATGGGTTTCTTTAGTATTAGTAACTGTATTTCTCCCATCTAACCAGGTAACATAAAAACCTGAACTATTGTTGGGAATCATACTAACAAAACCGTGTTCAGCTTTAATACCATCAGTGTTTAAAAGAAAATTGTCCTTTATCTTATTTCCACTTAGAGTTTCCAAATTTAATAGTATGTCGTAAGTATAAGTTTCTGATGCTGATTTTTTTAAATAACTTGTTAATAATAAATTTCCATTAATGGCATTGGCTGGAAAATCAGCCCAATTCACAAACCAGTCTGAACCAGAGGTTATTCTTACGGGTTCTGACCAACTATTGTCTTTATACTGAGTGTATAATAAAACTGCTTCTTGATTCTCTACTGATGAGATCCAAGAAAGAGTTAAGTTACCGTCTTTGGAAACTAGATTAGGCTGAGCATTATTATTTCCATAAGGGAATTGAATACTTTCAACTTTAAATTCTTTTTTTGAACAAGAAATAGTGACCAAAAAAAACAATATAAATACACTTCTATACATGCTACAAAGATTTTAGTTTTTTTATTATTCTATTAGAATTCCAATCTTTAGCACCCACCATTTTTTTAACTTTTTCTCCTTTTTCATTAAAAATATAAGTAGTTGGTAAAGAATAGATCCCCATAGACCAAAGTGATACTGTAGACTTTAAGTAAATGAAATTAAAATTTTTACGGTTTTTAAATCTAGATATTTTGTGTATTGATTCATCTGAAACTAGTAGAAAAATATAATTTTCATCTTTCAATAATTCTTGAGCTTTCAATAGAGAAGGCATTTCCTGGATACATGGACCGCACCAGGTTGCCCAATAATTAATTAAAATTTTCTTTCCTCTAAAAGAGGATAAATCAACTTCATTGTTATCTAAATCTACATATATAGAATTCGATTGAATCGAATTCGAGGGATAAGAATTTGAATTTTGTGAGGAACTTGAACTACATCCAACTAATAAAGTAATGCAACAGATGATGATAAAATTTTTCATTTTTTTACTAGTTCCTTTAATATGTAAAAATATAACATTTTAATTAATCTTAAAGAGAACTATTTGTAAACTACAATTAAAAAATTTTTAGAATAAAACGTACCTTTGCACATCAATTTTTGTAAATGAGCTTATTAAAAGAAATAGATCGCAGAAGAACTTTTGGTATTATATCGCATCCAGATGCTGGAAAAACTACCCTAACTGAAAAACTGTTACTATTTGGAGGTGCCATTCAAGAAGCAGGAGCAGTAAAAAACAATAAAATTAAAAAAGGTGCTACTTCAGATTTTATGGAAATTGAACGTCAACGTGGAATTTCTGTTGCTACTTCAGTATTAGCTTTCATATACAAAGACAAGAAGATAAATATTTTAGACACTCCTGGTCACAAAGACTTTGCTGAAGATACTTTTAGAACTTTAACAGCTGTTGATAGTGTTATTGTAGTTATAGATGTTGCAAAAGGAGTTGAGGAGCAAACAGAAAAATTAGTTGAAGTTTGTAGAATGAGGAACATTCCAATGCTAGTTTTTATCAATAAATTAGATAGAGAAGGAAAAGATGCTTTTGATTTATTAGATGAAGTAGAACAAAAATTAGGTTTACGAGTAACGCCTATGAGTTTTCCTATTGGAATGGGATACGATTTTAAAGGAATTTACAATATTTACGATAAAAGATTGAATATTTTTTCAGGAGATAACAAACAAAATATTTCTGCAGGAATTGAATTTAATGATTTAAAAAATCCTGAACTAGATAAAGTTGTAGGTGATGAAGCAGCTGAAACACTTCGAGATGAATTAGAACTAATTTATGAGGTTTATCCAAAGTTTGATAATGTAGAATATCTAGAAGGTAAATTACAGCCAGTATTTTTTGGTTCTGCTTTAAATAATTTTGGAGTTAAAGAATTATTAGATGCTTTTATTGAAATTGCACCAAAACCACAACCTAAGAAAGCTGAAGAAAGATTAGTTGATTCTAAAGAAGAAAAGCTAACAGGATTTGTTTTTAAGATTCACGCAAATATGGATCCAAAGCATAGAGATCGTTTAGCGTTTATAAAGATAGTTTCTGGTACCTTTAAAAGAAACGCACCCTATTTACATGTTAGAAATGGTAAAAAAGTAAAATTTTCAAGTCCTAATACTTTTTTTGCCGAAAAAAAAGAAATTGTAGACGAATCATTTCCTGGAGATATTGTTGGATTACATGATACTGGAAATTTTAAAATTGGTGATACCCTTACCGAAGGAGAACAATTGAACTTTAAAGGAATTCCAAGTTTTTCACCAGAACATTTTAGGTATGTAAATAATGCAGACCCAATGAAGTCTAAACAGCTCTTTAAAGGATTAGACCAGTTGATGGATGAAGGTGTTGCTCAATTATTTACCCTAGATATGAATGGTAGAAAAATTATTGGAACTGTGGGAGCACTTCAATATGAGGTGATACAGTATCGTTTAGAGCACGAGTACGGTGCAAAATGCTCCTACGAAAACATCAATGTTCATAAAGCTTGTTGGGTAGAAGCTGAAGACCCAAAAAATGAGGAGTTTAAAGAATTTAAAAGAGTTAAGCAACGTTATTTAGCAAAAGATAAACAAGGACAATTGGTCTTTTTAGCTGATTCAGCATTTACTATTCAAATGACGCAAAGTAAGTATCCAACTGTTAAACTACATTTTACGAGTGAGTTTCAATAAAGTCTAATGATAAAAAATAACTTAAAACAAATTATATTAAATAAATAAAAAAATGAATAACGGAATCTACGCAAAATTCAAAACTCCAAAAGGGGAAATTTTAGTTAATTTAGAATATAAGAAAACTCCTGGAACTGTAGGAAACTTTGTTGCCTTGGCTGAAGGGAATCTTGAAAATAGTGCCAAAGAGCAGGGCAATCCTTACTACGATGGTTTAAAATTTCATAGGGTAATTCCAGATTTCATGATTCAAGGAGGTTGCCCATCTGGAACAGGAACAGGTGGCCCAGGATATCAATTTGATGATGAAATTCATCCAGACCTAAAACATGATGGTCCAGGAAAATTATCTATGGCTAATTCTGGTCCAGCTACCAATGGATCTCAATTTTTTATTACGCACATTGAAACTCCTTGGTTAGACGGAAAACATACTGTTTTCGGAAATGTTGTAGAAGGTCAGAATATTGTTGATGCCGTAGCACAAGGTGATGAAATGTCTATACAAATTGTTCGTGTAGGAAATGAAGCAGAGGCATTTAATGCTGTGGAAGCATTTAGAACTTTTGAGGGATCTAGAGCTAAACGGGAAGAAGAAGAAAAGAAAAAACAGCAAGAAATTCTTGATGCTGTAGCCATAGGATATGATGAAACCAATAGTGGTTTACGATATAAAATTTTACAGAAAGGAGAAGGAAAAAAAGCTACCAAAGGTGCAAATGTTTCAGTTCACTACAAAGGACAGTTACTAGACGGAACTGTCTTTGACTCATCTTATAAACGCAAACAACCCATAGACTTTTCTGTTGGAGTTGGTCAAGTAATCGCTGGATGGGATGAAGGAATTCTATTATTAAGTGTAGGTGACAAAGCCCGTTTTGTTATACCATCCAACTTAGCATACGGAGAAAGTGGGGCTGGAGGGGTTATTCCACCAAATGCTACTTTAATTTTTGATGTTGAATTAATGGATGTCAAATAAATTATAAAAACCCTCAACAAAAAAAGTTCTTGAAAATTCAAGAACTTTTTTTTTAAAGATTATGTAAAGGAAAATATTTTTTTGTTAAAATTGTAACAAAAAGTTGGAATAAACTATCTTATATATAAATCATACAATTATTGTGTAAGTTTATTAAAAAACCAAAACCTATTCTAATGAAATATTTTTTCTACCTAATCGGGATATTTTTTCTAACCTCTTGTAATAATTCTAAAAACTCACAGGAATTTATAAATAGTACCAAAGGAAAGTATCTTTTTAATTCAAATGAAACATTAGAAGTTTATTTTATTGATGATATTTTAAAAATAGCTTGGAGAGGTAAAAATATGACACCTGTAAAAGCAAACGATAGCTCATTTTATGTGAAAGAAATGAATGAAAAATTAATTTTTATTTCGTTCCCAAAAATACATATAGAACTTGCAGAAAAAAGAGAACACAAGGGAGAAAAATTCTACTTTAAAAAACTAACTCAAGGAGAAAAAACGGCATTTGAATATTTTAAAAATAAAGAGTTTGAAAACTCTTTAAATGCATATATTTCAATACAAGAAAAAGATTCATTAGATCCAGTTATTAGTCAAAGCAGACTAAATAGAATGGGATATGAATATCTTAGGACGAATAAATTTTTGGAAGCCAGAGAATTATTTAAAATAAACATAGCTTTATATCCTAATAAATCTGGTGTATACGATAGTATGGGTGATGCTTTTAAAAAAGAAAAAGATACTTTAAAAGCTATTGAATATTATCAAAAATCTTTGGCTATTAATCCGGAAAATAGGAATTCACTAAGAAGTTTGAAAAAACTTAAAAAAAATATTACAAAGTAAAAGTCCTACTCTAGCTTATTGTCATATAAGAAGATAAAATATTTACTATCTTTATTAAAACAATATCCAATATGAAAACTGCTCAAGAATGGTTTAAAGAATATGCTGTAAGTCATCAAAATTCAACTAATCAGATAATTCATTACGTATGTGTACCATTAATTTTTTTTAGTGTCATTGGCTTATTAATGAGTATTCCTTCTTCTATCATAGAAAATACATTAGAACTGTATAATCCTTTATTAGAAAATTGGGCTGTTTTTACCTCAATTTTTATTCTAATATTTTATTTACGCCTAGGGTTTTGGTATTTTGTTCAAATGCTATTCTTTATTTCTTTGGCAATTATTGGGAACTTTTGGTTGGGATCTATTTTTAACTTGTTGTATGCATCTTTAATTATATTTATTACTGCTTGGATTGGGCAATTTTACGGACATCATATAGAAGGAAAAAAACCATCTTTTGCAAAAGATCTACAATTTCTTTTAATTGGTCCTCTCTGGGTTGTTCAAAAAATATCATCAAATAAATAAGAAGTGAAAGAAGAAACATCATTTGAAGACTTTATTAAAGTTGATGTCAGAATAGGAACTATTACAGAGGTAAAAGAATTTCCAAAAGCAAAAAAACCAGCTTATCAAATATTGATTGATTTTGGCACTATTGGGATAAAAAAATCTAGTGCTCAAATTACAGAATTGTACACAAAAGAAAAATTATTAGGCAAACAAGTAATCGCAATTATAAATTTTAACCCTAGACAGATTGCAAACTTTATGAGCGAATGTTTAATTCTTGGGGTTTACAATAAAGATGGACATGTAGTTCTCTTACAAACATCACAACTAATTAAAAATGGAGAACAGATTCGTTAAGATTAGCTATTTAATTTTTCGGATTATTTAATATTACAAGTGCTCCGATTACTCCTGGGATCCAACCACATAGCGTTAGTAAAAATATAATAATAAAAGACCCACATCCTTTATCAATAATGGATAGAGGTGGAAAAAGTATTGCTAATAATACACGGAAAAAACTCATAAAACCCTAAAATATATTTCTAATTAGACGTGTAATTTTATATTTTGTTACAAGCATTTTTTGATTGACAAAAAAGTCATGAAATCTTTTGCTAAAAAATCATGACTTTCAAATTATTTACATTTTATCACCAAAGAAAATTGCGTTCATTAATAACTTATTAGTTCCATACCAAAAAGCTCTAAAATTTGTGTTATCAGTAAATACAACAACCCTTCCCCTACCCATTCTTTGGACTTTAAAAGGAACTGTATTTTTTATAGCTTTAGCATTTTCCTTTGAAATATAACCACTTAATAAAGGATTATTTGTGTACTGAATAGGATTGTTATAACTCTTTTTATCTGCTTTCATGAAGAGAGTTGTATTTCTAAATAAAGCAATTTTATCATTCTTGTAACCAAAATTAATAGGATGAGAACGATCTACATTTGCCTCAAAAATAGCACCTCCAATTACTTGGGCTCCATTTTTCAAAGATTTTGCTTCAAAAGAAACATCTTTAACAGTATCTATGTTAGCGGTTACAAATTCTAAGTTTATAAATTTATTAGATTTTAACCATTTAGCTGCACCTCGATAACCTATTAAAGTACCTCCATCACGAACCCACTTTTGGAGTTTTTCAATTGATTTCTTATCTAAACCCCAACTATTAGGGGCTATAATAACTGTGTATTTACTTATGTCTATTCGATTAAAATAAATCATGTCTAATTTCGTAACATGCATATCATACCGTTGATCGAATAAATGCCAAATTTCTCCAGGGTCACTCACATTTACTCCATTACCAACTAACATGGCTACTTTTGGTAATGAAATATTCTTAAAATTACTACTCCCTAAATCTATCCCGTTATTTAAGCCTGTTGATACGCCATTAATTTCTACATGACTTTCATTAGCAACTGTTTTTAAGAAATCGTATAATTCTTGACTACCCAACTTTTGGTTTTGAACAGGTATTTGAATGGTACCATAATCGTATGAATTACCTCCATTGTTAAAGTTTTTCATAGATACTTTTGCTCGTATCCCTTTTTGCAATATTGCATTTAACGCTTTGGGTGTATAATATTCATTCCAGGGCATCAGATATCCAACATTGCTCTTTTCACTAACACTACCCTCATTTATTTTTAATGTTTTGATTTCTGGCCCTGCATTATTTAAAGAAATATTTTCAGCATAATCTACACCAAATGAGTGATTAAATGTCCAAGCAGAAACATCATAAAATAAACTATCTTTAAAGCTAGTTCTTGCATCAAACATTGCCTTTACCAATTTTTGGTTTTTTTGATTCATTGGGACAACGTAACTATATCCTTTTCTAAAATTTTTGTCATCTGCGATAAAATCTGACTTCACTTCATGAATAGTAACTTGATGTCTTTTTAAAACCTCCGCTAAATGATAACTTTTGGCAGCATCTTTATGATCTCCAAAAACAATAGCTTTAGCTCTAGATGATTCATTCCTTGCTTTCTTATAAAAGTCTTGTTGATATTTTAATATTTTTACACGCATATTTTTTGCAGCTTCAAGTGTAGACATCGCTGCAGTATATTGATTTCTAATTGTAAATGGAAACGTTAAAACTCCATTAGATGTTTCTTGTGCATGACCTCTAGAACTTGCTTGTTCAAACAAAATACCAATACTTCCATTGATATCTGGAAATGTAGATCCTTTTCCATAGTAGAAATCATCAAAACTTTCCTCTGAATAATACTGTGAACCTATCTTATCTAATGCTTTTGCGTGATAAGTAGCGATCTCTCTTGTTAAATCTTGATTTAGTTGTGGTGTTAGGGGATGTGTTCTACTTGGAATACCTGGCTGAAAAAAGAAAGTTGAATTAGATCCCATTTCATGATGATCTGTTAATATATTGGGTAACCATTTGTGAAATGATGCAATTCTAGCCCTAGATTCTGGCAACTGTACTGGTAGCCAATCCCTATTCATATCAAACCAGTAGTGATTAGTTCTACCTCTTGGCCAAACTTCAAAATACTCTCTATCATTTGAATCTGGATTAATATTTTTACTCTTGTTTGTATTGGCCCAATAAGCAAAGCGTTGCAATCCGTCTGGATTATAGGATGGATCAAATAAAATTACCGTATTATTTAACAAATCTTCAGTAGCTAAACTTGATGAAGCTGCTAGATAATATGCCACAGCTAAAGCAGCATTAGAGCCACTTGGTTCATTTCCGTGGATAGAAAAACCCTGATAGACTATAATTGGGTCACTGGTTACATCTAATGATGAGTCATTGGTTCCATCTATGTGCCTTTGTCTTATGTCATTTATACGTGAGTGATTACTTGGAGAGGTTATTGTTAACAATAATAAGGGTCTTCCTTCAAAAGTTTTTCCTCTATCTTCAAGAGTAATACGATCAGATGATTTAGCTAATACCTTCATATACTCAACTAGTTTATCATGAGTAATATGCCACTCTCCTATCTGATGACCTATAATCTCCTTAGGAGTTGGGATCTTATCATTATAATTTTGATTTGAGGGGATGTAATAATTTAGATCTAATTCTTGAGAGGTTATTGAAAAAGAAATTAATAAAAATAAATAGGTGAGAACTATATTTTTCATTAGTATTTAGATTTAATTTTAACAAAGATATAAAATGAAATCTTACTTTTTTTTGGAACAAAACTCTTATTTTTGATATATAATAATCTACCGTGCTCGCAAAAAAAGATACTGAGTTATATTGAAAAGTTTATTATCAACTGATAGAGAATATTTTATATAGCTATCCATTTTTTTTTGCGCCATTTGTTTCATAATGTGAATTAACGATGAAGCCTATGCTAGAGTTGAAGAAAGTCTTTTTTAAGGTGAACCAAATGACGAACCTGCCTCTCCTATTTTTAGAGGCATAGAAATTGATTAGCGTGGAATGTTAGATGGAAATAAAATGATATTCGTGGACTATTTCCAGAAGACCAAAATGTTCAAATGTAGCATATGATAGAAAAAATTAAATTAGAAGAAATTGGGAATAAGTTGTCTGGATCACTTGTATATGATGATTTACACAAGGCTCTTTATGCTACAGACGCATCTGTATACCGAAAAATACCACTTGCTGTTGCGTATCCAAAAGATGAAAAAGATCTTCAGATTTTAATTGAATTTGCCACATCTAATCACTTGACATTAATACCAAGAACAGCAGGGACATCATTAGCTGGTCAGTGTGTTGGTGATGGAATTATAGTTGATGTTTCTAAATATTTTACAAATATTTTAGCTTTTGATGAACTCAATAAAACAATTACTGTTGAACCAGGAGTAGTACGAGACGAACTGAATTTATTTTTAAAACCTTTTGGGCTCTTTTTTGGCCCAAATACTTCTACATCCAATAGATGTATGATTGGAGGAATGGTTGGTAATAATTCTTCTGGAAGCACCTCTATTAGATATGGAGTAACTAGAGATAAAGTTTTACAGATAGATGGTGTTTTAAGTGATGGATCTATAGTTAGCTTTAAAGAGTTAACCTCTAAAGAATTTAAATTAAAAACCCAAATCAAATCTTTAGAGGGTAGCATTTATGCTTCTATTTACAATGAACTTTCACAAGAACTAGTCCAACAAGAAATTAAAAACCAATTTCCTAAACCTAGTATTCATAGAAGAAATACAGGTTATGCTGTAGATGAATTACTTGACTCCGATTTGTTTGGTGGTAAAGATGCTTCCATAAACATAGCAAAACTTTTATCTGGTAGTGAAGGTACATTAGTTTTTTCTACAGCTATCACATTACAATTAGATACTCTACAACCTAAAGAAAGTGTAATTATTGCCTCTCATTTTGAAAGTATCAAAGAAAGCCTTAAAGCAACAGTTTTAGCTATGAATCATGAGTTATATGCTTGTGAATTAATGGATAAAGTAATCTTAGATTGCACCAAAAATAATCGTGAACAAGCTAAGAATCGATTTTTTATTAAAGGAGATCCTGAAGCAATTTTAATGTTTGAGGTTTCTGGTGATACCAAAGAGGAAGCCCAAAAAAAAGCTGATGAATTAATTTCTAATCTAAACGAAAACAATTTTGGGTATCACCACCCCAAAGTAGTCGGTGAGAATATTAAGCGTATGTTTAATCTTAGAAAAGCTGGGCTGGGTTTATTAGGAAATATTATTGGTGATAAAAAAGCGGTAGCTTGTATAGAGGATACAGCTGTTGATTTAAACGATCTTCCAAATTATATAGATGAATTCACTAAAATTATGGATAAGTATCAGCAAAAGGCTGTTTATTACGCACATGCTGGAGCTGGTGAATTACACCTTCGACCTATATTAAACTTAAAAAAATCAGAGGAAGTTTCTTTATTTAGAAAAATTACTACTGAAACTGCTCTACTAGTAAAAAAATATCAAGGATCGTTTAGTGGTGAACACGGGGATGGAATTGTACGTGCTGAATTTATTCCATTGATGATAGGAGAAAAAAACTATCAATTACTTAGACGTATCAAAAAATCTTTTGACCCAAACAATGTTTTTAACAAAGGAAAAATTACAGATGCTTTTCCAATGGATAAAAGCCTTCGATATAGCATCGACAGAAAAGAACCTGAAGTAAAAACTATTCAAGACTTCTCTGACAATCAAGGAATTTTAAAATTAGCTGAAAAATGTAATGGTTCTGGAGACTGTAGAAAACCTGCCTCTGCTGGTGGTGCTATGTGTCCAAGTTACCGCGCAACCAAAGACGAAAAAGACACTACGCGTGCAAGGGCAAATACATTGCGTGAATTTTTAACCAATTCAAAGAAGTCTAACAAATTTAATCATCAAGAACTCAAGGAAGTTTTTGATCTCTGTTTAAGTTGCAAGGCTTGTGCCTCAGAATGCCCAAGTAATGTTGATGTAGCTGCACTTAAAAGTGAGTTTTTATATCAATATCAAGAAGAAAATGGTTATTCTTTCAGAAATTCAATGTTCGCAAATAATGTCAAATACAATAAAATCGGTAGTTTATTTCCAAGTTTGACCAATTTGGTGTTAAATACATTTTTAACAAAATTTATTATGGGTATTTCATTAAAACGAAGTGTACCCAAATTAACATCCAAAACCTTAAAATCCTGGTACAATAAACAAACTCATTCTAGCAGTAAAAAAATTATATATATTTTCTGTGATGAATTTACTAATTTTTATGATACTGAAATTGGAAAAGATACCGTTATTGTTTTAAAAAGACTAGGCTATAATCCAACCTTTATAAAGCATCCAGAAAGTGGACGAAGTTTTATTTCTAAGGGGTTTTTAAAAGAAGCAAAAGTTGTAGCAAATAAAAATGTGTCAATTTTTAAAGATTTAATTACTAATAAAACACCTCTTATAGGTATTGAGCCCTCAGCAATATTAACTTTTAGAGATGAATATATTCGATTGGCTGATGATGTAAATTCAGCAAAAATAATTGCTAAAAATACATTCACCATAGAAGAATTCTTACAAAATGAATTCGAAAAAGGAAATATTAGAGCCAATCAATTTACGACCGAAAAAAAGTCTATCAAAATTCATGGCCATTGTCATCAAAAAGCATTATCAAGTACACAGGCTACTTTTTCTATTTTAAATATACCTGAAAATTATTCGCCAACTATAATGAATACTGGATGCTGTGGCATGGCTGGATCCTTTGGTTATGAAAAAGAACATTATAAAATAAGTATGCAAGTAGGCGAAGATACTCTGTTTCCCAAGATAAGAAATACATCAAAAGAAACAGAGATTATAGCTTCAGGGACAAGCTGTCGTCATCAAATTTTAGATGGTACAAAAAGGCAGGCTAAACATCCTATAACAGTATTACGAGAGGCTCTTATCTAAATTAGTAATTAAAAATATTAAATTATCTCAACTAAATGTTTTGATTTTATTAAATCTTCTTTGAGCTGATTTGAGAATATATTGTACTCTTTAATCTTGGTCTCTTCAAATAATTGTCTGTTAGATAAAGCTTGTTTTTTAATATTTATTTGAGACTCATCTAAAACGGACTCATCTATATTCTGTATAGAAAACATATACATTTCTAAGATAATGGGTAAGGATGAAATTCCTTTTTCTGTAGCTAAGTAGCGAGTACTTTTTTTTGTTCCTGTTGGATCAAGTTTTTCGATAAGTCCTTCAGAATATAATGTTTTTAACCTATTGGTTAACACATTTGTAGCGATTTTTTCTTTGGAATTTCTAAATTCTTTGAATCTAGATTTTTTGTGCAAGAT
>Ga0257120_1001598_pt1 | contig 14718 bp, 14 predicted proteins | sample SI106_10metaG_FD_190153 | JGI IMG/M metagenome (GOLD analysis project Ga0257120, IMG submission 190153) | Marine microbial communities from Saanich Inlet, British Columbia, Canada - SI106_10 | ecosystem: Environmental > Aquatic > Marine > Inlet | place: Canada: British Columbia | collected... | reverse complement strand
GCGACCAAATTCCTAAGTGAAGAAGATGGCTGTAAAATTATCGGCATAATCGAACGTGATGGCGCGCTGGTTGATGCAGATGGCCTTAACGTAGACGCTGTTCAGCAATGGATTTCAAAACATGGTGGCGTGGCAGGTTACCCTGATGCGTCCTTCATTGAAGACGGTGCAAAAGTTCTTGAAGAAGAATGTGACATCTTGATCCCAGCGGCGCTTGAGGGTGTGATCAACATTACCAATGCTGATCGTATCAAGGCACCTCTTATTATTGAGGCTGCGAATGGTCCTGTCACTGCGGGCGGGGATGAAATCCTGCGCGACAAAGGGACAGTCATCATTCCAGATATGTATGCGAACGCTGGTGGTGTGACGGTTTCCTACTTTGAGTGGGTCAAAAACCTTAGCCACATTCGCTTTGGTCGCATGCAACGACGTCAGGAAGAGTCGCGCCACCAATTGGTTGTTGATGAGCTTGAGCGCCTTAGCTCTGATTCAGGCATCGGTTGGGAGTTAAGCCCGAATTTTAAGGACCGCTATTTGCGCGGTGCGGATGAGTTGGAATTGGTTCGCTCTGGTCTGGATGATACGATGCGCATTGCCTATCAGTCTATGCGCGAAGTTTGGCATGGACGTGATGATGTAAAAGATCTGCGTACTGCAGCCTATCTGGTTTCTATCGAAAAGGTTGCGGCAAGTTACCGTGCAAAAGGCCTGTAGTCTGAAAGACTAACCCCTAGACAGTTTAGAAAATTAAGCGCCTCCATTTGAATTTAATGGGGGCGTTTTTGTTTTTTCTATTGACGATCAGGGACAGAAAATATGAAGTTTTTTTTGGAAACGGTGTCAAGTAATTCTTGGCCTACCGTCCTAGTATTTCGTGGGTTCCACGACAGGGTTGCCATGTGGGAGATCAAACATGCGCTTTTCGGGTTTACGTGTTCTAAAAGAAGGACTGACCGGTAACAAAGGTTGGACGCCCCATTGGCGCAATCCTGAACCCAAGGCCGAATATGATGTAATCATCATCGGTGGCGGTGGACATGGTCTGGCGACGGCACATTATCTTGCATCCGTTCACGGCATCACCAATGTTGCAGTTTTGGAAAAAGGGTACTTGGGCGGTGGTAATGTTGGGCGCAACACCACAATCGTTCGGGCGAACTATGGTTTGCCGGGCAACTCTGAATTTTACAGCCACTCCCTAAAACTATGGGAAGGTCTGGAAGAGGACTTGAACTATAACGTCATGCATTCTCAGCGTGGCATCATTAACCTGTTTAACTCGGATGGTTCACGCGATGCAGCTGCGAGGCGTGGCAATCAGATGGCGTCCCAGGGTGATGATGCGCAACTGCTCGACACCGCCGCTTTGCGAAAAATGTTGCCCTACCTAGATTTTGACCAAACACGCTTCCCAATCTATGGCGGCCTGTATCATCCCCGTGGCGGCACGGCGCGCCACGATGCGGTCGCTTGGGGCTTTGCCCGCGCTGCAGACCAACGCGGTGTCGATCTAATTCAACAATGTGAAGTGACAGGCATCGATGTTGTGGATGGTGTGGTCAAAGGTGTGCAAACCACACGTGGCCCCATCCACGCGAAAAAGATCGGTATCACCGCCGCTGGCCGCTCCAGCGAAGTGGCGGCAATGGCCGGTATGCGCCTCCCAATCGAAAGCCACGTTTTGCAGGCCTTCGTAACTGAGGGGCTAAAGCCGATGATCGATACCGTGATCACCTATGAGGCGGGGCACTTTTATATCAGCCAATCTGACAAAGGCGGGTTGGTCTTTGGTGGCAGCTTGGATTTGTATTCCAGCTATGCCTCACGGGGCAACTTACCTATGGCGGAACACGTGATCGAAAGCGCGTGCACTTTGATGCCAGCGATCACCAAGGCCAAGGTACTGCGCAGTTGGGGCGGGATCATGGACATGTCGGCGGATGGCTCACCCATCATCGACAAAACCCATATTGATGGTCTCTATGTGAATTGTGGCTGGTGCTATGGCGGGTTCAAAGCCACGCCAGGATCAGGGCACGTCTTTGCCCATCTGATGGCCACAGGCAATCCGCACCCCGTTGCTACAAAACATCGTTTGGATCGCTTCCGCACCGGTGTTGGCGTGATGGATGAAGAGGCTTCGGGCTCTCAACATAATTTGCACTAGGGGTCAGTGATGTTTGAACTTTGCCAATATATCTTTGGACCAATGTTTGATGGGACAGTTTCCCATCGTGGAGTGAACTGATGCGCCTTCCATGTCCCATTTGCGGTGAACGCGATATCCGCGAGTTTTATTATCAAGGGGCCGATGTTGCCCTGAACCGCCCGGCACCTGATGCAGGGGATGATGCGTGGCAGGACTACGTTTACCTGCGTGAAAACCAGCCCGGAGAACACCGCGATTTATGGCAGCATGAATCTGGCTGTGGCTCTTGGATCGTGGTCAGCCGCAACACTGTGACACACGAGGTTTCAGGCGCGAAGTTGGCGAAAGAGATAAAGAGGATAAAGGCATGAGAGTTGCTGGAAAAGGTCAGATCGACCAAAGCACCCCGATCTCCTTTACCTTTGATGGTATTCAATATCGCGGGTTTGCAGGTGATACTGTTGCGTCCGCACTTCTGGCCAATGACATTCGTCTTATGGCTCGTTCGTTTAAATACCATCGCCCGCGCGGCGTTTTGACCGCTGGCAGTGAAGAGCCCAATGCCCTGATGACTGTCGGGCGTGATGGTGCAACTGATCCCAATGTACGCGCCACGGTTCAAGAGATTTACGAGGGGTTGGAGCTGCGCAGCCAAAACGCATGGCCATCGTTGGAATATGATGTGATGGCTGTGAATGATCTTGCTTCCCCATTCTTGGGAGCGGGTTTCTATTACAAAACCTTCATGTGGCCGCGTGCCTTTTGGGAACGTGTGTATGAACCGATCATTCGCCGTGCCGCGGGCCTTGGCGCGTTGAGTGGCAAAAAACAGTCGGACAAATATGAACGCGCCTATGCGCATTGTGATGTGCTGGTGATCGGTGCTGGTCCAACGGGTTTGATGGCGGCGCTTAGGGCTGCGAAATCGGGCGCTGACGTTATTTTGGCTGATGAAGACAGCGTTATGGGTGGTCGTCTGAACAGCGAGAGCTTTGAGGTTGGTGGTCAAGCGGGCGCTGACTGGGCCGCTGGCATCGTCGCGCAATTGCGTGAAATGGACAACGTGCAGCTGATGACGCGCACAACAGTTGCTGGCGTCTATGATCAAGGGACCTTTGGGGCGCTAGAGCGGGTAAACCACCACACCTCTGTGCGTGATGGCAAAGCGCCTCTTGAAACTTTTTGGCGGATTGTCGCCAAACAATCGATCTTAGCCGCAGGCGCGATTGAGCGTCCGATTGCGTTTCAAAACAACGACCGCCCAGGAATTATGACTGCGGGTGCTGTGCGCAGTTATATAAACCGCTGGGGCGTGGCACCGGGCAAAGCGATCACGGTCTTTGCGAACAACGATGATGCTCACCGGACTGCGATGGATATGCAGGCCGCTGGTGTGCATGTGGCCGCAGTGATCGACAGCCGTTCCAATGTGCAAGCGCTGGGCGACTATACTTTAATCAAAGGGGCGCATGTGTGCGGTACTAAGGGGCGTAAGGGGCTGGAAACCATCACCGTGCGTTCCTCTACTGGTACCCAGAGCATCTCAACCGATTGTTTGGCGATGTCGGGCGGCTGGAACCCAACTGTTCATCTGACATGTCACATGAACGGCAGACCGATGTGGCGCGAAGATATCGCCAGCTTTGTGCCCAAAGACGGCACAATTCCAAACATGACGACGGCGGGTGCCTGCAATGGCGATTTCTCAACCCACGCCTGTTTGGACGCGGGGCTTGAGGCGGCAGCAAAGGCGGTTACCGCTTTGGGCAAAACACCTTTTGAAATAGACACGCCACAGGCCGAAGACACAGCTTACAAAATGGAACCATTATGGGCGGTCCCGGGCAAAGGTCGCGCATGGGTCGATTTCCAAAATGATGTTTCGGTGAAGGATGTGAAACAAGCGGCGGTCGAAAACTTCCGTTCTGTTGAACACATGAAACGCTACACCACCCAAGGCATGGCGACGGATCAGGGTAAAAATTCAAACGTCACAGCCCTTGCGTTACTCGCGGATGCCACTGGGCGCGGTATTCCTGAAACAGGAACCACAACATTCCGACCACCTTATAGCCCAATTGCAATGGCGGCCTTTGGGGCAGGGGCAGAGGGCAAAGGCTTTGCCCCCGAACGTAAAACTACCAGCCACGTGGCAACGATTGAAGACGGCGCACCGATGATGGAAGCAGGGCTTTGGTATCGCCCCAGCTATTTCCCGATCAAGGGCGAAAAGACGTGGCGACAATCGTGTGATCGCGAAGTGGGCTATGTCCGCAACGCAGTTGGCGTGTGTGATGTGTCGACCTTGGGAAAGATCGATATTCAAGGGCCAGATGCGGCGGAACTGCTTGATTTCGTTTACGCCAACATGTTTTCCAGCCTCAAGGTCGGGCGAGTGCGCTACGGCTTGATGTTGCGCGAAGACGGTTATGTGATGGACGACGGGACCACCGCGCGCTTGTCTGAAACCCATTTCTTGATGACCACCACAACGGCCGCTGCGGGTGCCGTGATGCGCCATCTGGAATTTGCAACCCAAGTACTGCGTCCTGAATTGGATGTGCGCCTGATGTCAGTGACCGAACAATGGGCACAGTTCGCCGTTGCAGGGCCGCAGTCACGCGAACTGCTGAATGGCCTGTTGGACCAAACGCTTGATAACGCAACATGGCCGTTCATGGCCTGTGGTGATGTCAGTATTTTAGGCGTTCAGGGACGGTTGTTCCGCATCTCGTTTTCAGGCGAACATGCCTATGAAATAGCAGTGCCAGCGCGATACGGCGACAGCCTTTTCCGGACATTGACTGCCAAGGCCGCAGAAATGGGCGGCGGACCTTACGGGGTAGAAGCGCTAAATGTGCTGCGCATTGAAAAGGGTTTCATCACCCACGCAGAAATCCACGGTCGGGTGACCGCCTTTGATATCGGCATGGGACGGATGATCAGCGCCAAAAAGGATTGCATCGGTAAAACCATGGCCGCGCGTGATGGATTGCTGGATGAAGACCGTGAACGTCTTATGGGTTTTAAGCCCGTGGGGGCAGAGAAACAACTGACTGCAGGCGCGCATTTGTATAACGAAGGGGACGAGGCCACCGCTGAATTTGACAAAGGCTATCTTACCTCCGTCGCATTTTCACCAACCTTAGGGCACTTCATGGCATTGGGTTTTGTACGAGGTGGGCCTGAGAGGCTGGGGGATAGATTGCGAATGGTTGATCACATGCGCCAGATCGAAACAATTGTCGAAGTGTGTGACCCAGTTGTCTTTGATCCGAAAGGGGAACGTACCCGTGGTTGATTTAATTGCAAAAACAGCGATGGATGGCTTTGTGCCACTTACACTTGGCAACGTCACTCTGTCCGAGATGGCGGCTGGGCCAGTTACATCTATCTCACCTTTCAACGAGATGGGCAAAGACCTGTCTGCTGCTTTGAAGGCGGCACATGGAATGACCGTACCCGCCGCGAACCGAAGCACCGGCAAGGCGAGCGCACGGGCGATTTGGTTTGCCCGCGAACAATTCATTTTGATTGGATGTGAAGCGGATCAAGGGTTGGCAAACTTCGCCGCCCTTACTGACCAAAGCGATGGGTGGACGGTTGTCGCGCTGAAGGGCGCGGGTGCTGCGGATGTATTGTCCCGAGTCACTCCATTAGATCTACGCAGTCACGTTTTCAAAAAAGGGCATACCGCACGCAGCGATTTGATGCACATGGCCAGCTCGATCACCCGCACTGGGGATGATACATTTTTGATCATGGTGTTCAGGTCTATGGCGGGTACGCTTTTGCATGATTTGCAAAGGGCTATGGAAGGTGTCGCGTCACGGGGGTAGTATTATTCCTTGAAATACCCCGATTTCTGATTCAACCGGAACTAGCCTATGGTCCGTTTTGCATTACTTGCAGCCCTTGTTTCCCTTGCCACGACCACTTTTGCCGCTGACGAAATCAGCAAAGAAGATGACTGCGCATAACAGGGAGACGTAGTTGGCGCGATCCAAAAGGCGCGGATGGATCGTGTAAGAGAAAGCAAATTGGCCGAAGCGATTGCCGCGACTGAACCAACTTGGTCAGAGCAGTTCAACAACGCGATTACACTTTTGGGTGGAGCCATTTATCAACTCAAACACCGCGATCTTAAAGGCATCGATTTGAATGCTCAGTGGAAAGAAGCATGTCTTTCTCGCGAGTGACGACTCGACTCTGACGACGCCAGCACCAATATATACGCCATGAGCTTACCTCCCGGTTTCCTAGATGATTTGCGCACCCGCGCCAGCCTGTCCCAAGTGGTCGGGCGAAAAGTCATGTGGGACACGCGCAAGTCAAATCAGGGCAAGGGTGATATGTGGGCACCGTGCCCCTTTCATCAGGAAAAATCTGCCAGTTTTCACGTCGATGACCAAAAAGGATTTTATTATTGCTTTGGCTGTCAGGCCAAAGGCGATGCGATTTCTTTTGTCCGTGAAACTGAAAACGTAGGGTTTATGGAGGCCGTTCGCATTCTTGCGGACGAAGTCGGCATGCCGATGCCAGCTCAGGATCCCAAAGCGCAGGAAAAATCAGACCGCCGCACCCAATTGGCCGAGGTCATGGAGCATGCGGTTAAGTTTTTCAAACTACAGCTTCAAACAGCCACAGGCGCAGATGCGCGCGCCTACTTGGACGGCCGTGGCCTAAAGCCACCTGCACAAGAACGCTGGGAAATCGGCTTTGCCCCTGACACGTGGCAGGGGCTGTGGGACCATTTGATTGCCAAAGAGGTTGATCCTGATCTGATCCTTGGCGCTGGTCTGGGTAAGCCCAGCCAGAAGGGTGGCAAACCCTATGACACCTTCCGTGGTCGCATCATGTTCCCGATCCGCGACGCACGTGGCCGATGCACCGCTTTTGGCGGACGGGCGATGGATCCAAATGACAACGCGAAATACCTAAACTCACCCGAAACCGAATTGTTCGACAAAGGCCGAAGCCTTTACAACCACGGACCCGCACGCACCGCAGTTGGCAAAGGCCAGCCGCTGATTGTGTCTGAGGGGTATATGGATGTTATCGCGCTGGGCGAGCACGGCTTTGGCGGGGCGGTCGCGCCGCTTGGTACCGCGATCACCGAAAGCCAGCTGCAGATGATGTGGCGGGTGTCACCAGAGCCGATCATCGCCCTTGATGGGGACAAGGCAGGCTTGCGCGCCGCTATGCGCCTGATCGATCTGTCATTACCTTTGCTTGAGGCGGGGCAATCGCTGCGCTTTGCCTTGATGCCCGAAGGGCTGGACCCGGATGATTTACTGAAGGCGCAAGGCGCACCCGGTCTGCAAAAGATAATCGACGGTGCCATCCCGATGGTCCAGCTGTTGTGGCAGCGCGAAACTGAAGGCATGATTTTTGACAGTCCTGAACGCAAAGCGGGCCTCGATAAGACGCTGCGCGAAAAAATTAAACTGATCAAAGACACCTCTATTCGGGGTCACTATGCTCAGGCGATCAAAGACCTGCGTTGGGATTTGTTTTCGACGAAACGTGCGGGACCACAGCGCCCCAACGGCAACTTTAAGGGTGGTGGGTTCCGTGGTGGCAAATGGCAGCCGCCCCAAAACGCATTGGCCGCGACTAAATCATCGGCGCTTGCCTCTGCGTTGACGCCTGAAATCACAGAGCACTTGCGCGAAGCGATTGTTTTGGCAGCCCTTGTTGGCACACCAGAAGTGGCAGAGGAGTTCGAGCGTGGGTTAGAGAGCATGACCTGTCGCAACAGCGATCATGCTGACATCCGCCGTGTCATTTTGCGCAGCCTTGGGGCCAGTGCAGGGGAGTTGCGCGAAAATATTTATGACGCACTGGGGCCCTTCGCCCTTGAAAATCTGCTTAATGCCAACCATGTCGCAATCATACCCTGCATCCGCGTTCCTGGTGATGTCGAAAAGGTGCGCCTGACCGTGGCTGAAGAGCTGGGTAAATTAAATGCAGCACGCGGATTGGATGCCGAAATCGCAGATGCGGCTGAAGATCTGACAGGTTTCGCTGACGAGGATGTCACGTACCGACTGTCTCAGGCCGCAAAAGCGGTGCAGGAATCGGTGCGAAGCACGGAAGAAAATAAGGCCGAATTCGACCTAGGCGCGAATGGGGCCAAGATGGACAAAGACGAGCGCAGTGCATTAGACGCACTCATGAAAACGATTCGGTACTCAAAAGACGACACATAGTTGCTTTTAGGTAGGATTCGTTAGGAAAAAGACGGTAAGTGGGTGGCCGAATCACCCGAAGGCGTGAATGATTCTTTATCTGATTCGTTTTGCGAATCACTTACGGAGCCCTGAACAGGAGCACTTGATGGCCGCGAAAGATAATGACGACGCAAAGCGCGAAGGCGCTGATGGCGATATCTCACTAGATATGAGCCAAACTGCCGTTAAGAAGATGATAGGTGAAGCCCGTGAAAAAGGCTACATAACCTACGATCAACTTAATACTGTTTTGCCGCCTGATCAGGTAAGTTCTGAGCAAATCGAAGACGTGATGTCGATGTTGTCCGAAATGGGTATCAACATTATTGAAGACGAAGATGCCGAAGAAGAAGAAGCAAAAGGTCCAACGGATCTGGTTGCTGCTGAAGGCACACGTGATCTAACACTTGGCAACACGGGCCAGGAAAAACTGGATCGTACCGACGACCCGGTTCGCATGTACCTGCGTGAAATGGGTTCTGTTGAATTGCTCTCTCGTGAAGGCGAGATCGCGATTGCAAAACGCATCGAAGCCGGTCGCAACACGATGATTGCTGGGTTGTGTGAAAGCCCGCTGACATTCCAAGCGATTACAATCTGGCGCGACGAGCTTTTGTCCGAGGACATTCTGCTGCGCGACGTTATCGATCTTGAAGCCACCTTTGGCGACCAGATGGGCGAAGAAGAAACACCTGTTGTACCTGTTGCACCGGTTGTTGAAGTTCCACCAGAACTTGATGCCGACGGTCACCCGATACAAAACGACGACGATGATGATGAAGACGAACAGGCAAACATGTCTTTGGCCGCGATGGAAGCTGCGCTAAAGCCACAGGTTTTGATCGCTTTGGACATCATTGCCGACGACTATGTTAAGCTTAGTCAAATGCAGGACAATCGTTTGTCCGCGACTTTGAACGAAGACGGTTCATTCTCTGCTAAAAACGAAAAAGCCTATCAAAAACTGCGCTCTGAAATCGTTTTGTTGGTGAACGAACTTCACTTGCACAACAATCGCATCGAAGCGTTGATAGACCAGTTGTACGGTATCAATCGCCGCATAATGCAGATCGACTCTGCGATTGTTAAGCTTGCTGACCAAGCGCGCATTAACCGCAAAGAATTTGTGGAAGCCTATCGTGGTCGGGAACTTGATCCTAACTGGCTTGAAGAAATGGGGCAGCGCCCGGGTCGTGGTTGGCAGATGTTTATCGAACGCTCCATGGACAAAGTTGTCGAGTTGCGCACTGACATGGCCCAAGTCGGCCAATACATCGGTCTAGATATCCCTGAATTCCGCCGCATCGTGCAGCAAGTTCAGAAGGGCGAAAAAGAAGCCCGCCAAGCGAAAAAAGAAATGGTTGAAGCCAACCTGCGCCTCGTTATTTCCATAGCTAAGAAATACACAAACCGTGGCCTACAGTTCTTGGATCTGATCCAAGAAGGTAACATTGGTTTGATGAAAGCGGTCGATAAGTTCGAATATCGCCGTGGTTATAAATTCTCCACCTATGCGACATGGTGGATCCGTCAAGCGATCACGCGTTCTATCGCTGATCAGGCCCGTACAATTCGCATTCCAGTGCATATGATCGAAACGATCAACAAACTGGTACGCACAGGTCGCCAGATGTTGCACGAGATTGGTCGTGAGCCGACACCAGAGGAATTGGCGCACAAGCTGCAAATGCCTTTGGAAAAAGTACGCAAAGTTATGAAGATCGCCAAGGAACCTATTTCCTTGGAGACACCAATCGGCGACGAAGAAGACAGCCAATTAGGCGATTTTATTGAGGACAAGAATGCCGTTCTGCCACTCGACAGCGCCATTCAGGAAAACCTTAAAGAAACAACGACACGTGTTCTGGCATCTCTTACGCCACGCGAAGAACGTGTTCTTCGTATGCGTTTCGGCATCGGCATGAACACCGATCACACGCTTGAAGAAGTGGGCCAACAGTTCTCTGTTACACGTGAGCGTATTCGTCAGATCGAAGCGAAAGCACTGCGTAAACTGAAACACCCAAGCCGTTCACGCAAATTGCGTAGCTTCTTGGATCAGTAAACGACGCTGTCACCAGTACATAAAACGCCCGCGCCTCCTTGGTCGCGGGCGTTTTTGTATTTTACGCCCAAACACCCAAGGTATTATTATGCAGACAACATTTGAAATTCAAACCAACGGTGCTGGTCTTTATGATTTTACCATTGCGCCTGCGGGTTGGATCAATGGACGGGGCAACGGATTGCTGACCTTGATGGTGCAACACACCTCGGCCTCTTTGTTGATTCAGGAATGCGCTGATCCCGAAGTGCAAACCGATCTACAGGCTTTCTTTAGTCGACTTGTGCCACCCACAACTGATCTATCGATGTCCTACCTCACGCATACATATGAGGGGCCCGATGATATGCCCGCACATATTAAATCAGCGATGATGCCTGTATCGTTGCAAATACCAGTGGCAGGTGGACGTATGCGTTTAGGCACATGGCAAGGGATCTATTTGTTCGAACATCGAACTGCGCCACATACACGCAACGTGGCCGTTCATTTCGCACAAAGCTAACCCTCTATGATGTGGTTGAATTTTGCTACTACCCAAACCGTAGCGGTTGTCCTATAACTGTGGATAAGTAGGGAAAATACCCTACAACAGGTATTAATAACTGATAGGGGAACGGCCAATGCGCTGCCCATTTTGTGGTAACATCGACACACAAGTAAAAGACAGCCGTCCGGCCGAGGATCACGTATCCATTCGCCGCAGACGCTTTTGCCCCGCTTGTGGCGGGCGCTTTACCACATACGAGCGCGTTCAGCTGCGTGATCTTGTGGTCATTAAAACCAGCGGCAAACGCGAAGATTTTGATCGCGATAAGTTGGAACGCTCCATTCGCATTTCAATGCAGAAACGCCCAATCGATCCAGAGCGGATTGATCAAATGATTTCTGGAATTGTGCGCAGGCTGGAAAGCATGGGTGAAACTGACATTGGTTCCGGCCAAATCGGTGAAATCGTGATGGAGGCCTTGGCACGTATCGATACGGTTGCCTTTGTGCGCTTTGCATCGGTCTACAAGAACTTCCAAGAAGCGGATGACTTTGACAAGTTCGTTGCAGAACTGCGCCCAGCCGTCACTCCTGACGAGTGAGCCTAGGCTCTGACACACGCTACATGGCGCTCGCCCTCACGTTAGGGCGTCGCGGGCAGGGGACCACTTGGCCTAACCCTGCGGTGGGCTGTGTCATCGTCAAAAATAATCGCATCATTGGGCGCGGCTGGACTCAACCGTCTGGCCGCCCCCACGCTGAAACTGTCGCGCTTGCTCAAGCAGGTGCCCAGGCCGCAGGTGCTGACGTCTTTGTGACGCTGGAACCCTGCGCACATCACGGCAAAACCCCACCTTGTTCCCAAGCTTTGATTGACGCTGGCGTGGCCCGCGTAGTCATGGCGATCGCTGACAGTGACCCAAGGGTTGACGGACTGGGGGCGCAAATGTTGCGCTCCGCTGGCATCACCGTTGAAACGGGGTTGTTGGGTGATGAGGCTTTCAACGATCATGACGGGTTCTTGCGCCGCACAGTCACTGGCCGCCCAATGGTCACGCTTAAAATAGCCTCCAGCTTTGATGGCCGTATCGCTACAGGCACGGGCGAAAGCCAATGGATTACCGAGAGCCCGGCACGACGCGTTGTCCACGCCATGCGCGCCCGCCACGACGGCGTTATGGTCGGCGGGGGCACCGCACGCGCAGATGATCCCTCCCTGACCGTGCGCGACCTTGGCGTGACGCGCCAACCAGTACGCATTGTGCTATCGCGGCGCCTCGATTTGCCATTGATGGGGCAATTAGCGCGCACAGCCAAAAAAATTCATGTGATCCTATGCCACGGACATGACGCCGACCCGAACCTAATCCAGACATGGACCGATCTGGGGGCTACATTGCTGCCTTGCAGAGTGCGTAACGGACAGCTGGACGCCGAAGACGTGTTGGCCCAATTGGGTGCGCACGGCCTCACGCGCATCTTCTGCGAAGGAGGCAGCGCCCTCGCGGCATCCTTAATCGCAGCGGACTTCGTCGATCAATTGGTTGGCTTTACCGCTGGCCTAAACATCGGGGCCGAAGGGTTGCCAGGCATTGGTGCATTGGGGCTAGATAAATTACACGCATTGCGTCGTTTTGACTTACGGGAAACCCGCGCGGTTGGGCCCGACGTGATGCACGTTTGGGACAGAAAAACAGATGTTAGTGCTCTTCGAACCACAAACCTAATGTGAGGAACCTACCGTGAAACGTTTTCTGAAAATTGCGATCCCTGTTTTCATCCTTGGCTTTGCCGCAGGAAACGCATTCTGGTACTTGGCTTCGCCACTCTGGATCGATCAAGTTGTCTCTGAAAGCCTGCCTGCTGAATTGCAAGTAAGTGAAGTTGCCAGCGGAACGTTCCGCGATGCAGACAGCAGCCACAAAGGCAGTGGTAACGTTCAAGTGCTTCGCACTGAGGGCGGTGCAGGCCTTGTGCGTCTCACAGAATTTCAAGTTACGAATGGCCCAGACCTAGAAGTGTGGTTGGTCGCAAATCCAGATCTACAAACGTCTCAGGATGTGAAAGCCTCGGAATGGGTTTCATTGGGTCAGCTCAAAGGTAACATCGGTGATCAGACCTATAACGTGCCAGCAGGCGTCGATCTATCGGCTTACGGTTCAGTTGTGATCTGGTGTGAGCAATTCGGCGTGTTGTTTTCAACCGCATCTTTGGCATTTCAAGGATAGCCAACTGGTTGGGTCACCGGCGAAGCGCCGTATCCAAATCAAACCGCGTTCGGTTTGATCGGCCTCAATGCTTTCAAATAGGGCTTTGAAATTCCCTCCACCGCCGCCAACTACACCTGCGCCATCAATCATGATCCCGTTCTTGATTATACGGTCAACGAGTTCTTCATGATCGACAATTCGTGTTTTACCAAGCTTGTAATATTTGGCTGGACGACTTCTCATGAATCTTTGTAGGCGCGATTGGTCGGGGCGACTGGCACGGCGAAGAACTCTGGCAACGGTTGTTCAGATACAAATTCAGGCTGCGTGTAGACCGCATGACCAAACACCTTCAACGGAATACCACGCCATAAAACATCTGTAGTGCAGCGGTTGAGTTAACGGTCGCAGTCGTGCGCGCATTATTCAAAAGTTGGGCCAATTTACTGCTGCGTACAAAATGAACACGATCAGAAACACCTTATTTCTTTGACATGGTGTGGATGCTTTTACGGATTGGGGCACGTCCATCTTCCAAAGGGTGCGCTTTGAACACCAGATGATGGTGCTTTGGGGCACCTTTTGCAAGCTGCTGTCATGTTCAAGCTGCAAAAGGGCAAGGTGATAGGGAAAACCGCGGTGCTTAATCCGCAGTGTGAAAATGCGCCGCTCAATCGTTTGCCATTGCATCAGAAAAAGACGTGCCAAATACAGTCGAAAATTCTTTGGTCACAATTAGGCTGAGATGGAGGTGGAAATTGCGTTAGTCGCCATTCCGAAACATAACGAACCAATGATATAGCGCCCCGTAAAATACGTGATGGCGCATATGGCCCCGGCGTGCAGGGGCAGGGCGTTTCCATGTCGGAATTGGAAAAGGCATTTTGCATCTGTGGGATTGTCATACCGATAAGGCGCGAATTGCCGTTTTTGCCGCCCCGCTCAGAGGTAATCCAGAATGGGCGCATATAGCCCTCTTCTAAAACATGAACGCCCAAGCCACGCCGCTTGGCTTCTTTTACAGCAGATGCATGGATCGGGCGGGTGTCCCCATAAAGGAAAATATCGGTCACGCCCTTCTCTTCGATCAGATCAATAAAGGCCTGCGCCCATTTGTCTGATTTGCCGCAAAAAAGGGGTATACCTTCTTTGATGAAGCCAAAATGCGCGATCACCAGCGCTGAAGCCAACGTGCCAGATATACGATCCAGATTTGCGCAACATACGCCCAATGCGGTTGAAAAAACGGCCCATGTGGTCCTTGCAAAACAAGAAAACCCAATTTCCTTTATTTGTCACGGGTCGTTGGCCCGTATTTACTCGAAAATAGGCTAAAAGATGACCGTTGGAGACAATTATCCGCATTGGTCGGTACTGTTCACGAAAGTGACTTAATTGTTGCGAAAGACCGTTGCGGCCAAACTGTCGGACTTGCCAGCCTGTTCCATCGGCGCTACCTCAATATTAACAGAACCGGAGACAGCGTATGTTCACAGGCATAATAACAGATATTGGCATCATCGCAGCCCTTGATCAGCAAGGCGATCTGCGTGCGCGGATTACTACTGG
>Ga0257120_1001597_pt1 | contig 14733 bp, 15 predicted proteins | sample SI106_10metaG_FD_190153 | JGI IMG/M metagenome (GOLD analysis project Ga0257120, IMG submission 190153) | Marine microbial communities from Saanich Inlet, British Columbia, Canada - SI106_10 | ecosystem: Environmental > Aquatic > Marine > Inlet | place: Canada: British Columbia | collected... | reverse complement strand
ACGGCTGGTACGAACAGAATGGAGTCTAGCGCCTTTAACTTGCAAAAAAACTTGCAAGAAATGCCGGTGTTTGGTTTTAGTGGAATTACTGTTACTCCTGTTCTTAGCGGAAGCTACAATACATACACCATTTCAATGAGGGATGAGTCTGCTGGAAACTATAAGTTATTTACTGGGTTTCCAATCTCAGGCAGTGCAGAAGATACTGTAGGCTTTGCGATAACAACTCAAGGAGTGCCAAGAACTGAAGATGTATGGTCGGCAAATAGAGGCTATCCTCGACAGGGCGTATTCCATGAAGGCCGTTTATGGTTAGGTGGAACAAAGTCTAAAAAACAAAGCATATTTGCCAGTAGAGCCGGTAACTTCTTTGACTTCTTTTCTGAAGAAGGTGATGATGACCAAGGTATCTTTGTCACTATTGATTCCCGTAGCCTAACTGACATTATTGATATTAACCCTGATCGCGGCTTGCAGGTATTTTGCTCTGGAGCTGAGTTTTTGGTTAAAGGTTCTACACCATCTACTATTGAAGTTGTATCGCAAACCCAGCATGGTTCGTCTAACCTTGAGGCTCAGTCTGTTGATGGAGCTACATTATTTGTAGATAAGAATGGCAAAACATTACGTCAATTCCTGTTTAACTTTAATGAGGATGCTTACACTTCTGCTGACATATCTGTGTTGTCTTCACAGTTAATCAACAACCCTGTCGATATGGCATTGTTGCTTGGCAATACCACAGAGGATGCTAACTGGGCATTTATTGTTAATGAAGATGGTACTGGCGCAGTCCTTAACACCATGAGATCGCAAGACATTAATGGGTTTACACGATGGACTCCGTTTACTGACGCTACTACGGCATCTGAAAAGAACGTAATTAAATCTTGTTCTGCTGTAGGTGATGAGCTTTACATGGTTGTTTATCGCCAAGTAAGCGGCAGTAGTGACTTCTATGATATTGAGCGATGGAGCTTTGATCATTTGCTAGAGTCTGGCATAAAGACTACTGTTACAGTTCCAAGCCCTGTTGCTGACGTTGTTGTAGAGGTAGGCAGTAGGCTTTTAGGTTATGAACTGAGTGTCTTAGCTGATGGCGATGTTTTAGCAAAGCGCACAGCATCGGTTATAGGAAGCATTGTAGGCATAACTATTACTGCCGCAGAGCTTAGTGGCTTTACTACAAGAAACCTAGAAATTGGTTTAGGGTTTACAGTAAAAGTTAAGGGTATGCCTCTTAACACTAATCCTGGTACTCGTGGTGGACAGAACACTATGAAGCGCAAGAAGATTACTAACATTAACTTGCGTGTGCATGAGAGTGCTGGCATCTACATTGATGGCAATGCTGTACCTATTAGACAGTTTGGCGATGCTCAAGACACTCCCCTTAATACCCCATTTGTTCCTAGAACTGGTATTATAGAAGATGAAAACGGTGGCAACGGTTGGTCTACAGAAGTAGTCCCAGAGATTACAGTGCCAGATGGCACGCCATTTCATCTACAGTCTATTCAGTATGAGGTCGAGTCTTCGTGAATGATGTTGTAACGCAGGATAGTATTTACCAGTTACAGGAAATAATAAAGGATTTTCCGCAAGCGCCGGTAGTAACAAGACACCACTTTTCTGACGGAATGTATGCAAGAGAGATGGTAATGCCAGCAGGCAGTATTGTTGTGGGAGGTTTGCATAAAAGCAAGCACCTGTTTAGCGTGGTATCTGGAGAGTGTGAAGTATCTAGCGTTCACGAGAGAGAAAAGATTACAGCGCCGTACTTAGGAGAAACAATTCCAGGCACTAAGCGCGTTATATATAGCGAGACAGGGTGTACTTGGATTGGTTTTTTTCCAACTGACTTAACAGATATTGATGAAATAGAAGCAGCTCTAATAGAGCAAGAGGTTATTTAAATGTTTGCAGTAACAGCTATGGTAATAGCAGGCGTAGGTACAGCAGTTAGCGTTTATGGTCAAATAGAGGCAGGTAAGGCACAAGAGTCAGCAATGAAGGCTCAAGCAGAGCAAGAACGTGTAGCCGCTGAGAGTCGTGAACTAGAACGCCAGCAGAAACTTAATGCAGCCCTTGCAGCCAATGCTGTGGGTATGGGGCTATCAGGTATTAAGGCAGAGGGAACTCCGGCTAGTATCGCTTTAGAGAGCGCAAAAAACATATCGTTGAGTGAGGGCATGATGGGGCTGTCTGATCGACTTACTCAAGCACAACTCCGTAGACAAGGTGCTGCTGCTAGAAAGGGAAGTCAGTATGCGGCGGCTGGTACACTACTATCTGGCGCTAGTGACATAGCTCAATTTAAATCCGGTTTATAATTAGGAAGCATAATGGCTCAACAACCTCGACAACAAAGAATTGGCGTTTACGGTAAGTTTACTCCTACTGCCTTAGACACATCTGAAGCTGACAAAATGCGCGCTCTAGCTGGTTTAGGGCAATCTATATCTCAAGTAGGTACTGCTATAGGTCAGACAATAGTGAAGCCTAAGGTTGCGGCTGAAAGAGTAAAGCAAGCAGAGATTGCTAGTGCTGAGACAGGTACTATTGACCCTGAAACTGGTGAGCTAAGAGGCCCAGCAGAAGAGGTTGCTGCCTACAAGTTTGGTGCATCTCAGGCTAACGCTGTTATGCGTAACACCTATGAGGCCAACGTATCTGTAGAGATGAACAACATTGTTGACTCTGCCGCTACTGAGTTTCCTGATGACATCATTGGCTATAAGAATAAAGTTGATTCCCAGATAAAGGGTCTTATTGGCGCTATGCCAGAAGAATACAAGGGTTCGGCTGAGAACTTGTTTGCTCGCCTAAACAATCCTGTTTCTGTAAATATTGCTGACAACGAAAGAAAGAAAAACCTAGCCAGTTCTAATGCTGAAATTGGTCAAGCCGCTGACGTTGCTTCAAAGAACTTATCTAATGCAGCTTATTCTGGTGATGCAGATGGCACTAGAGATTTCTTCTCTGAATACGTTGTTTCTGTTGATAAACTTGTTCAGCAGAAAGCAATAACGCAAGAGAAAGGCAATCAGTTAATAGAAGCTCAGAATGAAAGAGTTAAGATTCAGGGCAAAGCTGGTGAGTTTGACAGAGCTATAAGAACAGAGGATTACACTCCAGAACAACAGGCTGCCGCTGGTCGTCGTATTGTAGACGCATTGCGTGAAAACCCTGACTCTGATTTAAGTTCCGAGCAAAACCAAAAGCTACTGGCAACACTGGATACTCAAGTCACTGCTATGGAAACTGCTAATGCAAAAGCAGATGCCAAGTTGAGCAGGGAAGAGATGATAGACCTGTCCACCCTAGATGTTCTTATTGATAGTCAGGCGCTACCTGCTGAAGAGCTAGTCATTAAAGTGTACGAGCTTTTTGATAAGGGAGTTATCAAGACTGCTGATGGCATATCGAGCCGCATTAAGGCAATTAACAAAGTAAACACTACAGCAAGAAAGAAGAATGATGGCATTGCAAGAGCTGCCAACCAGATTAAGGGTGTTGAACCTGTGGGTGATCAGCCAATCATTCCTGTTAGCGACGAGGACTATGATAACCTTTATGAGGTAATTACTAGCACTCCAGAGTCTGAGGGTGGTCTACCTACTAATCCAGACGTAAGACGCGCACAGCAAGCTACATTTGTTCAACGATCTGGTCATGTTCCAAAGCAGTTAAAGGATGAGATACAGGCCGGTCTTATTTCTCAAGACCCTGAAGAAGTTACTAACGCTTACAGAACTATTACCCAGATTCAAGAGATTTCTGGAGTTGGTGAGACTGCTTTTTCAAAGAATGAGATTGTTCTAGCAACCCACATGGATACGTTTATTAGGGGCGGCTATAGTCCTGAAGACGCTCTCCAGATGGCTAGAAACATTATTGGTACTAGCTCTCCCGAAATGAAAGCTCGGTCTGAAGCTAGGGCAACAGAGATCAAGGATGATGACGAGACTTTTGGAGCGCCTGTTTACACTACAGAGGTTACAAAGCAGTTTACTGGAATGTTTGAGAGTGAGGCTGACTTCCAACAGGACGCTGGATTTGATGCTTTGGTTAGCGACTACGGCAGCCTAGTAGAAAGTTTCTATCGCGCAGGGTCAACTATTGATCAAGCCAAAGATAATGCCGCTAGATCAGTGCAGGCTAACTGGGGTCGTAGTGAGTTTGGTCTAATGAAGTATCCACCAGAGCAGTATTATAAACTTCCTGTTACGGAAGATGTATCTTACATTAAGACTGAGCTGCAAGAGTTGTTCGACCAGCAGGGAATGAATGTAAACGCAGAAGACATATTCCTCAAGACTGACGCTACCACTTCAAGACAGGCATCAACTGGAAAGCCATCATATCGTATTATGATTAAGAATGAGTTTGGCACTTTGGAGAGCGTGTTTGTTATGGGGCCAGGACTGAAGAAAACAGATCGTTTCATTCCTGACGTTGCAGAGTTTACTAAGCGACAGACTAAAAACATTGAGGCCAATGCCAAGAAGGGAATGCAGCCTCTTGGAACGCCTGAAGAAGTAAGAGAAAAGCGTAGTGAGCTTGATGCTAGTTTGGGGCTTGACACTCCTAGAGCGCAAGAAAATCGTGAGAGAATGCGTAAGACCCTGCAAGGTAGTAAAGCTGCTGGGGCGCTTATAGCTAAGGGCGTAAAGTCTGTAGCAAGTATTCCATCGTTGATTACTCCTGAGAACATGAGGAAGCTGGTTCTTGCAACTGGCCTTCCAGCAACACTTGAGAACATTGGTTTAGCTGCTTACGCCATTATGGACGGAATCGAGGAAGCAAGTAATGACTACGTTAACTCGCTGAATAAAAAGCCTTTTGAAGTTACTGATGAAGTTATGGATGTTGGAAATTTCATTGACGACCCAAGTGTGGGCAGTAATCCTACTAATGCCAACTATAATGCGTCAAAGCCTAGCGTGGAGGGTGATGGATTAAATATTACGGAAATGGAAGTTGATGCGGCAAACGAAAAAGTTATTGAGTCTGCTGTAAAGCAGAAGACTAATTTGGCAAAAGAAGCAACTAATGTTACTAAGCTCCCAAGTGAGAATAAAGAAAATCTTTATTCCGCTGTAGAAATGGTAGAGTCTGGCGGTGACGTTAATGCTGTGAGTCCTAAGGGGGCAACAGGGCCAATGCAGTTGATGCCAGCTACAGCTAAAAATCCTGGGTTTGGAATTGAACCTGTTAAAAATAATAGTCCAGCAGAAAACAGAAGAGTTGGGCGGGAATACCTAGATGCTTTATTAAACAAGTACAGCGACAATCTTGATTACGCTTTAGTTGCTTACAACTGGGGGCCTGGAAATGCAGATAAGTGGATTAAAGACGGCGCAGAAAAGTCTAATCTACCAAAAGAAACTAGAGATTATTTGGTTAAAGTATCTAAAGAGTTAAAAGGATAAGACTATGCCATTTGTGCCAATGCCAGAGACACAGCTAGTAGAAAGAGTAGCTTCTTATAGTCCACAGATCGGTGAGGAACTTGATGAGCCATCAGTAGGTGATATTGCTGGCGCATTGTTTCGCCAAGAAAATATTGTTGGCTCTTTCTTTACTGAAGCTGTTGGACTTCCTGACACCAAGGATGATCCGACCTTTGATGCTTACTCCATGTTTACTGAAGAAGAAAAGTCAGATGAGGGGTTTGTTACTACTGCCATATATGCTGACGATGAAAGTGAGCTAGAGGCCGTCAGAAGCCAGTATGCTAGAGAGCGTCAAGACAGAGAGACTATTGCCCAAGGTGGAGCCACATCGTTTGTTCTTGGGTTGCCTATTGCTCTTGCCGATCCTATCTCACTCCTGACTATCGGGGGTGCAGTTGCTAACACTTATCGTGCAGGTAAAAGCATATTGAGTAGTGCTGCTGTTACAGGCTCTATCGTGGGAGTTGAGACTGCCATTCAAGAGGCCGCATTACACTCTACACAGCTTACAAGGACTTACGGTGAGTCAGCTATTAACATGAGCGCAGGAGTGCTGTTAGGCGGTGTTCTGGGCGTTGCTGCAAACAAACTGGGCAACTACGGTATTGATGAGAAGGCTGTGCAAGAGCTTGCTGATGTAATGAACCCAGAGGGTAAAATTGCTAGAGGTGAGAACCCATCTTTGGATGCTTCTAATGTGGCGGCAGGTTATGACAGTGTTGGTGCGGCAAAGACAGTACAAGGCACGTTTGAGGTGAAGGGTAAGTTGGCTAAGGGTTTGGTTAAGGTCTTTGGCTTTGATCCCCTATCTCGCACTATGACCAGTGATGCCCTTGTTACTCGTAGAGTAGCCAATATGCTTGCAGAGAACCCTGTTGACGTTGATGGCGCTCCACTACAGTCGGTTGAGTCCCTGTCCAAAATCAAGAGTGGTCGTCTTTACTCTTCTATAGATAATAACAATAGAGCTTATGACCAGTACCGAAAAGGTGGTGGCAAGATGAAGCGCAAAGACTTCAATGAGGCAGTATCAAGAGCTGTTCGCACTGGTGATAGTGATGTTCCAGAAATTAAAGCATCTGCTGAATACTGGCGCAACGAGCTATACAATCCCCTTCGTGATGAGATGATTGAGCTTAATATGCTCCCTGATGACGTAGATGTTTCTACCTCAGTAAACTACCTCAATAGGGTCTACAACAAGCAGAAGCTCCAAGCTAATATGCCATCGTTTATATCGAAGGTATCTAAGTGGCTGAAGGACAAGGACGAGACTCTATATCAGAATGCTAAGGATGCTCAAGATAAGCTAGATGCTGGCGACATTGCTGATGGAGATAGAGCAAAACTACAGGCAATCATAGACAAGGCAGAGTTTAAGAAGGGTAAGGACTTTGAGCCAGAAGACTATGAGAACATTGCTCAACAGATTCACCAACGCATTCTAGGGACTCCAGATGGACGCTTGCCATACGACTGGAAGATGGGCGAAGGGTTTAGCTCAGGCAATAAAGGCTCTAGCTTAAATGGTGCTAGTGCATTGCGTGGCCCCTTGAAAGCAAGAAGGTTCACGATTGAAGATGACCTTATCGAAGAGTTTCTTGAGAATGACATTGAGGCTTTGGGTACGAGATACCTACAGCAAACTGGTGCTGACATTGAGCTTACTCGTAAGTTTGGCAATGTAACACTCGATAACGAAATAAAGCAGATACAAGATTACTACAGCGAGGCAATGAAGAAGGCTTCAGGCAAAGAGGCTGTTAAGCTGGGCAATAAGATGGATGCTGACATTCGTGACATTGCTGGTATGCGTGATCGCATCAGGGGGGTGTACGGATTCCAAGAGGACAATGTATGGACTCGTATTGGCAGATCATCTCGTGACCTTAACTATCTCCGACTGCTAGGTGGCGTGACTGTATCGAGCTTACCAGATGCTGCGCGTATCGTTATGGCAGAGGGATTTACCAAGACATTCTCCAGAGGATTGGGCGCACTTGCAACCAACACTAAGCAGTTCAAGTTGGCGGCAGCAGAAGCAAAGCGTTACGGCATCGGTACAGACGTTCTCATGTCAGGTAAGGCAGAAGTAATAGCTGACGTAGGGGATTACACGCAAGGCGGCACAGCGGTCGAGAGAGGGCTTAGATCGGCTGCTAACAAGTTTGGTCGCATTAACTTCTTGGACTACTGGACTTCAGGCATGAAGCAGTTACACGCTGTTACTATGCAGACCTCCATCTTTGACGGACTATCCAAGGGTAAGTTTGACAAGCGATTGACTAGACTTGGTATTGATAAGCAATCTGCAATGGACATGATGAAGCAGGTCAACAAGTATGGTAAGAATGAAGGTGGTGTGTGGATCACTAACGCTAAGAACTGGGATCGTCCAGACTTGGAGCGTATGTGGGGTGCAGCTATGCGTAAGGAGTCTGACCGAGTAATCATCATGCCTGGTCAGGAGAAGCCTCTCTTTATGTCTTCCGAGCTGGGTAAGAGTATTGGTCAGTTCAGGTCTTTCATACTATCTGCTACACAGCGCGTACTTGTTGCTGGCGTACAGGGTCAAGATCACAACGCTATTGGCGGTGCTATCTCGTTGGTGGGCATGGGTATGTTCTCGTACTACCTCAAGTCAAACATTGCAGGTAGAGAGACAAGTGATGATCCAGCAGCTTGGGTGATTGAGGGTATTGACCGATCAGGTGCTGTTGGCGTTATTGGTGAGATCAACAATACTATAGAAAAGATTTCCAGCAACTCTGTTGGAATTAGACCTCTACTTGGCATTAGCGCACCCGCCTCTAGGTTTGTCTCTCGTAGCGTATCAGAATCGCTTCTAGGGCCAACATTCGGAAGTTTACTCAGCACCACTGTGGCAGCCAGTAATGCGCTTACAAGCAAGGAGCCGATGACTGAGGCAGATGTTAGAGCATTGCGTAGACTTATTCCTTTACAGAACCTGTCAATCCTTCGTGGAATCGAAAGATTAGCCGAGTAGCTGTATATTTTTTAACCAATTTTTAGTATAATCAACCTAATTAAACAGGAAGCAAAAACATGACAAACCCAACAAACAATGTATTCAAGGGTGTAGGTAACAACCTTACTGGCGCTGTTTTAGATATGCAGCCAGTCACTCCTCACGATACTAACTATTTTGAATCAGTAGCTATTGGCTTGTACATTACTGTCGGAGGCGCTGTTGTATTTACCACCGCTAATGACCAAGAGCGTACCGTTACTGTACCTGACAACTTCTACTTGGTTTGCTCATGCAAGCGAGTAAAGGCTACTGGTACTGCTGCAACAGGCATACACGCACTGGTGTCTTAAATGATTGGCATTGGCGCTACATTATTTAAAGTTCCTACAGCGTATGGTCAGGGGTTTAGTCCTGCATCCCTCTTCTCTAGCGGAGAGGCAGGTGCTTGGTATGACCCTTCCGACTTAACTAAAGTGTTCCAAGTTGACGGCACGACTCCGACTGTTCCTTGGACTTCTGGCGATATTCTTGACGCTAACCGTGTAGGTAAGCTAGTAGATAAATCAGGTAACGGTAATGACTTGGTTCAAACTACCTTGACAAAATGTCCTGCCTTGAAGCTAGTAGATGGTTTATATTTCCTAGAGTTTGATGGCACTGATGACGGATTACGTTCAGCAGATATTGATTTTACTGGCACTACCACCATGTCTGTGTTCTCAGGTGCTAGAAAAGAAGCTGATGAAATTGCTGTTGTTGCAGAACTATCAAACACTTTCGGTAGTAATGCAGGTACATTTAGGCTTGCCTCTATTAATGGCAATATCTGGAGATATTCATCCAAAGGAACTGTCGGTGTAAATGCTAGTGCCACAGGCTACACTCCTCCGGTTACAAGCGTTTTAACAGGGCTTTCCGATATAGCTAATGACGTTACCACCATTAGAGTAGATGGAGTTCAGAAGGCTTCACTTACCTCAGACCAAGGTACTGGTTCGTTCGGAGATTACCCTCTTAATCTTGGCGCAAGAAATAACGGAACACTCTTACCGTTAGAAGGAAGAGTTTACGGATTTATTGTACGAGGCGTTTTGTCTAACGCAAGTGAAATTGCATCTACCGAAGCATATATTGCAGGTAAAACTGGAGTGTCTATCTAATGAGTGTATTTGCAACTATAGTTATAGCCAACAAAAATCAAGCTGCCGCCCAGAACTTAACATCTTCAGATATGTTTACTAGCCAGTTTAAAAAAGGGCTTAAAAAATACTGGATAAGCTCTGGCAATTTCCCTGAAGATTACTTTAATGCCCTTGCTGCGAGTGGGCTAATATTTGCTATGGAAACAAATCAAGATGTAAAACCTACTGCGGCAATTGCTGCATTGGGAATGATTAAAGTTATTAAGGAATAGCAATGTCCGTTACTGGCGCTACTACTAGAAACGATTATGTTTCATCTTCTGGACAAACTGTATTTGCCTACACATTCCAGATTCTTCTTGCCTCAGATATAAAGGTATTAAAGAATGGATTGGTATTAACGCTTAACAACGATTACAGCGTGTCTAACGCAGGTGTAGCTGGGGGTGGTAGTATCACCCTCAGTGTTGGCGCATCGACTGGAGATAGCCTTAGCGTCTTCCTAGCAATGCCTATTGATCGCACTACCCAATACCAGAATGCAGGTGACTTCTTAGCGTCCGATGTTAATGGCGACTTTGATAAAGGTTACATTGCAATGAATCAATTGCAGACCGACATCAGCAGAGCGATACGCCTAAAGGATCAAGACCCTACTGTGGATATGACAATCCCAGTTAAAGCTGATAGGGCTAATAAGTTTTTAAAGTTTGATAGCTTGGGTAGACCTTTTGTTGCTAGTGGCCCTACTGCTATTGCTGTTGGCTCTGGAAATTACTACAACACTGTTGCTGATATGGTCAACAATGATGGCCTGGAAGTAGGAGATGTTGCTACAACCCTTGGCTATTACAGCACTTACGATGGCGGTGGTAATACATATAAGATTGTGGACGTTTCTACTGGCACTGCTGATGGCGGCTCTTACATCGACCTAGCAGGAATTGAGGGTCAGGCTAAGGCAACGTGGGAAGGCGGGGCAATCATTGATCTTCAGTATGGCGTTAAACGTGATGCTGCTTTCCAGAAAAGCGGGGCAGGTCAGACTGACGGCACTGATAACGGAACAGCTCTTGTTGCCTTGTTAGCTGCGGCTAAAGCAAATAACTATCAGGTAATCTTTACTGACGGCATTGCTACAACAAACACTCCGCTTGCAATGGATAAGGCTCTTGTTTCTATCCATGGTACTGGCAAGTTAATGTCATTCCTTAACATTGGCGCGACATTCCCTGTAGGCAGTAGCCTTTTGACTATTAATGATTGCGGTAGAACTGAAGGAGCAGGCACTAACGAGAAGCCTTACTTTACAGATCAGGAAAAAGCAGTAGAGCTTGTAGGGTTTACCTTGCTAGGTAGACAACGAACAGTTAGAGCGAACGGACTTTCCTTTACTGGCTTGAACGACGACATGATTATTGATGTTGAGTGTCGAGACTTCAAAGGCATAGGTATGTCTTTGGGTAACGCTAACATCACTAAAGTAAACGCAGGCTCTTGGGTGTCAGGAACTGAGTACAAGATTGCTTTCCTTGGCACTGCAACAGGTGATGATGAAGATGAACAGGAAGCGGCTATTCAGGCACGATGGAATGCGTACCTAGGCACTACAGACGTTACTTACAAAATCGGATCAACATTTGAAGCTGTAGATAACGGTGCAAGCATGACAGGCGCTGTTGCGGCAGTAGGTTATACTTCTGATACTGTCCGTGAGAGTACGTTTGAGAACATTCAGATAAAGAACTGTGGTAACCGTAACTTGATTAGCGGTGTACAGTATGACGATGCCGCTATGGAGATAGGCAGTAACGGTTCTAACCAAGGTGACAACAACATCTGGTTCCCTCTATTACGTATTATCTACCCTCGTGGTAAGGCATTAAAGGTTGTCCCTAACGTATCCAACAGAGCGCGTAAGATTCGCATAGGCCACTTGTTCCTTCACGCTAACACTCAGCTACCTACAAGTAATGACCCTAACGGTGAACCTTGGAGAGGAGAAACTGACCTGTGCATTATAGGCACGCAGGGTGCTGTAGAAGGCAGTTCTGAGATTGCTTCTGTTAGTGTTGACCAAGTTGATTTGGTTGGCTTAGAAGTCCCTTACAAGTGCTTTGTCGTGAACACTGGCTCCTCCTTACACATTGATGGTTTCACAGGCAACGCTCCTGACAAGTGTAAGTATTTTTACTTTAATGGCGCAGAGACATCTTCTGTTCGCAACTACCTTAGAGGTGGAATACGAGTAGATTCTCCTGTAAAGAGCACTGCTAACCTAATTGAAGTTGACGCAACTAACGGTATGTATGAAGGGCATCAGTTAAGCGTGTCAGGACTACAGGCTCCTACTGTTCCATCAGGGCAGAAGAAGTTTGCTACTCTAGAAGCAGGTCTTTGGACTGTAGGAAACACTTATGTCGTTAGAGACTTAGGTACTGCCGGTAACGCAGCTTGGGTTACATACACTGGTATAAATAAGACTTGGGCGTATGGTGACACCTTTGTAGGAACAGCTAATGATTCTTCGCTACTCACTGGAGCTGTTGCAGGTACTGGTGGTTTTGTGGAAGGCCAAGAGTACAAGATATTTGACTTAGGCACTGCGGGTAATGCAGCTTGGAATACGTACCTTGGAACTACAGGGGTAACTTATGCTGTAGGTAATGTTTTCACTGGTACTGCTAACGACTCCACGCTGTTGACAGGTGCTGTTGCTCAGAAGATTTACTACCCTAGTTATGTAGGTGACATTAAACATCTTAATGACGAGAACGTAATTGTTGCCAACATCTACAAGCCTCAAGATGCAAGCGCAGGAGCTGCTTTTCCTCGTACTTCTCTTTACGTATCTAGAGGTACAACGTACTTTCAGAAGCTATACTTTGTAACCAATAGCGCACTGGTGGCAAACGATACTAACTATGCTCAGATACAGTTTATTAAAGTAAACGCTGATGGAACCTTTGGTGGTCAGTTTGCCAGAGTAGAGACAAAAACAACTGCATCAGGCGGTACAGGAGATTGGAGCATAGGTAACATTATTGAAGTGCCTTTTACTGAGACGAGACTAGATGCAGGAGAGGGCATTGCTTTCCAGATAAATAAACCAAGTGACGGAGGCGGTACAGGTGTAGTTGTACCACATCTTGGTGTTGTTGCCGAACTTTCACCCAACCTATCACTGCAAACAGCAGACTAACTAACGAGAACTATCATGGTCGAAGAGACAAAGGAAGTAATGGATATAGCAGCAGCATCAACTGGCGTACTAGCAATGGCAGCTTGGCTTCCACCTGTGGCATCACTGTTTACAATAGTGTGGTTAGGTTTAAGAATCTATGAGTCAGATACAGTTCAAGGACTGTTAGGAAGGAAGCAATGATTAAAGACCTTATTGCCCCTGTCACTAAACTCTTAGACAAATGGATACCAGATGCGGATACCAAACAAAAGCTCGCGCATGAAATCAGTACCATGTCGGACAAGTATGCACAGAAACTTGCACTGGCACAGATTGAAGTCAACCGAGAAGAAGCAAAAGGCAACTGGTTCCAAGCAGGATGGAGACCAGCTACAGGGTGGGTGTGTGTTGCAGGGTTCGCAGTAAACTTTTTGATTTCACCACTCGCATCAGCCATCGGTGTTACAATACCTCAAGCAGACACGTCTGTTATGCTGCCAGTCCTTATGGGTATGTTAGGATTGGGTACACTGAGATCATATGAGAAGGTAAAAAAGAATGGGTGATGTAGTTAAGTTAAGGCCAGACCTTGCAGCACTGTGTGAAGAGTACGACACTCTTATCGTTATAGGTGTGAACGACGAACAGATACAGATCGTTAGTAACTTGGAAGACCCTGACATTCTATACAGTATGGAAGTTGCTAAGGCAGAGCTAATCAATGCCTACTTTACTGCTGACTATGAGGTTCACTAATGCAGATGCAATACTTCGACCTCAAGGAGTTTGATTGCCAAGAGACTGGCACCAACGAGATGAACCCCTTCTTCTTGGAGAAGCTAGACTACCTGCGCCACCAGTGTGGATTCCCCTTCAAGATTACCAGTGGATACCGAGACCCCTCTCACTCCATAGAAGCACGTAAGACCAGACCTGGCACCCATGCCAGAGGTATTGCTGCTGACATCCAGATCAACAGCGGCTCAGAAGGTTATGTGATTGTGCGAGAGGCTATGAAGATGGGGCTAGGCGGGATAGGTATTGCCAAGAACTTCATCCATATAGATATGCGCGACACAGTACAGGTTATCTGGACGTATTAGTTTACATTTGGCCGGATATTCAGTTTACATTTGGCCGGATATAAGGCGCTACAGCACCCAAATCCTTAACTTAGTAAACTCTTGCTAGTCTTCTTAGACTCTTTGAATGCCTTAGCTGTGGGCGCACCCTTGGCTCCAGGCTTTCTCATTTTCTCAGAGCTACCTGCTTTGATGCGCTTACGTTTGGCATGGATGTTTGCGTATAAACCTTTCATTACCACTTACTCTTGTTAGCCCAGTACGCAGCAGACATCTTACCCTTGGCGATGTTCTTAGCATGGCGAGCTTTGAATGATTTACGACGAGCTTTCTGCTTGTCTGTTTGGGGGGATGATCCTGCACCTGATACACCTTGCTGACCAAAGCGTATAGTCTTAACCTTATCACCTTCCTTGGCGACCACAACGTGAGATTTGGTGGCGTGTTTGGGCGTTCTCTTAGGCTTGTTGTAGCCAGAGACTCCGATTCGGGATAGTAAGCTGTCTTTTTTCATCCCCCGATTATAGCATATTTGAAACTCTATTTCTCGTCGTATTCCATTTCTAACAGCATTTCACAGTAATGAATAACTTTTCGTATATCCTCAGCACCATTCTTATCGCGATGGCGTGTGATGTACTTGATGACGTTACCCTCAATGTACCCAATCTTATTCTTGTAGATGTACTCGATAGGCTGTATGACCTGCATATAGTGGCTACCGCCTTCCTGCTTATTTAGATAGCTCATACTTCTTCCTTAGGTAGTTAAGTGATACAGGCATCTCATCACACTGCCCATCATTGACTTCATGTAACATCCACACACCACGCCAGCTACTATTGGTCTGCGCTGTTAGGTAGTCTTCATCGTG
>Ga0257120_1001595_pt1 | contig 14739 bp, 15 predicted proteins | sample SI106_10metaG_FD_190153 | JGI IMG/M metagenome (GOLD analysis project Ga0257120, IMG submission 190153) | Marine microbial communities from Saanich Inlet, British Columbia, Canada - SI106_10 | ecosystem: Environmental > Aquatic > Marine > Inlet | place: Canada: British Columbia | collected... | reverse complement strand
GTCAAGATTTGCTTTAATACCATAAGATGCCAAGGCAGACACGACAGCATTTATTAAAAATACTGTCCAACAACTATCCCAAAAACCATTACTATTTAAATTAAATACGCTAGTTACATTATTTCTCTTAGACATAAATTTGAAGGCTGAAACTATACCATTTTTAATTACACTTGGATTGGGTGGGGGATTAATCACTATACTTCACTCCAAAGTAATTAAATAAAAATTGATTATATATTTTTGTTAAATTAATAATGTCATTAACTTCAACATTCTCATCAATCTTGTGCATTGTTTTACCAACTAAACCAAATTCAATAACTGGGCAAATTTTAGAGATAAATCTTGCATCTGATGTTCCACCTGATGTGGATTTTTCTGGATTAATATCCACTACTTTTTGAATAGCCTTTTGCAGTGTGGTTTTTAAAAAATCATCATTTGTAAGAAATGGTTCGGCATTACAAAAAAAATCAAATTTATAATTTGAAGTAACAGTACTAAATTGCTTTTCTAACATAGCTTTTAATGAAGAAGCAGAATGCAAAGTATTAAATCTGATATTAAACTTCGCTTTAACTTCTCCAGGAATTACGTTGCTAGCATCGTTATTCACATCAATACTGGTAATCATTATGGAACTGGGTTGAAAGTCTTTAGTGCCTTCGTCTAAATATATTTTAGAAAAAGGTTCCAACATTTTCAAAAGTGAATTAATTGGATTTTCTGCTAAATGAGGATAACCTACATGCCCTTGTATACCTGTGACTGTTAATGAGCCCGTGAAGCTTCCCCTTCTTCCAATTTTTAACGTATCACCCATTCTAGTAACATTGGTAGGCTCTCCTACGATACAACCACTAATGGTTTCAGATTTAGCTTTTAACCAATCAACAACTTTTTTTGTTCCATTAATGGCTTTACCTTCTTCATCACTTGTGATGATAAAAGAAATACTTCCAAAATCTTTGAGGTTTTTATTATCTTTTAAAAAATCCGAAACAGCAGCTATAAATGCCGCAATCCCAGATTTCATGTCAGCAGCGCCTCTCCCCCAAACCTTACCTTCTTTTACTTCTCCAGAAAAAGGATTTATGCTCCAATTATTGATATCGCCAGTTGGCACTACATCCACGTGACCAGCAAATGCAATGTTAGGTTCTATGTTTCCAAATCGAGCATATAAATTTTCTACTTTCTCAATTCCTTCACCAAAATCTATCCTTTCGCAATTAAAACCTAATGGCTCTAAATATGATATTATAATATCTAAAGAACCCTCAGATTTTGGTGTGATACTCTTACATTGGATTAACTCGGAAGTTAATTCTATTGGATTGACTATATCTGACATAAACCGCCTTAATTAATCTCTTAATAATTCGTTTACAGATGTTTTAGAACGTGTTTGAGCATCTACCTTTTTTACAATAACTGCACAATACAAGCTTGGCCCTTGTGAGCCGTCAGGCAATAATTTGCCTGGAAGAGCGCCAGGTACAACTACAGAATATGCTGGAACCCTTCCAACGTAGATTTCACCAGTGTTTCTATCTATAACCTTTGTAGAGGCACCTATAAAAACGCCCATAGATAATACAGCTCCAGTTTCAATCACTACACCTTCGGCTACTTCAGATCTAGCACCTATAAAACAATTATCTTCGATTATTACAGGCCCTGCCTGTATAGGTTCTAATACTCCGCCTATCCCTGCTCCACCTGAAATATGAACATTTTTTCCAATTTGAGCACAAGACCCAACTGTTGCCCAAGTATCAATCATGCTACCAGTATCTACGTATGCTCCAATATTTACGAATGATGGCATCAATACTACACTAGGTGCTATAAATGCTGAATGTCTTACTACACAACCTGGAACTGCTCTAAAACCGGCTGTTTTGAATTCTTCTTTACCCCATCCAGAAAATTTTGAAGGTACTTTATCCCACCAATTAGCAGGACCGTTATTAACACTTTGAGGTCCACCTGAAATGATGTCCATATCATTAATTTTAAAAGATAATAAAACTGCTTTTTTTAGCCATTGGTTGACTTTCCATTGACTGTTACCAATTGGATCAGCAACCCTCAGTTCACCTTTATCTAAGTAATTTAAGGCTAAATCTATTGCTTGCTTAATTTCACCTGTAGTATTTGGATTTACGTCCTCGTTATTGTCAAATACGCGTTCAATTATTAATTTTATTTTTTCTAATTCCATTTTATTTCCTTATAATTATATCTCAACATCAAATCATTTCATTTTTTTATCATATTTCTTAAGATAGTTTTAATGTCTGATCCAGTGAAATCAATATATTCTTGATAAATGTCAGCTTCTTTTCTATTGAAATCATTTTCAATCCAAACTGTACCCATTCCCAGCTCACTTGCAGGCTTCAAATTTTTTGCAGTATCTTCGAAAAAAATACTTCTGTTAATATTATTATTATTGAGTCCAAATTTTTCTTTCATCATATCATACGACTTGAAATCAGGTTTAGCTATATAGTTAGCGTCTTTAATATCAAAAATTATTTCAAATTCTTCAAAAATCCCCATAGATTTAAGAATGTTTTTAGCATGATGAAAAGATGCATTTGTATAGATAAGTTTTTGTCCGTTTATTTTGCTTAATAGTTCTTTTAATTCATAATCTGTTTTGAGATCATCAAACCCTACATCATGCACGTAATTAAGAAATGGCTCAGGGTCAATATTCTTTTCAATTATAAGACCTCTTAAAGTTAACCCATATTTTTTATACATATTTTTTTGTAAACTAAGAGCTTCATCATGATTGATATTGAATAAACTTTTAATATACTCCGTCATTCTTTGTGAAATTCTTCTAAATAAACCTAGATGAAAATCATAAATAGTATTATCCAAGTCAAATATCCAATAGTCATATTCATTTATGAAATTGACGGTATCAAAGTTATTTTCACTTATTAAGTTGGCGCTAGAATTTGTCATATTTAGTTTGGGTTTTTTCGAATAATTGTACCCACACCATGTTCAGTAAATAACTCTAATAATAAAGAATGAGGCATTCTTCCATCCATAATTACTGAAGCTTCTGCGCCACCTTGGACAGCGTCTATACAAGTCTTAACTTTTGGAATCATGCCACCAACAACTACTTTCTTTTCGATAAGTTCAAGTGCTTGATCTATCGTTAAATCAGGAATCAAATCACCATTTTTGTCAAGAACACCAGTTACATCTGTAAGCATTATCATTCTAGATGCTTTCATTGCAGCTGAAATAGCTCCTGCAGCAGTGTCAGCATTAATGTTATATGTCAAACCATCATTTCCCATTCCAACTGGTGCAATCACAGGGATCATTTTTTCATTAATAAGGGCCTTGATTACTTGCGGATCAATTTTTTCAGGTTCTCCAACATAACCGAGATCTATTACTTTTTCTAGATTAGAATCAGAGTTTTCGTCTATCTTTGTCAACCGCTTAGCTGTAATCAAATTTCCATCTTTTCCAGATATGCCAACTGATTTTGCACCTGAGTTTGAAATTGCTGTTACAATTGATTTATTTGTAACGCCACTAAGCACCATTTCAACTACGTCTATAGTCGCTGAATCTGTTACTCTGAGACCATTGATAAATTCAGTTTTAATTTTTAATTTCGATAGCATTTCTCCAATTTGAGGACCACCACCATGAACAACAACTGGAAGCATTCCTACTTGTTGCAATAAAACAATGTCATTAGCAAAGCTGGTTATATATTCTTTTTTACCCATAGCATTACCGCCAAACTTCACAACAATAACTTTATTGGCATACCTCTTCATAAAGGGTAATGTTTCAGTTAGCAGATCAGCTTTTTTTAGCCATTCAGATTGGATTTGATCTTTATTATTTTTCAACTACTTAAACCATTCATTAATATTATATAATTATTAAATACCATATTATTAAAAAAAATAATATTTTATAATATTTTCATGAAAGACTTGCCAGGTATGTCCTAAGCAACGGAATACCATCATTTTTCAAACTGGATGTTACAAATATTTCAGGATAAGAGGCCGGGTGTTTTGATACGATTTTATTTGTTATTTCTTTTATATTGGTTATCTCTTCTTCAGTTAATTTATCAGACTTTGTAAGAATAACAGCCCAACTTACAGCTGCAGAGTCTAACTCTTTCATAATTAATTCATCATAGTCTCCAACACCTCGCCTACTATCAATCAATAAACAGACGGTTCTTAATGAAGGTCTTCCTTTTAAATATTTTATAGTTAATGATGTCCATGACTGTATATCTTTTTTAGGAGCCTTTGCATAACCATAACCTGGTAAATCTACAAGTCTGAGTTTTGTTAATTGATGACTAAGTTCAAAAAATATTAATTGTCTGGTTCGCCCAGGTGTTTGACTTGTTCTTGCTAATGTTTTTCTGTTAGTTAAAGCATTTACGAGTGAACTTTTACCAACATTCGATCTTCCAGCAAAAGCTATTTCATTGCATTCTTCTAAAGGAACAGCATTCGCTTTTAGAGCTGCGGCTATAAACTTACATTCTCCGGAAAAAAGTTTTCTAGCTTTTTCAATTTCAATATCTTCGTATTGCAATCTATCAGAGGCCTTTATTTAGGTTTTTTTTTCATTCCATTCATAATTAACCATTGCTGACAAATTGAAAGGAGATTATTCCATGTCCAATATATAACTAAACCTGCCGGGAAAGTAGCTAATAAAAATGTAAATGCAACTGGCATCCAGGCAAAAATCTTTGCTTGAATAGGATCCGGAGGAGTTGGGTTAAGACGTTGCTGTAAAAACATAGTCACACCCATCAATAGAGGCCAAATACCAAGGTTTAAAAAGTCAGGAAATATAGATGTACTGTAAGGTAATAAGCCAAACAAATTAAGAAAACTGGTTGGATCTTGAACAGACAAGTCCTTTATCCATCCAAAAAATGGAGTTTGACGCATTTCTATAGATACAAACAAAACTTTATAAAGCGCAAAAAAAACTGGTATTTGAACCAATATTGGTAAACACCCTGCCGCAGGATTTACCTTCTCTTTTTTATATAAATTCATCATTTCCTGATTTAGTTTTTGCCTGTCATCGCCAACTCTTTCTCTTAATTTTTGAATTTCAGGTGAAAGGTTTCTCATTTTTGCCATGCTTTTATATGATTTGTTTGCTAATGGGAAAAAGACAATTTTAACTAATACTGTTATTGCCAATATTGCTAATCCAAAATTACCTAAATAATCATTTGCCCAAGATAAAGCATAAAAGAATGGCTTTGTTAGAAAATAAAACCAGCCAAAATCAATTGCAAGATCAAAGTGTTTTACATTGAAACGTTCTTCATAATCATCAAACAATGCTAACCTCTTAGCACCAGCAAATGATCTTGATAAAAAATTACCTTCAGAATTTGCTTGGATTTTTACAGCTTTTCCAAGGAAGTCTGTTTGATATTGCCCTCCACTTGAGTTCAAGTATCTATAAGTAAAACTATATTTTTCATTTTGATCTGGCAATAAAGCCGTCATCCAATATTTGTCTGTTAAACCTGTCCAACCACCACTTTCAGCTGGCTTTATATTTATTCCCTTTTGCCCAGAATCTGCAAGGTCTTCATAACTTTTTTCAGATAAGGTCCCATCAAAAACACCCAACGGTCCCTCGTGTAAAACAAAAAACTTAGTTGTTTCTGGCTCACCTGTTCTTCTTATTAATCCATATGGATATAATGTGACGGCATTATTAGTATTATTTTTAACTCTTTGATTAATAGTAAACATAAATGTGTCATCTAAGCTTATGTCCTGATAAAATATTATACCTTCACCATTATCCCAGGACAAAGTTATGCTAGTATCTGGTGATAAGAGATTTTTTGACGATTTCCATAATGTTTTTCCATTTGGCACTTTTAAGCCGTCTGGACTGCTCCAACCATGCTCAATAAAATAAGGATTTTTTTCGTTAGATTTTAAAAGAAGGTTTATCAAACTACTGTCGGCATCTAACGTTTCTCTATATTGTGTAAGAGTAATATCATCTATTCTTGCACCTTTGAGCGATATAGAACCAGAGGTTTCATTACTATTTAACAGAACTCTAGGAACGTTTTTAAAATTCTCTGTTTTATTATCTTCACTGGTAACAGTTAAACTGTTATCATTTGAAGGAATGGGAATATTAGAATTATCAGATAAATTATTAACTACATTGTCTTGTATAATCTGATCTTTTTTTGGATCAACAAATAATAATTGATAACCTATCAAAACTGCCATTGATAACGAAATGGCTGCTACTAAATTTCGAGTTTCTGGGTTCATTTTATCTCACTTAACTTTCTATATTATATTCACAAAGTTTAAAATAATTTAGATATAACTACTTACCTTAAAGAAGCAATTTTTTAAAGAAATGAAAAAATTAAATTATTTAATTGGATCATGACCACCTTTTCCCCAAGGGTGACATTTCAGTATTCTTTTCAAACCTAACCAACAGCCCTTTACCAAACCAAATTTTACGATAGAATCTTTAGTATACTCAGAACAAGTAGGCAAAAATCTGCAATTATTACCTAAAAGAGGTGAAATAAGATATTTATAAATATCAATTAAATTTATAATACATTTTGTACCAATATTTTTGATCATAGCTTATTCAAACATTGTTGCATCTCAGAATATAGATTTATAAAGAGTGCCTTATTTAAAGATGATTTTGCAACCAAAACATAACTACTTTTATTATCAAAAAAATTTATATCTTCTTTGACAAACCTACTTACTAGAGCTCTCATTCTTCTTTTAGCCCTATTTCTAACAACTGCATTCCCAATTTTTTTTGTAGCAGTAAAGCCAAATTTTAGATTTAAATCTATGCTGTCTGAATTAGTATATTTTTGAATGATGAAATTTTTGCTAAAAATTTTTTTTGCAAACTTATTAGATAAGACAAAATCTTTCCTGTGTTTTAAAGTTTGCAGTTTCATTTTACCAGCCTATTGATTAATTTAACTAAATAAAATAAATATTTTTTTAAAGAGTGTTAACTAAGCTGAAAGCTTTTTTCTACCTTTGGATCTTCGGCTACGAATAACATTTCTACCACCAACAGTAGACATTCTACTTCTATATCCATGCCTTCTTTTTCTAACTAAATTACTTGGTTGAAATGTACGTTTCATTTTAATTCTGTATTATAATACAGCCTTCTTAATTATATTTGTTTTAGCTTTTTAGACACATTACACTCGTTAGTCAATATCATTATTTTTTTGTACGCTCAGATATTGTAGGAGCTGGTTTCATTTCCATATCCCATGGAAAATATATCCAAGTATCTTGTGACACTTCAGTAATAAATGTATCTACTTGTTCTCTACCACTTGGCTTAGCATAAACAGTGGCATAATGAGCATTAGGCAAGGTTAATCTTATAGCCTTAATTGTTTCTCCCGTATCAACAAGATCGTCTACAATGAGCCATTCTTGACCATCATCTGCAATATTTGCATGTTTTAATACATTAACATCACCTTTGGTTTTTTGATTATATGAAAGAACACATACTGTATCAATTAACCTTATATCAAGTTCTCTTGCTACTATTGCAGCTGGCACAAGACCACCTCTTGTAACGGCAATGATTCCTTTGTAAGGTTTCATTTCTGACAAACGCCAAGCCAAGGCTTTACTATTTCTATGTAACTCTTCCCAAGATACTGGAAAGGATTTATCGTAAATATTATTATTACTCATATTACTCTTCAATTAATCTAATTATTTTTAATACACTATAATATACTAATTTATAATATTTATTTTCTTACTTGATAATCTTTATTTATATAGATAACTATAACGTTGTTTCAATGTGCGCTCGTAGCTCAGCTGGATAGAGCACTAGACTACGAATCTAGGGGTCAGGAGTTCGAATCTTCTCGAGCGCACCATCTTCTTATATAACTCATTGATATTAATATATTATTTTTCAAATAATGTCGTTGTAGACAAGGTTGTATACCAAACTGTATACCAAAATAAGTATGATTTTGCATTTTATTAAAATGTTTAAGGCATTAGCTCTATGAATAGCTAATGCCTTTAGGAGGTTTATAAATGAAAAACATTTTTCTTTTATATTTATAATTATATGGAGAATTTAGTTCTAAATTTGTAAATAAAAAGGTTAATTCAAGGCAAAGCTATTTAACAACCAAGAACCACGGACCAATGCCCGTCTATGACCGTACTATGGGTAGTCGTAAGTTATGTTTTATTAGCTTTAATTGTTTCCTTTTATTTCCTTTTTATGAATTTATTAAAGGATAGTTTATGAGGAAAAATATTTGAATAATATATTCACTCAACATTGTTTTGTTTTGCAAAAGAGTAACTTGATAAATGTTTATATCTAGGCAAATAATTGTAATTGTTGATCGTTTATTTCCCTTTGTGCTTCATGTTGTGCCAAAACCATTTGTTTAATTTTCGTTGATGAAGTTCTAGGATTATAGTGGACTTTTTCAATATGCTTCCCAATATCTCTAATATAATTATCAACATCAAGATTATGAGGTTTTTTCCCCCAATCTTCTCCAACGACAAAAATATCGACATCCAAGGCTTTACAACCTGAAACATACTCGAGTTCATGATAAGGTCGAACAATATCGACACAGGCAAGCGCTCGCAACATCTCCATACGTTGTTCTAGGGGAACAATAGGAACATTAGGTTTGTACATATTAACAACTTCATCTGAAGCAACTCCTACCGCAAGGATGTTACCAAGTGACTTGCAATGGTTCAGTAAAGCAAGATGTCCCACATGAAGTAAATCAAATGTACCGACGGTGTATACAAGTATTTTCAATTTTTCCTTTTACTACAACATTAATGATGGTAGTAAAGTGTTAGAAAGATAGCTTAATTATTTTTTTACATTAAGTTAAATTACTTGCCATGACAACTAAAAAATTAGTGTCTCCAAAGATACCATCAGTATCTATACTATCCTACATAAAAGATCTTCCTAATGTATGCTCTCTTGCAGGATTAGGTTGCTCACTGCTTTCAATCTATTTCCTAATAATAGGAATATATGAGGCTGCAATGATAGGTATGATTTGGGCCGTAGCCTTTGATTGGGCCGATGGACTTATTGCACGAAAGATGAAGGGAAGAACGGGAACCGATCGAGAGTTTGGAGGTCAGCTTGATTTGTTAATTGATATTGTAAGTTATGGAGTTACCCCTGCTATTTTGATATTAAGCTATTCCAACTTTAACCCATTTTTTTTGATACCCGCATTCATAATGCTAGTTTTTGGAGCCATTAGGCTGAGTTACTTTAGCACTTTTGGGTTATCGAACGATGCAAAATACACTGGTCTAGCTATTGATAATAACAGTATTATTTTTGTTTTTTTATTTACGTTTGCAGAGTATTTTGAACGTGCACCATTTTCATTTTTTCTTGCTGCCAGTGGAGTATGCCTTGCAATTTTAAATGTTTCTCAGATAAAAACGCCTAAACTATCTGGGAACCCTTTCAACGTGCTTCTACTAGCTATTTACACTGTGGTTACAACTATTTTTTATGGTTTGTCTCTATTTTAAAATTAATCAAAAAAACTTATGTAGTTCTTCTTCCTACCTTTTCTAAACTTGATATAAAATTTTTTATTTATTTAGATAAATCTATAAAAAATAGCTTACGTTTTTGTTTAAATAAAAATACATCTCACCAACTCCACCAACCCAACTACTAAACCCCCATCCATGCTCCAAGGACTACGGTCAATGGGCAGACCACCCCTTGACCATTGACCATTGTTGATTAGGAAAAGGGTGCAGTAACCCAGTAAATGTTTAATAATGAATTTAAGGTTTATGTTTAAGGTATCAAGATGGATGAACCGAAGGTTTTACCTGCTTCCAGATCAAGATGAGATTTTACCACATCTGATAATTTATACCGTTGCCCTATTTTTGTTTTTACATCTCCATTGGCAATCATTTTAAACAAACGAGTTGCAGATAATTCTAAATCATCGCGTGAAGCACAATAATTAGCCAAAGTAGGCCTTGTGAAATAAAGAGAGCCTTTATGTTGCAGCATAGCCGCATCAATAGGCGGTACAGATCCAGAGGTTGTTCCAAAAGACATGAAATATCCTCTTGGTGACAAACATTCAACGGACTGTTCAAACGTATCTTTACCAACAGAATCATAAACTACTGGAACCCCCTTACCATCAGTCAATTCTTTAACCCTAGCTACAACATTTTCGTTATTACGATCAATCACTTCTGTGTAGCCGTGTTCTTTTGCTAGAGCACATTTTTCTGGCCCACCAGCAACTCCAATCATGCGAGCACCTATTGCTTTGCCCCATTGACCTGCAATCAGGCCAACGCCTCCAGCAGCAGCATGAAACAAAACAGTTTGTCCAGCTGAAATAGGGTAGGCTCTCTCTAACAAATACTCAGCAGTTGTTCCTTTAAGGAAAATAGCTGCAGCTTGTTCGTCTTCAATATTTTCAGGAATTCGTACAACTCTTGAAGCCAATACGTTGCGCACATCTGCGTATGATCCTGGTGGTCCACCAGAATAAACAACTCTATCTCCTTCAGTCAAAAAGTTAACTCCTGCACCAATAGATTCAATTATACCTGATGCTTCGAGACCTATACCACTAGGCAAATTCATTGGGTAATAGCCTGAACGTTGATAAATATCCATATAGTTCACACCAATAACACTTTGACGAATAAGAACCTCCCCTTCTTTAGGTAGTCCAATATCGACATTTGATAATTTCATTACTGAGGGTGCACCTTGGGCTTCAATTGCCACAGATATGGACTTCATAATTATCTCCCTTAAGGTTTTATAGTTAAAATATAACAGAAAGAAACTTAACAAGGCAAGTATCCATTATAATACTTAAAAAGATCTAATCTTTTATATTTACAAAAGAGACTTTCGAATAAAAAAAGTAAAATGTAATTATAAACACTATATCTTAATCTTGATTGAAAACTTCAATAAGTTGACTGATATAAAAAAACTTCGTACGCTTAAGAACTATACTTTTTATAAAGTATAATCATAACAATAAATTGGGGGATTTATTATGTTAAGACTAAAAACTTTAAAGTCTAAAGCCATTGCTGCTGGATTAATTTTAGCTGGAACTGTTGGGTTTGCATCCAGCTCTTTCTCTAAAGAAATTACCATTCGAATTGCATCTGGCCATCCACCTACGGTGGTTTATGCAGGGCTGATGAAAAATTATTTTCAACCTGAAGTCATTAAGGCTGTCAAAGCAAAAACTGGACATACAGTTAAATTCATAGAAGGTTACAGTGGATCTATCGTTAAGGTCTTTGACACGTTTGAGGGTGTTCAAAACGGTGTTGTCGACATTGGAGGTTTCTGTTTTTGTTTTGAAGCTTCTAAGTTGCCAATGCATGCATTCCAAATCATGTTGCCATTTGGTACTATGGACCCTGTGCAAAGTGTTGCAATTGCAAACTCTGTTTATAAGCAGTTTCCAAGCCTTGAAAAAAGGTTTCACAAATATAATCAAAAATTACTCGCTAGAGTAGGTGATGGTGGATACAACCTTGGTACTAATTTTCCTTGGAAAGATCTTTCTGAACTGAAGGGGCGTAAAATCCTTGGTGCAGGTCTTAACTTAAATTGGATGAAACAAGCAGGTATTGGTATAATCCCAGTAACGGACGGTTTACCTGGTTGGTATGAAAAAATCAAGACTGGTCTTGCTGAAGGTGGCATCATGTTTCCAAGCGCTTGGGGTAAAACTTTTGGTCTTTGGGAAGTGGGTGAATATTATACCGAAATAGGTTTTGGCTCTATCACATGGCATGCTTTAACAGTTAACAAAAGATTCTGGGAAAAATTACCTGCTGAGGTTCGCCCAGTAATCGAAGAAGTTGCAGCACGGTTCGAGCTTAAAACCGGATCTGCAAACAAAGTAGGTTATAAAAAAGATATGACTTGGTTACGCGCTAACATTAATGTTAATGATTTACCTGAATCAGTTAGGCTTAAATGGGCTCAGGGGCTTAAAGATTGGCCGCAGCAGCATGCTAATGCACTAGAGAAAAAAGGCTTTCCAGCTAAAGCTATTCTTAACGCTACTTTAGATGCTGCAGAAAAAGTTGGCTACAAATGGCCAGTTCGTTACGTAGTTAAATAGTCTTATTGATTAAGTAGCTCCTTACAAATGCTCATTTTATGCATTGGTTGTCGACCGAAAAGTTTTTGAAACCTTTTTGGTCGACAAAGTAAGTAATTTTATACTTATCTGTTTAATGAAATTGAAGGAGATTTATTTTGTCGCTCATTAAAATAAGTGACATTATGTCGAAATTTATGATGGTAATTGCTGCAATCTGGGCTTTTGGATTAGCATTTCTTATTCTTGCTAACATAATAGGTCGTTCTGTTTTTGATTCACCAGTTTATGGAACAGCAGAAATTGTTGCCACTTCAATTGTAATTATTGTTTTCTTACAAGTTGGTTACGCAATCCGAAGCCAATCTATGTTAAGAGCAGATTTTTTAATTATTCATTTACCATACTCAATCCAGCGAATTTTTTTGTTCATTGGTTATTTGCTTGGAGCTGTATTCTTTTTAATGATTATTACCGGTGGATGGGAAGAAAGTGTTCTTTCATATATTGAAGATGAATTTGAAGGTGAAGGTGCGTTGCGTGTCCCTTCGTGGCCAGCTCGATGGATGGTAATGATTGGAAGTACTTTAGCTATAATCAATTATATCGTTTTAGCTTATATTGATGTGTTTAAGCCTAGACCCTCTGGTTCGTTATGAAATATCTATCTTTAACTAGTATTAATATACAGGATTAGTAGCATGTTTGAAGTTAATATTGCTGTCATGCTTGTCGTATGTCTCATTATTTTAATTGCTATGGGTGTTCATATTGCAATCTCTTTAGGAATGACAAGTGCAATAGGAATTTTTTTGACAACAGGTGCAGATAGTTATGCATTTGAAACAGTTCAACGAATGTTAGCTGCAACCGCTTATGAAGCTATACGATCGTATGTCTTTGCAGTTATTCCACTTTTTATGTTAATGGGAGAATTTATTGGAAGGTCAGGCGTTGTTACCGACGTATACCGTGGAATTAATAAACTATTACATCGAATTCCTGGTCGTCTAGCTCTAGCAACAATTATAGGTAATGCATTATTCTCATTTGTAACTGGTGTTAGTATCGCTTCTGCGGCTGCGTTTTCACGCATAGCATATCCTGAAATGAAACGCTTTGGTTATCATAAAGGTTTTGCTCTTGGCACTATTGCTGGGTCTAGTTGTTTAGGAATGCTTATCCCACCAAGTGTTTTAATGATTGTTTGGGGTATTTTAACAGAACAGTCAATTGGTCGAATTTTTGCTGCTGGCGTTTTGCCTGGTGCTTTATTAATGTCTTTGTTTCTTATCTATGTGTTTGTCATGGCACTTTTGAAGCCTGAGGTTGTTGGTGAAGGTGTCAATTCAAGTTCTGAAATTGATAAACAATTAAATAAAGACGAAACAAATGAAGTTTCCATACCACAGTTCCTTATAAGTTTAGCCGGAATATTTTTTGTTATTTTAGCTGTTCTTGGAGGAATTTTAAGTGGCTTTTTTACACCAACTGAAGGCGCTGGTGCTGGAGCCATTATAGGATTGACCTTAGGTGTAATAAAAGGAATGAGATTTCGTGATATCATAGATGCTATTTTATCTGTCGGACGAACATCAGCGCCAATTCTTTTGTTACTTGTTACAGCAGCCCTTTATTCACGAACCCTAGCTATGACCGGTATGGCAAACGCAATAGAGGGATTATTTCTAGATTCTGGAATGGAACCGTGGATGATCATTGGTGTTATGGTTTTAATCTGGTTTTTGTTAGGCATGATTATCGATTCAATTTCAATAATGCTTTTAACGGCAGCTATTTTTGCTCCTATTGCAATGAAAATTGGGTATGACCCAATTGCTTTTGCTATTATTGGCATTATTGCTATTGAAGCTGGATTACTCACCCCACCATTTGGTTTACTTGTTTATACAGTAAAAGCCGCAATTCATGGAGAGGGTGATAATGTACAAGTTATGTCAATTTTTAAAAGCTCTACTCCTTATTGGATGATCATGCTTATTTGTATGGTAGCTATTATTATTTTCCCAGAAATCGCAACATTTCTTCCAAATGCACTATTTTAAACACAATAATTTAAGGTAACATTATTAAATCTATTAACTCCAAGGTTTAATAACTATTTTAATAGCATTATCAATTCTTTCTCTTGCATACTTTAGTGCCTTAGGTAATTCATCTAGATTAAAAGTATGAGTATGGACTAAACTTGCATCAAATCTTTTCTGTTTCATGAACTCCATTGCTCTATGAGTTGCACTTTTACCTTCACCCCTAATACCATACATATAAATATTATTTATAACCATGTGAGGTATATTGATACTGATTGGCTTGTGAGGGAATGCTGCTAAACATATTTTACCACCCCTATTTGTCATCATTATTGCGTCATTGAGTGCCTGCTCAGTTCCAGCACATTCTATTACGTAATCAGTACCTTTTGTGCCGACAATATCTTTAACTGCTTTAACAACATCAGTTTCATTTTTAACATT
>Ga0257120_1001593_pt1 | contig 14757 bp, 15 predicted proteins | sample SI106_10metaG_FD_190153 | JGI IMG/M metagenome (GOLD analysis project Ga0257120, IMG submission 190153) | Marine microbial communities from Saanich Inlet, British Columbia, Canada - SI106_10 | ecosystem: Environmental > Aquatic > Marine > Inlet | place: Canada: British Columbia | collected... | reverse complement strand
CGTTCATGAAGAAGGTCCTCCACATTACGGAGCGAAAGCGGGAAACGGACATACAGCATTACTGCAAGTCGGATGATGTCTGGACTGGTTTTAAAGTAGCGAAAAGGAGACTGTTTTGTCATCCAAAAATGCTACAAAGCAGCCCTGCCCGCTTCAAGCTAGTTTAATCTGACAGTACCCTTTTTTGGGATTATTGCTCCGCGACATTGTATCACCTGTGCCGCGAGGTCGTGTCCTATTTTCAAAGCCAACTCTTGACTTTCTCCACCAAGAATAGTTCCCAAATATCCACCATTGAAACTATCTCCAGCTGCTGTGGTATCCAACACTTTTAAAGACGGCGGATAGCTTCCATGGACGTCAATACCCAATGATAATGGTCCAAGCACCCCGCGCTTTAAAGCACCAAACTTAGCCGTACATGAAAAGCGAAAAGCCACTTGTTCTTCTGTTTCACCAAACAGCTTCATTTCATCGTCAATTGAGGGTAAAAGAATATCTGCTCGAGCCCAAAAGGCCGACGTAATTTGTTGGGTAGATTCTAGACTTTCCCAAAGATGCGGCCTGTAATTACTGTCAAAAATTAGACAAATTGAATGTTTATTCAACCACTCAAGCAAAGAAATACGGACTGCATGAGGCAAAATTGCAAGCGAGATGCCGGATAAATAGACTGCGTCATAGGTTTCTAAAATAGTGAAATCACCGTCCGAAAATAAGTGCCTTGCTGCCGAATTGCTGCGCCAATACGTGAAACTACGCTCGCCCTCCTGTGACGTGGTAATGGCATAAAGCCCAGGCGTGCCATCAGCTATTCGCTTGATCTTCGAATTTCCAACACCCTGATCTGCGATAAAAGCAGAAATACTGTCTGAAAATGTGTCGCTTCCCAGGCAGGTAATATAATCCACTGTCAGTTGTGGCGCGGTTCGATGCAAATAAATTGCGGTATTAAGTGTATCACCAGCCACGTTTATCTGCGCATCACCGTCCATCATGGATAGTTCGATCATCGCCTCACCAACACAGGCAACGCGTTTCATTTTAATTTTCATTTTTCTAAATCTCACAAACAATTGGCAGTTTCGTCAGGGTGGTCCTACGCAGACGCGCAAGTGCATCATCACTAAGCTTTGGCCCAATACATCCCCAACGATGCTTGACCGTTCCAAATGCAATCATCGGCACCTTCATTATCAGACTTTTCCACGCCTCAAGACCCGGACCGCAAAAAAATATTTTTTTACTTGCTCAAATACATTCTTGATGCATAACTTGCATACAGTATGTTAAATGCATTAAGCCATCTAGAAAACCAAAACAATATCAATCGGGAGATAAAACATGAATAAACTCAAAACGACCCAAAACGTTTTTGCGGCTTTGCTGACTGGTGCGATTAGCACCATTGCTTCATCCGCTATTGCACAAGAGGTGCTAAAATGGGGCCACGTCTACGAAAGTGCTACACCCTATCACCAAGCAGCGCTCATGGCAGCAACCGACTTTGAAGCAGCAACTAATGGGCGCTATAAAATCGAAGTGTTTCCAGCTTCCCAGCTGGGCAAAGAAGTCGCATTGAACGAAGGACTATCCTTAGGGACTGTCGACATCATTTATACCGGCGTTGCCTTTATGGGCCAATCTTACCCGCCAATCGCCATCTCAGATTTCCCCTTTACAATGCGGGACTTTGATCATTGGGCAGCTTACTCTGAAAGTGATCTTTTTTCCGAACTCGCCCAAGCCTACACTGGCATTACAGGTAATCATGTTGTAAACTTGACTTACTACGGTGCTCGGCATGTCACAGCCAACAAGCCTATACTAACACCAGCTGATATGGTGGATTTGAAAATCCGGACACCCAATGCACCTGCATATCAGATGTTTCCCGAAATAACCGGAGCAAACCCTACTCCGATGGCCTTCTCTGAAGTGTATTTGGCACTGCAACAGGGTGTTGTCGATGCGCAGGAAAACCCACTTCCAACAATCCAATTTAAAAAATTCTATGAAGTTCAGTCGAACATAAATCTAACAGGTCACATCACAAACTCACTTGTCACTATAGTCGGACCAGGCACAGTAGGAAAACTGGGCGCTGAGGATCTTAAAGCTTTGGATGTTGCCCTAATTAACGCAGGTAAATGGGCGTCTGCAGAGATTGTCAAATCAGAAAATGAACTGGCTGCGTGGTTCACTGAACAAGGCGTCACCGTGAACGTTGTCGACAGAGGCCCGTTTATCGATGCGGTTTCCCCTGCTTTAGCGAGTGCTGATATGCCCTGGGCTCCAGTAATTTTTGAACGCTTGCAGTCAATCAAATAATAGCCATAAGCGCTCGCGCCAAAATGGTGCGAGTGCATCCTTCCATCAAGGAGCAAGTAAGTGAGCAGCGTTGATAAGTCTTTCGAGGACCTCGTGGCTGAGGTTGACCCTGATGTGGATGAACAGCTAAGTGAACTAAAGTTTACCCTTTGGGACATCCCATTACTTTTGATCTTTACAGCCCTGTTTACAACTGTTTTTCTTCAATTCTTCACCCGCTATGTTTTGAACGATTCACTTTCTTGGACTGAAGAAGCTGCTCGCTATTTACTTATCATTTTGACTTTTACTGGTGCACTGAAATGTCAAGTTCTTGATAGCCATATCCGTCTTGAATTCATCGATAACTTAGTTGGAGATTATATCGGAAAACTAAAGTTTATTGCACTGTCACTAACAACGTTCTTCTTTGGCGTACTTGCTTGGTCCATGGTTCTTTTGGCTAAGCAGACCAGTTTTCAGAAAATGGTCTCGCTACCTTATCCAAAGTATTATTTCTACGCCGTCCTCACCGTGGCGCTGTGTGCCTTACTCGTAATACAGGTGAAACAAATTGTTTGGGCATATAAGGAGTTAAAACGTTGACCGTTATTGCTTTATTTCTTTCACTATTCACGTTGATGCTGCTGCGTGTGCCGATTGCTGTAGCTCTTGGCCTTTCATCACTGGGTTACATTATACTTGCGGGTCTGCCACCAGTTGTTTTAGTGCATAATGTTGTCAATGGCATGAATAGTTTTACGCTATTGGCTGTCCCGTTCTTCATTATGGCTGGAGGCCTAATGAACTCTGCAGGCATCACTAGCCGTATTTTTGCGTTTGCTCGATCCCTTGTAGGTTGGTTGAACGGTGGATTGGGACATGTTAATATTGGAGCTTCAATCATATTTGCAGGAATGTCCGGTGCGGCCGTTGCTGATGCAGGTGGTCTTGGTGCCATCGAAATTCGAGCGATGAGGGAAGCTGGATATGATGACGAATTCTCTGTCGGTGTAACAGCGGCATCCTCTACCATCGGACCAATCATTCCTCCCTCACTGCCATTGGTTATTTTTGGTGTAATGGCTTCCACGTCCATTGGCGAACTGTTCGTAGCAGGTATAATTCCAGGGTTGATGATGGCTGTGTCGCTAATGATAATGGTCTGGTTCATCGCACGCAAACGGGGCTACCCAAAAGATGCCAAATTTTGCCTTAAAAGGGTAAAAAGTACATTTTTAAGGGCAATTCTCCCACTTATGACACCCATCATTATTGTAGGTGGGATAGTAACAGGGGCATTCACCCCGACCGAAGCTGCGGTCTGCGCAGCAACTTATGCTTTACTCTTGGGCCTTTTGGTGTACCGCACTTTAACCCTGAAAAAGCTTGCTGTAGTTTCACTTGAGACAATTGAAACTACAGCATCGATTATGCTAATAGTCGGGGCATCAACAATATTTGCATGGATTTTGACAGCCAATCAGGCCGCAGCGCAGTTCGCCGAAGTCCTGCTGAGTATTTCAGACAACAAGCATGTTATTCTAATGATGATCATGCTTGTAGTGCTGATCATTGGGCTGTTCATGGAAACCATAGCAGCTATATCAATTCTAGTTCCCGTTCTTTTGCCTATCTCAGTTCAGATTGGCATCGATCCAGTACATTTGGGTATCATCGTTATCCTCAACTTGATGATCGGGCTGCTGACCCCACCAGTAGGCATGGTGCTGTTTGTTTTATCCAAAGTTTCAAATGTCCCATTTGAAAAATGCGTCAAAGCGACAATGCCATTTTTGGTGCCTCTGGTAATAGTATTACTTCTCCTAACCTTCTTTCCAAAACTTAGCCTCTTTCTTCCCGAACTGCTTTATCGAAATTGAGAATAGGCGACTATAAACTGGGCACCAGCTTAGTTCATGCGGATTTCAAAACTCAAATAAAATAAGGACAACCCAGAAATGAAAAACCAGATTGCTGTAATCACTGGCGCTGCGCAGGGCATTGGCATGGCAGTCGCACGGGAGCTGATAGCCTCAGGCACTCATGTTATCAGTTGGGATATTGACAAAACTAACGTCTCTGCGATGGCAGACCTTGGGAAGAATGCCTTAGCGATAGAGTGTGATATAACTGATTTAAGGTCTGTCCAATCCGCCTATGCAGTAACATGCGAACAAGTTGGCATCCCCACCATACTTGTCAACAGCGCTGGTATAGCCGGTCCTAACGAACCTCTTGACACTTACGACTTAGAAGCTTGGCACAGGGTGATAGACATTAATTTGCACGGCGCGTTTTACGTCAACCGGGTTTGCGTAGAAGGAATGAAGAAGACGGGCTATGGGCGTATCCTAAACATTGCCTCAATTGCAGGTAAAGAGGGCAACCCTAACGCCTCGGCCTATTCCGCTTCTAAAGCAGCTGTCATAGGGATGACAAAATCTTTAGGAAAAGAGCTGGCAGGGCTGGATATTGCAGTTAACTGTGCAACACCAGCAGCTGCTCGAACTAGGATTTTTGACCAGATGAGTAAAGAACATATCGACTACATGTTATCAAAAATCCCACGTGGCCGTTTCCTCGAAGTAGATGAGGCTGCAAAGATGATTGCTTGGACAGTATCACCCGAAAATTCATTTACTACTGGTGCCGTATTCGATCTCTCCGGTGGTCGCGCAACTTACTAAAGGATCTGATATGGAACTGGACCTGTCCCACCCTTCGATAGAAGATCTGCGGCATGCAGCTCGCAAGCGCATTCCTAAGTTCGCTTTCGAATATCTCGATAGTGCGACTGGCAGAGAGTTGGGGCTAAAGGTTAACCGTGAAGCGCTTGACGCCATCGGGTTCATGCCCAGCGTGTTGTGTGGCCGCAAGAGAGCGAACCTTCAGACTACACTGATGGGTCAAACATACGATCTGCCCTTTGGAATTGCACCTGTTGGTATGTCCGGTCTCATGTGGGCTGGTGCGGAACGTATGCTGGCGCAGGCGGCCGTTGCGCATAACATCCCGTTTTCACTTTCCAGTGTCGCGGTCGCATCGCCCGAAGATGTGGCCCCCTACATCGGCAATAACGGATGGTTTCAGCACTATCCAGTGAACTCAGCTGATTTGCGCCGCAAGATGTTACCAAGGATCAAAGCTGCTGGATTTCACACGCTGATCATCACGGTGGATGTACCCGAAGAAAGCAGGCGTGAGCGTCAGCGGCGCGCCAACCTCACAGTTCCACCAAAAACTGATCTGCGTACATTGACTGCGATGGCATTGCGCCCCGCTTGGTGTCTGGCACAATTGCGGGAAGGTATTGTCCCGCGCATGCGATTTTTTGATGATTATGTCCCTACAAAGGGCAGAGAAAGCTTTACCCATGCAGGCGCATTGATCCGAGGGATTCCAGACTGGCAATACCTGCGTGATCTACGTCAGGAGTGGGATGGCAAACTGATTGTTAAAGGTGTGTTGCGGCCAACAGATGCCAAACGAATGGCTTCTGAAGGTGTAGATTGCATTTGGGTTTCTAACCACTCAGGACGCCAATTCGAGGCAGGACCCGCCGTTATCGAACAGTTACCAAAAATCCGTAAAGCCGTCGGGTCTGATCTCCCTCTCATCTACGATTCTGGCGTTGCCTGGGGGCTGGATGTGATGCGCGCGCTAGCCAAAGGCGCTGATTACGTGATGGTTGGGCGCGCTTTTCAATATGCTGTGGCAGCATTTGGCGCACGCGGGATCGATCATCTTGTGCATATCCTGAAATCTGACATCACGGCCAACATGAGCCAGCTTGGCGTCGAAGATATCAATCAATTGTCAGATTACCTCCTGAAGAGCGATTGATGAGCCGCGCGATAGGAAAGGGCAATTGGCGCGGCATGGCCGTCACCAAACTGGCCAGCACCTAGCCCTAAGCTTAAGCCGCTCCAGGTACTGGTCGTTATTTGTCACCGGATGAATTGGTCGACATAATCCCCGCCAAGCCCAACCTCTTCGAAATGTGCGCGGCACAGATCAATCTTGGTAAAGACGTCTTCATAGCCCTCAATCTTACCCCACGGATCGACGTAACACATCACACCGTTCACTTGAAAATAGGTGATCATCTCTTCGACGTCATCCGGCACGACCAGCGTATGGGTCTCGCCAGGGGGTTCATAAACATACCCCCCCTCTTCCGCGACCCAGTCATGTTCCAGATAATGCCAACGCCCTTTCAGAACAAAGCCATGGACGGGCTGTGGATGGCGATGGCGCGATAGCACACCTGCCTTGCGCACCTTCAATAAGTTCATCCAATACCCTTGCGAGCGGTTCAGACAAAGAGGCCGGAACCAGACATTTTCGGCCTGCTTCACCCACATCCTGTCGTCCTCAGTCGCGGCATTGGGGATCACGATCTCTTCTTGCGCGTCCTTGGGGAACGGCAGTTGGTAAGGCATTCTTGATTGGTCTTCGCTCATTTCGTTGTCCTCACATTGCTAAATAGCCGCCATCGACGGGATAAACTGAACCGGTCACAAAACTGGCCTCATCGCTGAGCAGCCAACGCACCAATGCGCCGACTTCGGATGTTTTGCCCCAACGCTTCATCGGGGTGCGCGCCATGATACCCTCGGCCCGTTCAGGATTGTCACGCAGCCCTTGGGTCATTTCGGTTTCAATCCAACCGGGAGCGATGGCATTCACGCGGATTCCACTTTCGGCCCATTGGCCTGCCAACGCTTTTGTCAGCTGCGAAACACCGCCTTTTGACGCAGAATATGCAGGTACAAGGGGGCCACCGAACGTGCTGAGCATTGACGCCATATTGACAATGCTGCCCTTGCTGTTTGCCAACAACGGGTGAGCGGCCAGACAACAACGCATGGTTCCCACTAAGTTCACGTCAATGACCCGCTGAAACACGTCGATATCATATTCGTCACCACGCCGCAGGATGCCAGCACAATTTACCAACCCGTCCAATCCATCCAATGAAGCGAAAACCGCATTAACAGAGGCCTGATCTGTGACATCCATCAAGCGTAGTTCAATGCTATCTTGAGGTTTAAGAGCGTCCAGTTCAGCCTGTGACGCTGATACAGCGATAACGGAACATCCGACCTCTGCAAGGCAATGCGCGACACCTACCCCAATCCCGCCAGTTCCGCCTGTTACAAGTACTTTCTTCATGCAAATTCCTTTATCGCTTTAATAAACGCCTGCGCGCGCTTTGCGATTTCTTCCACGCTATAGCTCGGTTTGAAAAGAGCCGAGCCTAACCCAAACCCATTTGTGCCTGCATTCCAATAGGGCTCCATATTGTCTGGAGAAATACCCCCGACCACCGCAACGAAAGTATCCACGGGCAGAACGGCGCGCACTGCCGCAACTGCCGAAGGGGGTACCATTTCAGCCGGGAATATCTTCAAAACTGCGGCCCCGATTTCAAGGGCCGCAAAAGCCTCAGTCGGAGTAATCACGCCAGGGCACCAGTATAAACCGCGATCAATGGCGGCCCGTCCAACGTCTGGGTTCATGTTAGGTGACACGATGATCTGCCCACCTGCGTCAGCAACCGCGTGAACATCCGGAACCGTGAGGACCGTACCTGCCCCAACGATTGCATTGGCACCATGGCCTTTGGCGATCTTCGATATGGAGTCAAAGGGCTGCGGAGAGTTCAGTGGCACCTCGATGATTTGAAAACCCGCATCAACCAGCACTTCCGCGACGGATACTGCATTTTGCGGCTCCAGGCCACGAAGGATGGCTATCAGAGGGTTCGCAGCCAAAGCACTTCTAAGATCGATCAAGTCAACAACCCCGCTGCTTGCGCAATGAGAAAATGTCCTTTGGCAGCGATATCATCCGGTGCGCGTTGGCAACTGATCCCAATAGCTTGCAACGCGATCTCATACCGATCAGCGAGGTCATCCCGTCCAACTATTGTGACCCTTTTGACCTCATTTTTCTTTAGGGCAGCAACAATTTCCGTACCGATCAGCAGACCAGAAAGGAAATCAGCCGTCTCGGTTTCCTTCAGCTTGCCCATCAAGGGCAAAGTGCGCACATGAAACAGGTCATGCAGCAGGTTTGCCCGCCGATCTTGGGCTGCGCTAACACCCTTTTGGAAAGCGGAGAGGTCAAAATTACTCATTTCCATCAGTGTGCCAAGGATTGTGTGATCTTTGAGAGAGGCAAAAACTTCGCCCGTCATGTAAGTTGCGAAATCCTGTATCTTGCCCAGAGCAACATGCACCCACTTACTGTGTGTACCGGGCATCACAAAAACGCCGTCAGACAGTCCAAGCGCGGCTGACCCAATAATCTGAGTCTCTTCCCCGCGCATGACGTCTGGACCGCTGATGTGTTCTGTGCTGGCACCTGTCACGAAATGGATCAAGGCACCACTTTGCGATTGATGACGTACCAGCGACTGAGCTAAATGTTCAGGGCCTGTCGGCATTGTGACATAGGGCGTTTCGACCCAACCATTGCGACTAGTAATCATGCCGGAAACAACGATGGGCAGACCGGCGTTGGATGGAAACGATCCAACAAGCCGGTCAAAGACTGCATCAAAATTGCGGTCAGGGATCTGCATGATCCCCTCCCCTGTAGTGACACTGTCTAACACCTCTCCCTGCATGCCAATCAAAAAAGCACGCAAAGACGAGGTGCCCCAATCGATGCCAATAAGCGCTGGTTCAGATACGGCCGAATTCATTCAGCAGATCCTCAACTGTCTTGCCTTGGGCAACCCATGCTCTTGTTGCAACTTCCCGATCTGCCTGCTCTTGAGCAAGCCTTACAACCTCTTCAGCGCTCTCAAGCGGTACCACAACAACGCCCATTAGATCGGCTACGATGAAATCACCAGGATTCACGACGACACCACCACAAGCGATAGGCACGTTGATCGATAACTCTTCTCTGCGCTCAGAGAACATTGTGTGAGTACCACGCGGCGTGATGGCACGTGTCCAGATAGGCCAGTTGATCTCTTCTAACTCGTCGGTGTCTCGGCCAGCGCCGTCAACAATCATGCCGCGAATACCACGGTTCTGGGCCAACCCACCCATTAAGCCACCGCAAACGGAAGTGTTCAGATCTCCGCCCGCATCGACTACAATCACGTCGCCTTCTTGACCCATTTCGAGCGCCTTTAACGGATCGACCAAATCCCCCTTTGACAGTTGTACGGTTACGGCCTGCCCAGTCACCTTGGATCGAAACGCGGGTTTGATAGCGCTGTCCATGACGCCGGTGCGATATTGAACATCTGCAAATATTGCAGCGGCTGAAAGGGCTGAAAGCACCTTGTCGAATTTCTTAAGCAGTTCTGGGTTGCGTTCAAAGTCATTGAAGACTCTCAAATCGTTGCAAGCTTCGGGCATTTTTTTCTCCTATTAAGTTGTCGTTACGGCCAATGCCTCGGCATTGACGGTGTAATCCGGTTTCTGACCCGTCAGCACTTTGGCCACCTGTGTGGCAGCCGTGACCCTTGCCGCGCGAATGGATTCCTCGGAATAGTAGGCGACATGTGGCGTCACCAAGACGTTTGGAAGTGTGAAAATCGGATTGTCATCGGGTGCCCAATTGGCGCGTTTGGCGCGCTCCTGTTAAAAAATCGCCTTTGTTTACAGCCTACGTACTATAACCTGTTTTGGCTGGTAAAATTCTCTTTAAGTGAAGTCAAAATTGGGTAAACCCAAATTGCAATGGTCAGAACCCCAAGCGAAGCGGCTATTGGACGAGAGAAAAATTCGAAGAAATTTCCGTCTGATTTTATCATCGACGACAGAAACATTTCCTCCAGCATTCCGCCCAGTACGATCCCCAATATAGTAGGTGCAATGGGGAACCCGTTTTCCTCCATCGCAAATGCAAGCACACCCATGACCAACATAACGATAACCCCATACACTGAATTTGTGATGGCAAATGACCCAACAAGACAAAAAAGTAGAATCGCTGGCATCAACATCCGCGCTGGGATCTTCAACATTTGTGTCGAAAGGCGGATGGCCAAATACCCAAGTGGCAGCAGAACCAAGTTGGCAACAAAGAAAATGATGAAAACCGCATTTAGAATTTGTGGGTTTTCTAGAAATATCATCGGGCCAGGATTCATGCCTTTCATGTAGAGAACGCCGATCGCAATTGCAGTGATCGAATCACCCGGAATGCCAAACACGAGTGCAGGTACCCACGCACCAGAAAGGCCTGCATTATTAGCAGCACTGGCGTCGACCAAGCCTTCGGCATGTCCGTCGCCAAATTTTTTCTTTTCCTTTGACGATCGCTTTGACACGGCATAAGCTACCCATGCCGCGATGTCGGCGCCTGCCCCTGGCAAAACACCTATCAAAGCACCGAGAGAACTACCCCGCAAAAGATTCCAACGATATTTAGACAGTACACGTCCCACGCCGTCAAACACGCTTGTGACTCTCTGATTTGGGATCTGTGGGCGCACGTGGTCAGCGGTTGCGACAAACCGTAAAATTTCTGAAATTGCAAACATACCGATCATTGCTGGGATGAAGCTAACCCCGCTCAATAGCTCAGTGCTGCCGAAAGTATAGCGAGGATGGCCAGACATCAGGTCAATACCAATCGTTGAAATAAACAAGCCAATCAACAGCGATGCAAATCCTTTGATTACCGATCCAGTGGATACGATCACGGCACAAGACAGCCCTAAGCAGGCTAACCAGAAGTATTCAAAGGATGAAAACTTAAATGCAAAATCTGCCAAGGTTGACGTTGCAGCCATTAAGACGGCAGACCCAAGAAGCCCGCCAAGAACCGAACAAACTAACCCGACACCAAGCGCCTTTGACGCCTGACCTTTGCGCGTCATGGCAAAGGCTTCGTCGCAATAAGCGGCAGAAGCCGGAGTGCCAGGGATGCGAAGTAGTGCGCCTGGAATATCTCCAGCAAAAATTGCTGTAGCGACAGTTGTTACAATAGCCGCAATAGCGGGAATTGGATCCATAAAAAATGTAACGGGCACAAGAAGAGCAGTTGCCATTGTCGCAGTTAATCCAGGAATGGACCCCACCAACAGTCCAAATGCACCAGAACAAATTATAACCAGTATTACATATGGTTGAAATACAAGCTCTATGGCCGCAAAAAAAGGGTCCATTGGGTCTTCTCCTATAAGCCAAATTTGCCAATCGGAAGTGGCACTAAAAGCCAATATCCGAACAAATACTTCGTCGCGGCAGTCATCATCGCCGCAGCAATTATCGATGTCAGAAAGCTGTTTCCAAACCGCTTAAATAATAAAGCCAAAATCAGAAAGGATGTGATCACAAAGCCAACGTCATGCACGGAAAATATGAAAAACAAGATGCTCAAAAGAACCAATGCAAAGTTGGTAATTGCAGAGTTAGATTCGATCCATTCTCCAACCGAAAGCAGCGCACCACCAACAATGGCATTCTTGTACCTGAGCCTCAATCCTCGCATAATGAGAACTACGCCGCAAAAGGCCAAGCCGATGCCAATGAGAATCGGGAATTCTGATGGACCAAATTGCTGTCCAAATAACTTAGGAAATGTTCGCGCATATAAAATTTCTATGATGGCAAAAATAATCAAAAATACGCCAATAATCGCGTCATTAAACTTCATTCAAACTGACCTTCTCGGAGTTATAGTTACAGTCGAGAGATACGCCATTAATCCGCATTCCTCTCGACTGCATTTAGGATCAGTTATTTAGCAAGCCCAACCGCATTCATCACAATGCCCATCGCAGCATCGCTTTGTTGCATCCACTCACTAAATTCAGCGCTGGAACGATAATTAAGGCCAAACCCTCGGCTATTCATCGCGTCAATAAACTCTGCCGAGTTATATACCTTTTCCATCGCAGCGCTTAGCCTTGCAGCCACGTCATCGGGTAGACCTCCTGGGCCCGCAATGCCGCGCCAAGCGGACATCTGCCAATCTGGTCCATTTGCTTCGACTAAGGTCGGAACATCCGGAAAGGCGGCAAGGCGCTCAGAGGACATTACGCCCAGTGTTTTGACGCGCCCAGCTGAAATAAGGCCTGATGCTTCGACAACTGAAGACGTTACGATATCAACTCCACCCGCGACCAATTCCTGCAACGCTGGTGCGCCACCTTTAGACGGCACCCAAGGCACGGAACTGGGTTCCAACCCCTGCCCGCTCAACATGCCAGCTAGGGCCAGATGCCAAATCGAGCCTTGTCCCGCACCAGAGCCTTTATGAGCACCCGGATTCGCCGCCACAGCAGCAAAAACATCTTCCAGCGTATTCCATTCCGAATCCGCGCGCACATTCACACCAGAAGCGTCACTGTTGTACAAGGCAATCGGAGTGTAGTCCTCCCAGGTAAGATCAGTCAAACCAGCCCAATGCATCATACCAATTTCAACTGTTACGACTCCGATGGTATACCCGTCCGGCTCAGCAGTTGCGATTGCAGAGTGGCCGACAACACCGCTACCGCCTGTTCGATTTACAACATTAACAGGTTGACCTAACTCTTCCTGTAATAAATTGCCGATAATCCGACCTGTTGCATCAGTACCACCCCCAGCTCCCCACGGGACGATCAACGTCACTGGTCTTTCTGGATATTCCGCAAAAGCCGCACCTGCCAGTGTAAAAACCGCGGCAGCAGCCAAAAAACCACCACGAATTATTTTAATTTGTTGTTTCATTATGTCCTCCCAGACTTGCCTCCCCAAAAACTTGAGGTTAACTAACCACCAACTAGCAACTTGCATACAGTGTGTCAATGAGTTCAAATGTAAACGATCTCCAGTCTTGCATACAATGTGTCAAATAGTTAATGACTGTCTAAGATCACGAATGAAAAACCTTACAAATCACAACACCGAGACCAATGGAGTTATCTATGAAACGAACACTGCATAGAAAACCGCTGTCTGAGCAAGTCGCTGAGGTTTTAGGTGAAGACATCAGAGATGGACGGCTTAAGCTTGGTCAAATGTTATCCGAAAACCAGATAGCAACTGATTTAGGAGTCAGCCGGACACCAGTACGGGAAGCGTTTTCCCATTTAGAATTTCAAGGTTTGTTGGTTACAAAACCTCAGAGCGGAACTTTTGTATTTTCTCCCTCTCATGAAGACATCAAGGAAATATTTGAAATGCGATCTTGCCTTGAAATGCGGGGCTTGCAGTCGTCACTGCATACTTCGGAGAACATCTTTTCTGAAACATTGCAAAATATAAGCGAAGAAATGGACTATGCTTTTCGTGCTGGCGATGAAGACAACTACGCCAAATTGGATCATAAATTTCACGAATCTTTTATTGCGTTTTCAGGAAACCGTTTACTTGGTTCTGTATACGACCCAATTTCTCTCAAGCTGCTTGCACTGGCGAACAACAACTTGGTGCTTAAAATGGTGGATGAAGTCAGCCACTCTGAACACATGCAGATAGCCCGAAGCTTCGGTAAAAAGCAATTTGGTGAAGTAAAATCACTTATGACGCAACACCTTGCTCGATTTGAGGAAGGCATTAAGCAGCCCCACCTGAGCGGTCAAAATTAAGAGTTACTGCACAAATGGGACTCGGCAGACTGGTCTATCAGACCACTGTATTGTTAGATCTGTTCCCGTGCGCGGACTTTCCAAAATACAAAGGCTTGAGGCCCAGCTCCACAAAATCAACACCGGTAAGGTGTTCGTTATAAGAGATGAGCCCAATCTCAATCTTGTTATGCAGGAACTGCGGCAATTCCCAAACGGGCGCTATGACGATTTTGTGGACAGCTTCACTCAGGCCTTATCACAAATGGGGGTCACTTCAGGCACCCCCACCTGGCGCATCAGCTAAAGTACCCTTTTGTAGCCCTAGCGACTGGACTTCACTCAGATCGTAGGGCTGTGTGGTGCCACGCCCGAATGCCCTCGGGCTTTGCTCAGTGAGCGAAGCCAGAGGGGATATAGGGGTGCTGTCAGACTAATGATTGCAAGCATCAGATTGATGGGGCAATCGAAATTTATGCGCTCAATAATTGACGCCACTCAGCCAGAGCAGCGGCACGGTTCAGCTTGAAATTGATGCGTGAATAGAGATGGCGTTCCTGATTGAAATGGTTCTGAATAGACGCGTGGACCGAGACGAATTTCTGTAACGTTGCCGTTCGTCGAAATCTTAGCATCGCCCTCTCTCGTCGCTTGAATGGTAAATGAGAGTTCTCAGCTCTGTTGTTTACCCAGCGACCTGTTTCTTGCCGGTCAGAATTTCCTATGATCACCATCGCTGCGCGGTAGGAACTCAGTTTGTCAGTCACTATAATTCTAGGCTGGCCACTGCGCTTCATCGATTTTCTTATGAATTTCAACGCAGCCTTGCGATCTCGGCGCTTACTTATATAACTCTCAAGCACCTCACCTTCGTGATCTACAGCACGCCAAAGGTAGTGCCGTTCGCCGTTGAT
>Ga0257120_1001589_pt1 | contig 14775 bp, 11 predicted proteins | sample SI106_10metaG_FD_190153 | JGI IMG/M metagenome (GOLD analysis project Ga0257120, IMG submission 190153) | Marine microbial communities from Saanich Inlet, British Columbia, Canada - SI106_10 | ecosystem: Environmental > Aquatic > Marine > Inlet | place: Canada: British Columbia | collected... | reverse complement strand
TTAAGCCGCCTTTGGTCCCAAAAATCTGCCGACCGACATTTACTGTTTCACAGTCCAAACAACAAACGTTTGCGCAAATTGCGTTCTTAACTCAGCTCAAATGGAACATGGTTTCCAATGGCGCGACCACTGGTTCGCCGGACGGATGGCTTTCCATGATGTCCGACATATGAGCCCACCATTTCTGCATCACATCATGCGTAGGCAATTCATCCATTTTGTGATCATGCTCACGCCAAAGGACTCCAAAAAGCAAGTTGGTTTCGTCGTCTAAATGAATTGAGTAGTCGCTAATGCCAGCATCTTTCAGCAGATCAGCCAGATCTGGCCAAATCTCATCGTGGCGGTTTTTGTATTCTTCCCGCTGGCCGGGTTTTAGTCTCATGCGAAAGGCTATTTTTTTCATATCGGCCACCCATAAATCATGCGTTGGTGCGGGCCATCAAGGCCCACCCTTGGGATAGGTTTAATGCCACGTGTCTCATCTTGTCTAAAACTAGAATTGATGCGGGCGCCCATGAGGCACCCGCAAAGTTTTTATATCTTAGAAATCGAAGTCATCAATATTCTCTGCATTGAATGTTGTAAGTGCAGATTGTGTATTGATCGAATTACCTTCGTTGATCGTGATAGTGCCAAGGTTTGGCACCTCAAAAGTTCCGCCAACTTCGTTAACCATGGAGCCATTCTTCAAGCCAACTGCGAAATGTGCGGCCAACCAACCTTCGTTGTAAGGTGACCAAAGCTGGAAACCACCAACGGTTCCATCCTTGACGAATTCACGCATCTCGGACGGAAGACCAAGACCCGTTACAGCAACTTCATCAGCGATACCCCTGCTCTGCACAACCTGCGCAGCAGCAGCAATCCCAACCGTAGTTGGCGCTATAAGACCCTTTAGGTCAGGAAAGTTTGAAAGGAGTGCTTCCATTTCTGTTGTCGACTTCTCGGGCTGGTCATCACCATAAACCGTCGCAACCAACGTCATATTGGCGTATTTTGGATCGCTTTCGATCGTCGCATTCATGCCTTCGATCCAGAAGTTCTGGTCCGGCGCTTCTGTCGTAGCCGACAAAATTGCGATCTCGCCCTCATAACCAATCAACGAGCCAACCATTTCAATCTGATCCGCACCGACTTTGGTGAAATCAGTTGGTAGAATTGTAGCGTCGCGATACTGTTCGTTACCAGTGATGTCGCCATTCACAGTCAGGATGATGATGCCTTTGTCACTTGCCGACTGAAACACTTGATTAAGAGCGTCAGGAGAGTTTGGCGAGATGGCAATCACATCAACGCCACGCTGAATTTGCGCCTCAAGAAACGGTATTTGCGACGTTGCATCGGCTGTGGCAGGGGCAACGAACTCAAAGTTACACGCAATGCTATCGCACGCTTCGACGAAACCTTGGGTGAGTGAGTCAAAGTACGGGTTGCCCGTATTCTTGCCTACAAACACGATGTCGATGTCTTCGGCAACCGCACCTCCGGCTGTGATAGCCATTGCGATCGTAACCGCCGTAAAAGTTTTATTTAACATATTTTTCTCCTGTTGAAGTCTTCAATTATAGGGGACCTCCCCTCTTGGTGAACCCGCTAGCGTTGGGTTCGGGCGTAGATGAAATTTGTTGCAATGATTGCGACGATCAGCAGTATGCCGAGTACCGTAAGCTGAATGGCAGGCATCAAGTTGGCGACCGTCATTCCGGTCGAAACAATCACTAAAAGCCAAGCCGCAAGAAACGTGCCAAGGATCGTGCCGCGCCCCCCGAAAATGTAGGTGCCGCCGAGCATCGCCATCAGCACCATTTGTAATTCTCCTCCGGCCACAAGATCATACCGAACCGACCCCAATCGCGAAGCGGCCATGATCCCCGCCGCCGCGCTGACCACTCCCAGCAAGAGAAACAGGCCAATCTTGATCCGATTGGCGTCGATCCCCGCATGATGCGCGGCCGCCTGATTGGTGCCAATTTGATAGATTTTCCGACCAACAACCGTGGTTCCCAACACCAAACCTAGCACCAGCGCTACGATCACAAAGATGACGACCGGCAAAGGGACACCAAACACCATTATTGCGTTTATTCCGATGAAACTGTCGGGCAATCGGATCGACCGGTCGCCAGCGATAATCTGGGCAAGCCCGCGGTAAAGGATCAGCGTTCCAATGGTAACAATGATCGAAGGCAACTGCATCCGGATCGACATAAACGCATTTAGCGCGCCCATTGCCAACCCCGCACCTAGCCCAATCAAAACCGCCAGAGGCAACGGGACACCTACATCCTGCATCAACGCAAAGGTGCAGGCAGACAGGGCCATATTTGCTGCTGGGGACAGATCAATCTCACCAGAGATAACAACCATCGTTAGCACCAAGGCCACGATCGACATCTCGGCTGTTAAGGTGAAACTGCGAAGAATGTAGTTCACGTCCAGAAAGAACGGCGAAAGAATGCTCGCGCCGATCACACCGGCAATCAACAACACCAACGTCATCGTTTCGGGCCGCACTAAAATCACGTGCCAGGCCGGGCGCGCAGGTGCCATTTCACGGGTCGGAGTTTTAGTATCGGTCATGCGATATCCTTGGAATTGTCTGCCACACCGCGTTGGCGCACAGAGCGGTCAATGATCAATGCGATCAGAATAACGGCTCCATAAATGGCATTCTGTGTAGAACCTGCGATCCCAAGCAGCGGCAACGCGGCAGCGACACATCCTAAAAGCAGCACACCCAGCACTGTGCCTAGCACTGTGCCGACACCTCCATTGATCGAAACGCCTCCGATCACAACTGCCGCAATCACCTGAAACTCGAACCCAGCTCCTGTATTCGACGGGTTCACAAATCCCCAACGACTTGCATAGAGGATACCCGCCAACCCGCTCAGCGCTCCTGATAAGGCAAACACGATAAGCGTGACTTTGGTGACGTCAATGCCACGCAAAGGTGCCGCCACAGGATTGGACCCCAACGCATAAATCTGGCGCCCCAGCCGCGTGTGGCGTGCAACCACATAGGTCATCAAGGCGACGGCAAACGCAATCAGAATAATCCACGGGATATCGAAAATTGGTGACGTCCGCGACATAACTTTCAGCTCTGTAGGAATGTTAGAGCGATTGATCTGGCGCGCGTCGGAAATGATAAATGTCATGCCGCGATAAAGGCTTAGCGTCCCTAGCGTTACGATGATCGACGGCAATCGAAACACCGTAACCAACAAACCGTTCCCCAATCCCAATGCCGCCCCGGTCAAGATCGCGACCGGGAAACCGACCAACCAATGAATTTCTGGAAAGTCACGATACATTAACCCAACGACCATTGCCGAGAAACCCAATATAGAACCGATCGACAGATCAACATGCCGCGCCACAAGGACAAGCATCTGTGCCATCGCACCAATCATAATCAGTGGGGTTAAAAGTAAAATGATCCGCAGGCTTTGCCCTGTCAGAAACTGTGGCTTTACAAATCCGACTGCGATGCAAAAGAGCACGATCATCACAAGGATGCCCGTCTCTCGACGCATGAAAATGGAACGAAGGAAACTCATGTTGCGATACCTTTGCGCGGCACTGCGGCCTGCATTACATTTTCTTGGGACGCTTCTTCGCGGGAAAACTCGGCCGTCAGGCGTCCTTCGGACATGACGAGAATACGGTCACATAGTGACAGCAATTCAGGCAACTCCGACGTGATTAGTAAGATCGCATGCCCCGATTCGGCTAAATCCCCGATCATATTATAAAATTCGGCCTTCACACCGATGTCGATACCGCGGGTTGGCTCGTCAAGGATCAGAATCTCTGGATCGGTCAACAACCAACGGGCAAGGATCGCCTTTTGCTGATTGCCCCCCGAAAGCTCAACAATCGGTTGGTTAAGCGACGCTAGCCGAATGGACAGATCACCAACGGATTTTTGTGAGAATGCGCGTTCTCTACTGCGGCGAATAAAGCCGCCCGGGGCAATCTTGCGTGGGATAGCCGCAGTTATATTATGTTCTACTGGAAGGGTGCTGAAAATTCCATCGCCCGCACGATCCTCTGGGACAAACGCGAGGCCCAGCTTAATCGCATCCGTCGGCTTGCGAATGGCCGCCTCTTTTCCATCAATCTTGATCTGGCCCGATGTCGCGGGCGTAATCCCAAACAATGCCTGCGCAACATCCGTTCTCCCTGCACCGACAAGCCCGCCAAGCCCGATGACTTCACCCTTATGCAATGAAAAACTGATGTCCTCAAACACCCCGGGAAGAGACAAATTAATCACCTCAAGAGCTGTGGAACCGATTACTGCATCGCTCTTACGGTCATATTTTTTCAGCGTCCTTCCGATCATCAAGCGGATGATTTCATCATCCGAGATACTATCAATTGTCTGCGTCGCGATATGCACGCCGTCGCGGAAAATCGTCACTCGATCACACAACATCCGCACCTCTTCCAGCCGATGCGAGATAAAGATAATTGTCCGACCCTCTTCTCGCAGTCGCCGCGCGATTTTGAAAAGTGTTTCGACCTCGCGCGGGGTCAACGGCGCTGTTGGTTCGTCCATGATGATAAGCCGACTATCAGAAGCGAGCGCGCGTGCAATCTCAACCATCTGCTGGTTTGCAATTGATAGGCCCCGCATCGGGCGCTGCACGTCAATCGACACACCGAGCATGTCCATGTATCGGCGCGCATCGGCGATGATTTGCGCCCATGGAACCCGTGACAATAGCCCGCCAACTTCACGGCCCATAACGATGTTTTCAGCAACGGACAGGTCAGGAAATGAGATGGGTTCCTGATGGATCAATGCGACCCCAAGTTTTTGGGCCGCGATCGGGCTGGTAATTTCAACGGGCTCGCCGCTTAGCCGAAGCGTGCCTGTAGTTGGGCGATGGACCCCGGCAAGGATTTTGGCAAATGTCGATTTTCCAGCGCCATTTTCACCCAACAACGCGTGGATTTCGCCAGCGTGAATATCAACATCCACATTGCTCAATACTTCAACGCCACCGAATTGTTTGGACACGGCGCGCGCCTCTATGAGCTTTGGAACAGACGCGCTCAACTGATAGCGCCGAGGTTTAGAGGCGTGTTTCCGACGGTAGATATCGATCTAGCAAGAGACGCTGACTTGAAGCGATAGAAATTCCACGCAACGAGCGAGACCGCCGCAACCAACACCGTCAAATCAACTACGGCTGACAAAATTGGCCTATACATTTTCTCGGTCTCCTCCCAGAATTTGCACTTCACCTGAATCACGCAAGCGCTCCCTTGTTAGAAGGATAGAACAATTTTTCGGCTAAAATTTGGCCAAAGATATACATTTTCTGACCAATATCAAATAACCTGTTCCAGCATGCCACATTGGACATTGTCATAAAAATATTAAATTAATCAAATAGCTACCGGAAACAATTCGACATCGTCATGGATTTAAGCATATCTTTGTTGCTTTACCAAACTAACTAGGCAAAATGGCAAGATGTCCAATGAACAAATTGAAAACTACTTCAGCTACATACCAGAAAGCCGATTGTGCCACGCCTTAGGCTGTACATTGCAGTCCAGTGGATTCACACGCGTCGCTCGGCACGCCGAATATCCGGAAAAAACACACCCTGAGGATCATTTATTTAATCGAGATCGAGGCCGCATTCTTCAAGCATTTCAGATTGTCTACGTTTCTGAAGGCAAAGGGCGCGCCACACTCGGCACTGGTCGCAATGCTCAAGACATATATGCAGGGCAGGTTTTTGTGCTCTTTCCAAATGTTTGGCACCGCTATGCGCCTGATCGTTTGTCTGGGTGGAGCGAGCATTGGATCGAGTGCAAAGGAACGGCCTTTGATATGGCGTTATCAGCCGGTTTGCTCGACAGAAACAGACCTGTTTTTCGCAGTCCCAATCTCCCAGCCGTGAATGAAGCATTTGCAGAAATCCATCAGCTTGCCCGAAAGTCTGCGGTGGACCACCAACCGGTCTTGTCCATGCTTGGCCTCAAATTATTGGCAATCTTAGCAGGACCGCGCAACGCCCATGAGGACAGCACCAACAGGCTCGTAAATAGCGTGCGCATGTTGTTGATGGAGCGCTGTACCGAAAACCGTCCGATGGAAGAAATCGCTGACGAGTTGAACGTCAGTTATTCTAATTTGCGGCGAAGGTTTCGAATGCATGCGGGCATGTCTATGAAAGATTATCAAGTCGGTGTGAGAATGCAAAAGGCCAAAGATCTGCTAGATAACTCGGATCTTTCAGTAAAGGGTGTTGCAGCGCAACTGGGCTTTAGTTCAGCGTTTCATTTTTCAAACCAGTTTCGAAAATCGGAAGGGTGCCCGCCATCTGAATGGCGAGCACGTCCGATCCACCGAAAGGGAGGAGATCTCAGCAAATTCGAATGACTTCAAGGTTCAAAACTGCGCCGAGTTTTTCAATGCGGTTCGCAATGTGGCCAACGCCGACAGCGCAATGGTGCGCTGGCGCCGCCGCGTTCCAGTCTTCGACAAATTTGCGCGCGCCAATATCGAACTTGTAGCGGCTATTTGTATTCCCGATCTCAAGGACAGGACCAGGAACTGAAGCGCCTTCAGCAACCAAAAGCTGCACCTTTCCACCAATCTCAAGGACTGACAATAGCGTGACAGGCCCATGCTTTACGCTCATCTCCACGCTCAAGCCAGCACCCACTTTGCCGTGATAGATTTCCAATGGACGGACCTTTGTCTTGCCTTCAGCAATTAGGGTATGCCCAGGGCCATCATGCCCCATAATTATGACATCATCATTGTAATCCATCCCACAATATTCAGTAAATGATCCGCCAGCACCAAAGCTGTCCATGATCTTCATGGCTTGGGCATTCTTCACCTCATACTCGCCAGCAACCGGAACACCAGACGCTGTCAGCATCGAACACCCCAAGATTACAGATGAAATGACGTCTTCGTGAGCCGTGCCGGGCGTGGATTCATAGTAGTATGCCATAGCGCCAAGACCATGACGCTCAACCAGTTTAAACAGAGCCGCAGCAGTACGTGCTGCGCGCTGCAACTCATCGGTAGGACAGTCGGATTGAATATCAAATTCTTTCTCGATCCGCTTCATGGCTGCGGTAACATCAGCATCCTCCAGCTCAGTGCGAATGAGCGCAAGCTCATCTATTTCAAGAACTTCGATAACTGTACCAAAAGCTGCTGATTGCAGAGCCATGTCAGAATAAATGTCGAGCATACCGTTATAATATCGCCCCATTACCCCCAGTTTGGTATGGGCCATGGTGTGCGCAACACGTGAAGCTTCGATCCAATCTTCGATCTCGCAATCAACATGCGCATCCCCCTCCAAAACACCGGTGATTTGGTGAAAGTCGATGCCTGCACGGGTAAAGACGTTTGCGATTTCTGGCACAGGGCATGCCGCGCAATGTGCAAGCCATTCACCAGTCATTTTTGCTCGGTTCCCCAAAGCATTAAAACTGGCGTAGTCGATTGCGGCAACGGGTTGGAGGTTCAAAATAACGACAGGCACGCCCGCGCGCCGCACGACTGGCAAAACGGTGGAAGACAATGCATAGGTGGTGACATACAAGAAAATAACATCCACATCAGCAGACCTAAAATCATGACCAGCCTGTACAGCTTTTTCAGCTGTATCTATTAGGCCCAAATTCACCACTTCAACATCATCGCGGATGAGCTTGGCCTCAACTACGCCGACATAGGACTTCAGTCGCGCTTCTAACCCCTCAAACTGGGGCCAATAGGCATCCAGTCCGATCCCAAAAAGCCCAACTTTCAACTTGTTGTCTGCGATTTTTGCCATACTTTTAGTTCCTCCCTAAAAGACATTGCCCTCATTGGATCGCTTGCTCTAAGACCTGCGCAAATCCAACTGAAAGGAGCAAAGCCTACCCATTTGATAATCAGGCTAGCCGTAAATCCGTTGCCAATTGTGACCTCACCCATGCAAAAAATGACTACATAGATGAGGATAGCCTTAGCGTTGGCCTGCGACTTTGGCTTGATATGAATCCAGTTCACCGATCAATGACAGTCCAGTGGGGCGGCCATTGCGATGGCACAACTCATTCCAGACGATACCAAACGGCAGATCCTTGATCTCTTCAGTAATCATCAAGCGCGTTGTATAGTCTAATGACGCCTCGATACCACGAAGTTTGTCCATTGGCATCAACAACGCCCGCAACAAAGCCTTTTGCATGTTGCGAACACCGATAACCCAAGCTGCGGTGCGGCTAATCGTGGCGTCAAAGAAATCCAAACCGATATAGGTGCGATCTAGGAGACTGGCGCCAACCAACTCTTGAGCCACTTGCAACACGTCATCACTTTGCAAAATCACGTGATCGCTGTCCCAACGCATCGGGCGACTCACATGCAACAATATTTCATCCACCGACTGCGCAACCGAAGACAGCTTATCCGCTATATTTTCTGTTGGATGGAAATGGCCCGTATCCAAACAAAGAACGATACCTTTGCGGATCGCATAACCCATGTAAAATTCATGGCTACCAACAGTACAGGCCTCAACGCCGATGCCGAATAACTTGGATTCGACTGCATCGCGCATGTGAGTTTGAGGTTTGGCGATCATCTTGTCCAGGGAGTTTTCCAGCCGTTGTCGCGCCGCCGAACGATCGATGGGAGTGTCTTTGTACCCATCAGGAACCCAGATATTATTCACACAGGTTCCGCCTAGTTCTGAGCCCATCTTGCTGGCAATCTCGCGAGACCGCTGGCCGTGCTCAATCCAGAAATCTCGGATGCCCTGATCTGGATGAGACAACGTCAGGTTATCGTCAGCTTTCTCATGGGCGAAGAATGTTGGATTAAAATCCAACCCGATTTTCTGCTCCTTTGCCCAGTCCACCCAATTGGAGAAATGTTCATATTCAATTTCATCACGGTCTGGTGCCTTGTCTGTATCGAGATAAATAGCGTGCAAATTCAAACGGTGGTTTCCTGGGATCATCGAATAGGCAAATTCTAAATCTGCACGCAATTCGTCGGGTGTTCGCGCACGTCCCGGGTGATTTCCCGTCGCTTGAATTCCTCCTCCGGACGCACCCGATTTTTCTTCAAATCCAACAACATCATCACCTTGCCAACAGTGAACTGAAATAGCGATTTTGGTTGCCGCTTCAATGGCAGTTTCCACATCGACACCCCAATCTTCATACTGGGCCTTTGCACTTTGAAATGCTGAAACAGTCATGTCGTCCTCCTTTGCTAATTTGCTTATTGGTCACGTCGAAACCTAAGGTTATTGCGGCTCAGATCGCTAACACGCGCGGCTCCCATAAGGCGCATATCCCGCTCGACTTCGTCCTTCATCAAGCCGAGCATCCTCTCCACGCCCATTTGTCCAGCCGATGCCCGCGGGAACAAATACCCACGACCAAGCCCAACAGCCTTGGCACCCATCGAAAGCGCCTTTACGATGTGAGTGCCTCGCTGGATGCCAGAATCCATAATGACATCCAACCGGTCGCCTACGGCGTCGACAAACTCACCCAGCCCCTCGAAAGGCGTTCGTGACCCGTCCAACTGGCGCCTGCCGTGATTTGACAAAATGACAGCATCACAGCCCAGATCAGCGGCGCGTTTGGCATCTTCAGGATGAATAACTCCCTTGAGGCAGAACTTTCCATCCCACTCAGCAATCATTTTTTCTAGGTCATCCCAGTTCATTGTCGGATCAAGCATTTCGGAAAAATACCGCCCGATCGACAGTGCACCCGCACCCATATCAATATGCGCGTCCAGCTGCGGCAGGCTAAATTTTTCATGCCGAAGGTAGTTGATCCCCCAAGCAGGGCGAGCAGCAAATTGCAGCATCCCACTTAACGTCAAACGAAACGGGATGGAAAAACCGGTACGCTTGTCCCGTTCACGATTACCACCAGTGATCGAGTCGACTGTAAGCATCATCATATTGACGCCAGCACCTTTCGCGCGTTGCATCATCGCTGAACTTAAGCCGCGATCTTTGTGAAAATAGAACTGGTAGACTTGAGGCGTGTCGTGTTTTTCACGTAGTTCTTCAATACTAACGGTCCCAAGCGAAGACACCCCGAACATTGTTCCATATTTCGCCGCAGCGGCAGCAACCGCACATTCTCCGTCAGGATGGAACAATCGTTGAAGCGCCGTTGGGGAACAATAGAACGGCACATCCAATTTGTGCCCCATCACCTCGACCGAGAGATCGACATTATCGACACCTTGCAAGACTTTAGATAGCAGATCGACCTCATCAAAGGCTGCTGTATTTAGCTGTAGAGTCACTTCATCATCCGCTGCACCGTCGATATAATTGAAGATCTGCCCAAGCAAACGTCGTTGCGCCAATTGGCGAAAATCATGAAAATTATGGCAGTTCTTCAATCGCACTACCCACTTCCAAAATAAAACCCAGGACAAGAAATCGTCCCGCGTTCACGGTTTCTATTAGCGCGTGAACGCTTCTTTGTTGCCTGCATCGACATTGATAATGTTACCAGTCGATTTGGCGGACAAATCCGAACTTAGGAAATACGCAGCCTCGGCAATGTCTTCCGGAAACACCGAACGTTTTAGCAAAGATCGGTTGCGATACATTTCTTCTAAGCCGTCCTTATTTGTTCCATAAGTGTCAGCGCGTTGTTCCAGCCAATCGCCTTCCCAAATCTTGGAGCCTCGAAGTACAGCGTCAGGATTAACCACATTCACCCGAATACCGCGCTCTGCGCCTTCCAACGCCAAACAACGGGCCAGGTGGATTTCTGAGGCCTTTGCCGTGCAATAGGCCGAGGCGTTCGGGCTTGCCGCCAAGCCATTTTTGGACGCGACAAAGACGATGGCCCCGCCGATATTTTGGGTCTGCATCAGTTTGAATGCTTGTCGGCTCACAAGGAAATATCCGGTCGAAAGGATATCCATATTTTTGTTCCAAAGCGCCAGTGTCGTTTCCTCAACTGGAGCCGAAGACGCAATGCCCGCATTTGACACCAAGATATCGAGGCCACCAAGTTCAACAGAGGTCTCAGCAAATGCTAAGGCAACTGCGTCCTCATCGGTGACATTCATCGCCACCGTCCGCACCACATCGGATCCAAATTGCTTTGACAACGCTTCGGCCGTCGTTGCAAGGCCATCGCTATCGATATCTGCAAGCATCACGCAAGCGCCCTCTTGCAGGTATTTCACAGCCGTTGCCGTGCCGATCCCACCGGCACCGCCCGTGACAAGTGCGATGCGACCCGCCAAAGACTTTGGCTTCGCCATCCGTTGCAACTTGGCCTCTTCCAATAACCAATATTCGATATCAAAGGCCTCTTGTTCCGGAAGGCCTTGATAGTCGCTAACCGCCGAAGCACCACGCATTACATTGATTGCATTGACATAGAACTCGCCAGAAACCCGCGCGGTGGCTTTGTCCTTTGCAAAGGTAATCATGCCAACGCCAGGGATCAAATACACCACCGCATTCGGATCGCGCAGCGCAGGGCTGTCGTCGTGTTTGCAGCGGTCATAGTAGGCCGCGTAGTCATCACGGTAAGATGTAATTTGCGCCGGTAACCCCTGTAGCACTGCCTCAATGTTGTTTGATGCTGGGTCAAAATTTACAACAAGCGGGCAAATCTTTGTGCGCAAAAAGTGGTCCGGACAAGACGTTCCAAGAGCTGCCAATGGCTCCATTTCTTTGCTGTTTACAAATTCCAACACTGCGTCGCTGTCGTTAAAATGCCCAAGCATTCGCTGATTGCCTGAGACAAAACCACGGATTGCCGGCATCAAATGTGCGGCGACATCACGCCGCGCGCCTGCCTCAAGACTTTTATGCTTTGCGCCTCCAAAGGCCGCAACGCCATCCGTTTTTTGCGCCAACCAAATGGTCGCTTGGTTGATGACATCAATCGTTTTATCGTAACACTCTTTAGCCGTGTCCGCCCAAGTAAACAGCCCATGGCTCTCTAGCACGACTCCGTCGGCATCTGGATTTTCGACGCAAAAATTCTCGAGCCACAGTCCAAGTTCATAGCCCGGTTTTTTCCATGGCAACCAACCGATATTTTCGCCAAATATCTCCTTGGTCAGTTCCTTTGAATTTTTAGACGCCGCAATAGCAATAATTGCATCCGCATGGACATGATCAACATGTTTTCGCGGCACATAGGCATGCAACGGTGTATCGATTGACGCGGCCCTCGGGTTCAGTTTGAAGGTGCAATGAGGGAGGTAAGCGACCATCTCGTCTTCGAACTCTACACCGCGATATAGGCCCTTAAGTGCTTGCAACTTCTCCATATAAAGCGTTGAAAAGCCCTCTTTTTTCATGGATCCGATATCGCCTCCAGATCCCTTCACCCACAGAACTTCGACCTCGTCCCCCGTCAAAGGATCAATTTCCATGAATTTTGCAGAGGTGTTCCCGCCACCAAAGTTGGTTACACGTTTGTCTGAGCCCAAGATATTCGAGCGGTACAAAAGCAGGTCCGATTCGCTCATTTTTTTGACAGATGCATCGTCCCAACGATTGTCCAACTTGTTGTCTAGATTTTCAAACGACATGTATTTCTCCCGAGGTTGGCTTTGTCTTTCTTCTTCAGTCACTCATGACGGTAGCGCCTGTCAATCGAAGCGGCGAAACCCAATCATTATGTGTATGCCTTTGATCGATTATGGTGTGAACAAGTCGATAATTCTTGTGGACCCGAGATAGGTAGGGGAGTGTTCACAGAAGCTGGGAGTAAATTATGGTCAGCCAAAATATCGCAGTCATTGATATTGGGAAAACAAATGTCAAACTGGCGTTGGTAGATGCAAAGACGCTTGAAGAAGTGTGCGTAATTACGCAGCCAAACACAGTGCTCTCTGGCCCTCTATGGCCGCACTTCGATGTCGACTCCCACTGGAAATTTTTGCGTGATGGATTGAAAAACTTTCATGCAACGCATGGTGTCTCAGCCATCTCAATTACCACGCACGGCGCCTGTTGTGCGTTGTTGGATGGTCATGGAAACCTTGCCGCTCCGATATTGGATTACGAACACAGTGGTCCCGACGAATTCACCGACGCCTATGACAAAATACGCCCTCCCTTCTCCGAAACTGGATCACCGCGATTGCCTATGGGGTTAAACCTTGGGGCCCAACTCTATTGGATGTTCAAAACCGACCCCCAGCTCAAAGCGCGGACAACGCAAATCGTTACCTATCCGCAATTTTGGGGGCATCTTTTGACCGGTGTTGCCGCGACAGATGTGACGTCGCTGGGGTGCCATACCGACCTCTGGAACCCGTACAAGTGCGTGCCGTCGTCATTGGTCTCTAGCCTCGAAATAGAAGACAAAATTGCGCCCACCCTTAAACCATTCGACGTGTTAGGTCCTATCCGACACGAACTAGCGACGGAGCTGGGCTTACATTCGAATACCCCCGTCTACTGTGGCATTCACGATTCAAATGCGTCGCTGTTGCCGAAATTGAAAGCCAATAAGCCTCCGTTTAGTGTCGTGTCCACTGGCACCTGGGTCATAGCTATGTCCATCGGCGGCAAATCTGTCACGCTTGATCCGGCCAAAGACACGTTGGTAAATGTGAACGCGTTCGGTGAACCTGTCCCTTCAGCCCGTTTCATGGGGGGGCGTGAGTTTGATCTCTTGCTTGCGGGTCAAATCGTGGAACCCACCGATGACGATATTTTCAAAACCCTGACCTCTGGAACAATGCTACTGCCCGCCGTCGTGAGCGAAAATGGACCATTTCAAGGGAGAGCCCATCGTTGGGTTGGCGACGAACCAAAATTTGGAAGCGGCGAACGCGCCGCCTGCGTGGGCTTCTATCTCGCACTCGCAACAGCCTACTGCCTCGAACAAACTGGGCATCTGGGCAATCTCCACGTCGAAGGGCCTTTTTCTCGCAACCAGACCTTTCTCAATATGCTTTCGGCGGCGATGGATAGCCCCGTTTTAGCGACAGAAAGCGCAACAGGAACCAGCCAAGGCGCTGCTCTATTGACGGGGATATATCAGAACCCGGCAAACGATCCGCCAGTTCGCCAGTTTTCAGGACGCAAAGACTTTGCCGCCTATGCCAAACTCTGGCGCGAAACGGTTAAGGGAGCCCAACAAGGGCGGTAGTATTCAAGGTGAGCGAACCGATCGAAGCACTTTGTAGTGGACTGGAATCTAGCGCCATCCGGCTTGTTGATGGAGTTTCGGATGAAGTCTGGTACTGCTTCAGTAGGCAGAGTTTCAGGTGACACAAACTTTGGCTCTGTCGTCATCTCTTCTGTTCATTGGATGGGTCGGGATAACAGAGCTGGCTAGGTGGGTGCTGTCAGACTAATGATTGCAAGCATCAGATTGATGGGGGCAATCAAAATCTATGCGCTCAATAATTGACGCCACTCAGCCAGAGTAGCGGCACGGTTTAGCTTGAAATTGGTGCGCGAATAGAGATGGCGTTCCTGATTGAAATGGTTCTGAATAGACGCGTGGACCGAGACGAATTTCTGTAACGTTGCCGTTGGTTCCGTCAGCCAAATGAAAACTCGCATCAGATCGCCAATGAAGCCTAAATCTATGCGCCTAATAATTGACGCCACTCAGCCAGAGCAGCGGCACGGTTTAGCTTAAAATTGATGCGTGAATAGAGATGGCGTTCCTGATTGAAATGGTTCTGAATAGACGCGTGGACCGAGACGAATTTCTGTAACGTTGCCGTTCGTCGAAATCTTAGCATCGCCCTCTCTCGTC
>Ga0257120_1001586_pt1 | contig 14793 bp, 14 predicted proteins | sample SI106_10metaG_FD_190153 | JGI IMG/M metagenome (GOLD analysis project Ga0257120, IMG submission 190153) | Marine microbial communities from Saanich Inlet, British Columbia, Canada - SI106_10 | ecosystem: Environmental > Aquatic > Marine > Inlet | place: Canada: British Columbia | collected... | reverse complement strand
GGCTATGGTGGTTCTTGTTTTCCAAAAGACGTAAAGGCGTTAACAAAAATAGCTAAAGAAAATGGCTACACTGCACAATTGATCACTGCGGTAGAAGAAGTAAATGATGCACAGAAATTAGTAATCGCTCAAAAAATAGTTAAACGTTTTGGAGAAGATCTAACCGGATTTACTTTTGGGATTTGGGGCTTGGCTTTTAAACCAGGAACCGATGACATGCGAGAAGCACCTGCAATTTATGTAATTAAAGAGTTGGTAAGTAGAGGTGCTAAAATAATGGCCTATGATCCGAAGGCGATTGAAGAAGCAAAGGCCCATTATTTAAAAGGAGTTCAAAATATAACATACGTAATATCAAAATATGATGTTTTAAAAGATTCAGATGCGTTAGTATTACTTACGGAATGGAAAGAGTTTCGTTCGCCTGATTTTGAAGAAATTAAAACACAATTAAAAACGCCAGTTATTTTTGATGGTCGTAATCAGTATAACGCCTTTAATTTAGAGACAAAAGGTTTTGAATATTTTCAAATAGGGAAAAGTAAATTTGAATAATTATATCTTTAATCTTTTATACTAGAACTGTACAGCAAAACTTATGTATCTTAGAATAAAAAAAATAATTAATTCGGATAGAGAAATTATATCCAAATTAATAAAAACTTTTTTAACAAGAGGTTTATCAGCGATAGGAACTTTAGTTTTTCATGTCGTTCTGGCAAGATTAATGGGAGTTGATGAATATGGTGTTTTTGTGATAGCATATTCATTGATAATTGGTGCTTCTCTTTTTGCTAAATTCGGAATGACTTCAGCAATTCTTAGATTTTCCTCAATAATGTTTAAAAATCGTGAGTTTGGAAAGATATTAAAATTAAAAAGAGACGTAACCTATTTAACTTTTTTTGTGTCTATTATTTTTTCCATTTTAATTTCATCTAACACAGAGTCAATTTCATTCCTTTTTTTTGATGGAATAGATGTTAAATACTTGTTATTTGTTTTTTCAATTAGCTTACCATTTTATTCATTTTTAACTATTCAATCTTCTTTTTTAAAATCTTTTTCTAGACCTGAAATTGCTCCACTTTTCGAAATAGGATTAATGGTGTTATTTACAGCATTTTTTACTTTTATATATTCTTTGTTTTTTGATATAGTTACATCACTTAATAGCTCTATATTTTTCTTGATTTCATGTTTTTTTATATTTCTGGCTGGAAATTATACAATAAAAAAAGTGTTAATTAATCAAATAGGATATAAAAAAAATAGTTATGAAAAATATCAAGGTTTCTACTCTACATTATTTAGTTTTGGTTTAAGTAACCTTTCCAGTTACTTCTTGAAATTTAGCCCTATTTTATTGTTAGGGTATTATTTTACAAGTACAGAAGTTAGTTACTATTCAATTGCAAATAATTCTGCTTTTTTAATAAATTTTGTTCTTTGGATTGTGAGTTCAGTCTATGCTCCTTATTTTGCTAATCTTTTTAAAGAAAATAAAATTGCAGAATTGAATAAGCTTTTAATAAGAGCTACTATTTACATGTTAATTATTGCAGTTCCTGTATTTTTAATAATTGTGATTTTTCCAAATTTTATTTTATCATTTTTTGACCCTAATTTCAGCGGGTCGACCTCTGCACTCTTAATACTTGCCTTTGCTCAATTGGTTAATGTAGCCACCGGTCCTGTTCTCTTTTTGATGAATATGATAGGTAGAGAAAAAGAATTAATGATTATTATTATGATTACATCTATTTTGACCATTGTTTTAGGACTAATTCTAGTGCCAAAATATAGTTATCATGGAGCTGCTATATCAACAGCAATAGGCTTGATTACTCAAAATATAATTGCTGTATATAAGTCAAGAAAATATATTAAAATTATGAACAATTAGTTGTTATTATGTATAAGAATCATATTTATTTTAAGTTAGGCGAAATATTAAATAATAATAAAATAAAATATTTTGTTTTTAAAGGTTCCTATAAGCTAGATGAGCCTTATTCTGGAAACGGAGATTTAGACATATTTGTTATGCCTTGTGATACTTCAGAATTTATAAGACTTGCCCAGAATATTGGTTTTGTGTATTTGGAAAACGTTGCAATTTTTACAGAAAATTATACGCGAGATTTATTTTATTTTGATAGTGAATCAACTATTAAATACCATTTACATTTACACACTCAAATAAATTTTGGCAATAAAATAACATCAAATATAAATTATAATATTGAAGATTTACTCTTAAAGAAAAAGGATCTTGATACTGATTTTAATTTATTCATTTTACCACCAGAGTTAGACTTAATATTGATTGGAGCTAGAAAAAAACACCAAAAGGGTAAGAACTGGATAAAGAAAAAAGAGTTTAAAAAAGTTTTAAATAAAATTATAATTAAATACAAAAAAAACAACACTGATATTCTTTATCTAAAGGAATATTTTTCAAATTCGATTTTTGAATCTGTATTTAAAATCCTGAACGAAGAAAATTTGGAAGAAAAATTTAAACTTAATACATTTAAGTATAGAAAAATTCCAAATTTTATTTTTTTAGCTAGATTTTTTCATAAAGTGTTCAAGAAATTTTTTGGGTTATCTTTTTTTGGTACAAGAAGAATTCCTTTTGCAGGTAAGTCTATAGTTTTAGTAGGTATAGATGGTTCAGGAAAGAGTTCCTCAATGGACTTATTAAATGCCTTTTTTTCGAAATTTATGGATGTAGAAAAAGTCACTTTAGGATCAGGTCAGAGTGGTGCTTCATGGATACGTAGAATAATTTTTTTTATCTTCGGTACTAAAGCTTTTCTAAAAGGTCACAAGGGGACTAGGAATTTTGAAAATAAAAATAAAAATAAAAAGATATCTTTTCTCTATTCAATATGGGTTTTACTTTGTTTGTTTGATAAATATAAAAACTTAAAAAAACTTCATTTATCCCTTTTACAAGGGAAATTAGTCTTAGTGGATAGATGGATTCAGGATATTGATTTAAACTTTGCTGATGCACCTAGACTTAATTTATACATAAAACAAAAAGGTTTTGTAGGTTTTGTAGCAAGGTATGAAAAAGAAATTTTTAAAAAATCTTCTCTTATTATCCCTTCAGAAATTATTATTCTAGATATTACTGCTGAAAATTCGTTGATAAGGAAGCCAGATGATTTAACATTAGAACAAGCTAAAAATAATTCGAAAAACATGATAAACTTCAATTGGAGTGAAATTGCAAATACATCAGTCATTAATGCAAATTTATCTAAAGATAAAGTTTTAAAAAGTTTGATATCAATTATTTTTAAAAGTTTAAAAGTTTAAATTATGAATTACATTGAACTATTTGGATATCCCCTTTCCGGAAAGAGTACTTTGCTTCGTAATTTGGATGAAACGAGTCCATTTAAATATAATCTATCAAAAACAGATAGAAGTATATATAGAATATTATCAACAATTTGGTTTTTATTAATTAACAGAGATTTAATTCAATTATATTTAAAGCTTCCAATTAAGAAATACAATTTTTTTTCCTCTATCAGGAAATTTTTTAGTTTTGCTTCAAATTATAAAGAATATTTAAAATTCCAGGCCTCTACAAATAAGAATATTTTAGACGAAGGATTATGTCAAGGAATATGGGGGTTATTAACTTTTTTTGATTATGAGGACTATAGGAAGGAAATAACAATTTTAGTTAATTTATACTTTGAAACATTATTAATAAATAATAATTTCATAGTAGTGAAAATGAATCATGTTAATTTTGATGAATTCAAGAGAAGAAGTTTAAAACGTCCTTTTCATCATTCATATATAGTAAGTAAACTTAACAGAAACAATGAAAAATTAGATATTTATAATTTTTCTTATGAATTAATATTAAATAAAGTTATGGGCTTTAATTCTTTAATTAATCAACAAGAATTAATTAATTATATTAAATAAGTAAAAATATGATAAATGAATAAAAAAAACATATTTCTATATTTATTGTTTATTTTTATATTTTCATTGAACATAATATCTGTTGAGGTTTATAATTTAATTATAGAAAACGGGTTTGAATTATTTATATATACTTCAATTCCTTTTTTATTATTATTCCTTTTTTTTTGGGTACATTATTATAAATCTTTAACACTCCTAATACTTGTTTGTTTTTGTGGTTTACTGCTATTTTCCTCTTTTACAGGACTAAACACATCTTTTGGTGTAAAAAAAGTTTTTATTGGACTCCTAATACCTTTGTGCTTGCTTCCGCTTATGAGGTCCTTAAGAGGAGAGAAGAAAATTATTTTTATAGCTTTTTCTCATCTTGTTTTAGTTATTAATCTTATTGCTCTAATCTATAAATTTAAGAATGGTTTTATGGTTCGACAGGTTAATTTTGGTTTATTAGGACCAATTACTTTTGGTTGGATTAATGCTATTCTACTTGTAATTAACCTTTTTGGTAAGTTTAGCAAAAAATATATATTGATTGCTCTGCTAATGATAATTTGGTCAGGATCAAAGGGGCCTTTTTTAATTTCACTTTTCTTTATATTATATTATTTTAAAAATTCTTTTAGTAAGATCAGAATCAAAGATATTTTAGTAGCAACTACATTATTAGTTATAGTTATATATAATTTATTACCATATTATGAAGATCTGAGGATTTTTAAAACAATAGTTGATTTTTATAGCAACAGTGATACTTATGCTTCAAATGCTGGTGCAGGCTCTATAGGAAGTAGAGCTTTTTACTTTTCTAAAGCAATAGAAATTTGGGGTGAAAATATTTTATTTGGAATAGGTTTTGGAAGTTGGGAGTCATATGTTACGGGGCATAAATATCCGCATAATTTATTTTTAGAAATAATTGCAGAAGTTGGTTTAATTGGTTTTTCCGTTTTATTATTAATAACCTACAGATTAAAAAAAAACGAATACTTTTTTATCTTTATTTTAGGAATTCTACTCCAATTTACAAGTGGGGACTTTAGTTACTTTAGATATTATTTTATATTTATTTTATTAGGATTATTAAAGCCAATAAAAAAAACAGTTTAAATGAAAATACTTTATATACACCAATATTTTAATACTCCTTCAGAAGCAGGTGGGACAAGATCATATTGGATGGCCCAAAAATTATTAGAAAAAGGTCATACAGTTACTATTATTACATCTAGTAGTCAAATAAATAAAAAAATTGACATAAAGAATATAAATGGTATCAATGTTATATATCTAAGAGTTCCATATAGTCAGAAAATGAATTTTATTAGAAGGCTGCAGTCATTTTTTAACTTTATGATAAAATCAACTTTTTATGCTTTTAAATTGAAAAATATTGATTTAATAATTGCTACATCTACTCCATTAACTGTAGGTTTCCCTGCCTTAGTTCTTAATAAACTAAAAAAAATTCCATTTGTTTTTGAAGTAAGAGATCTTTGGCCGGAGGTTCCTATTCAAATGGGGGGGTTAAAAAGTAAATTTCTTCAAAAGTTAGCGATTTTATTTGAAAAAAAGATATACAAGAACTCAGAACATATAATAGCTTTATCCCCAGGAATGAAAAAAGGTATATTAAAATATGAGTTAAATGAAAAAGTATCTGTTATTCCTAATATGTCAAAAAATTCTGAGTTTTGGCCACGAAAAAAAAATATTCAACTTACAGAGGAATTAGGGTTAAAAGAAAATAGTTTTAAAGTTATACATTTTGGAGCTTTAGGCATAGCAAATGGAGTTCAAACAATTATTGAAAGTGCTAAATTATTAAAAGATAATAATAATATTGAGTTTGTGTTTATAGGTGGTGGTGCTACAGAAGATAAAATAATTAAATTATGTAAACATTATCGTTTAGAAAATGTTAATTTTTTAGGTAGATTTCCTATGATTAAGACTTCCGAAATTGTTAATCTTTGTGATATATCAGTAGTTAGTTTTCTAGATTTACCAATTTTGTATACTAATTCACCCAATAAACTATTTGATTCATTGTCGGCAGGAAAACCAATAATTGTTAACTCTGCCGGGTGGACAAAAGAATTAATAGAAAAACATAATTGTGGTTTTTATGTTAATCCAAATAATCCATTAGAGTTAGTAAATAAAATAAATTATTTAATTGAAGACAAAGAAAAATTTAATGAAATGTCATTTAATTCAAGAAAATTAGCAAAAAAATATGATAAATCAATTTTATCAGAAAAATTTGCTAATATTATAGAACAAATTACTGTTAATTTAAAAAATTAAACTATGAAAAGATTTACGGACTTATTATTTGCAACCATCCTTATTCTTCTATTGTCTCCTATTTTTTTATTGCTTTCAATTTTTATATTGATAGATAGTAAAGGTGGCGTTTTTTTCCTGCAAGATAGAATAGGTTTAAATAGAAAAAAGTTTAGAATTATAAAGTTTAGGACTATGGTGAAAAATGCAGAATCAACAGGGACGGGTATTTTTACTAATAAAAATGATGATAGGATTACTAATTTTGGTAATTTTTTGAGAAAGTATAGTTTAGATGAATTACCTCAAATTTTTAATGTGTTTAAAGGAGAGATGAGTATAGTAGGACCTAGACCACCAGTTTTATTTCATCCTTATAAAATAGACCAATATCCTGAAGAATATGTTAAAAGATTTAATTTCAAACCAGGAATAACTGGTCTAGCTCAAATTTCAGGAAGAACAAACATTACATGGGAAGAAAGGTTTGTTTTTGATCTAAAATATATTAATAATTATTCAATATTATTAGACGTTAAAATCTTATTTACAACTGTAAAAAATATATTTAAGAAAATCGAAGTTTACCCAAGTGAGGAGTATATAAAAAATAATCATAAAAATTAGAAGTATGTTAGACGCAAAAGATATTTATTTAAGAGCATTAGAGAGCGATGACTTAATTTCAAGAGTTAAATGGGTGAATAATGACGAAATCAGACAAAACTTAATGTTTGAATGGCCATTATCTAAAGCCAAAACTGAAAAGTGGTTTCAAAATCAATTATTTGATTCTACTAAAGTTAACTTTAGTATTATTGATAAAGAGTCCCAAAAACTCATAGGTATGACTGGTTTATTAGATATTTCCATAAGACATAGTAGAGCTCAATTTTATATGACTATAGGAGAAAAAGAGTTTTGGGGAAAAAGATTACCTAATCAAAATATTTCAATGGTTTTAGAATATGCATTTAAAGAGTTAGGTCTAAACAAAGTATACTTGTATACAATTAATATAAATGAAAGAGCTAGACATGTCTATTTAAGAAATGGTTTTCAATCTGAAGGAGTCTTAAGAGAACATCATTTCTGTGTAGGGAAATTGCAAGATTTACATGTTTTTTCTATTCTACGTTCTAATTGGGAAATAAAATAAAAGATATGATTATTAATAGTAAGATAAAAGAATCTCCAACCTTGAAATTTGCTCAATCGGCAAGGAATAGAATTGCAAATGGAGAGAAAATAATTTCTTTGGGCCTTGGAGAGCCAGAATTTCCTGTTCCACAAGAAATTATTGATGCTACAGTAAATGTACTTCAAAATAAAAAATCGGGCTATTCATCTCCAATGGGTTTACCTCATTTAAGAGAGAAGATTGTGAAAAAATTAAAAGAAGAAAACAGTATAAATTGCGACATTAATAACATACTTGTTTCTGCGGGAGCAAAGCAAGCTTTTCAGGTAATAGCTTCTGTTATACTAAAACCTGAAGATGAAGTAATAATATTAAACCCTTCGTTTGTTAGTTTTGAACCTCAAGTGTTAATTGCTGAACCGGATTGTAAGGTGATTAAAATTGATGTGAACAAAAATGACTTTTCGCTTCCACTTCAAAATATTGAGAATGCTATTACTTCTAAAACTAAATTACTAATTGTAAACTCTCCAAACAATCCGGCAGGATATATGCTTACTGAAGTGGAGTTAACTTTTTTGTATAAATTGGCTGAGAAACATAATTTTTATTTACTCTCAGACGAAATTTATGAAAAATTAAGCTTCGGATGCCAAAAACATTTTAGTCCAGGCGCTCTAGAATCTACGCCTAAAAATGTGGTAACTATAAATGGATTTAGTAAATCACATGCTATGACAGGTTGGCGATTAGGCTACGCTTGTTTTCCACAAGAATTGTTTACTGATATTCAAAAACTTCAAATGCATATAAATACAAATACGTGTACCTTTATTCAAGAAGGGGTGGCTATTGGTTTTGATACAGATATGAGTTATTTAGAGGCTTACAATGATAAACTTAAAACTCGTATCGGTTGGTACAAGGAAATGTTAGATAGAACAACGAAAGTTTCTGGGGTTATTCCAGAAGGAGGTTTTTTTGCGTTTTTAAATATTGGTAAAACAGGATTAGATTCAAATTCTTTTTGTTCTAGATTGATAGAAGAAACAGGTGTTGCAACAACGCCAGGAGTCGCCTTTGGAGAGCAGTGGGACGATCATATTAGAATCTCTTTTGCAACGGATGATGCTATTGTAAAAGAAGGAATAGAATTGATAGAAAAATTTATTAAAAATCTATAATGATAAAAGTATTATACACAAAGCCTTTTTTTTCTGCGGATATTGCTTATATAAAAAAACATATTCCAGGTGATGTTGAATTAATTAGTCCTGCTGACTATACTTCAGAAGAAATTGCAAAAGTTTCTGGGGATGTAGATATGCTTTTCGGTGGATTAATTACTGAAGAAATCTTAGAAGCTTCAAAAAAATTGAAATGTATTCAAGTGCCTTGGACTGGCGTAGATAAATTAAACTTTTCATTACTTAAAAAACACAAAGTAACAGTTTGTAATTCACATTCAAACAGTGGGGTAGTGGCTGAACATGCGGTCGCATTACTTTTTGATGCAGCTAAGAAGTTAAGTTTCCATGATAGATACATGCGTCAAGGGATTTGGAACAGACCTAGTACTACAAACACCTCTTCAATTACACCTTTTTCAAAAAAAATAAGCAATTCGAATATTGGTATTGTGGGGTTTGGAAACATTGGAAAGGATATACAACAAATGCTTAGCGGATTCAACTGTAACTTCAAAGTATTTAATAGATCTTTAAAAAAGTTAACTTTGACTAAAACTACATTTTATAAATCAAGTGATATCCTTAAAGAATTAGGAACATTAGATTTTTTATTTATTTCTGTCGCATTAACAGAACAAACAACTGAAATGGTAAATGCATCGTACTTTAATGCAATGAAGAATGATGCTATTTTGATTAATATTTCAAGAGGTGAAGTATTAGATCAAACTGCTTTGTTTAATGCATTAATAAATAAAGATATTGCTTTTGCAGGAATAGATACTTGGTATCAATATCCTAATAAGGAAACACCAGTTACATTCCCCTCAAAAGAAAATCAATTTGAAACTTTAGACAATATCATAATGTCTCCTCATAGAGCTGGTATGGTAGATGATAGTTTCCCACATCTTGATGATGCAATAGAGAATATTAACCGTCTTTATACTAATAAACCATTAATTAATAAGGTGTCATTAACCAATAATTATTAATATGAATATACTTTTCACTTGTGCTGGTAGACGCAATTATTTGATAAATTACTTTAAGCAAGAATTAAACGGAACAGGAAAGGTGTTTGCTGCTGATATGCAAACTACAGCACCTGCTTTAATTGATTCAGATTTTGCTATACTTGCTCCATCTATTTATGATGATTCTTATATAGATTTTTTAAAAGAAACTGTCTCAAAACACAATATTAAAGCAATAATTTCTTTGAATGATCTTGAGTTGCCAATTTTAGCTAAAAACAAAGCTGAGATTGAGAAATTTGGAGCACGTGTAATAGTATCAAACCCTGGTGCAATTAATATTGCTTTTGATAAATGGGAAACAGTAAAGTTTTTAAAAGAGAATAACCTTAAAACACCAAATACTTATATAGAACTTTCAAAAGCTAAAGAAGCTTTAAGTAATGGAAGTTTAAAATTTCCTGTTGTTGTAAAACCACGCTGGGGTAGTGCTTCAATAGCAGTAGATTTTGCTGAAGATGAAGAAGAGCTTGAGCTTGTATATAAGTTACAAACTAATAAGCTAAAAAAGAGTATTCTTGCTACAGCGAGTATAGAAGATCTTGATAGAGCAATACTTATACAGGAGAAAATTAAAGGTGTCGAGTATGGGATGGATGTATTAAATGATTTAGATGGAAATTACTTTCATAGTTTTGTTCGACAAAAACTTTCTATGAGATCAGGAGAGACTGATAAGGCAATATCAATTGTTGATGAAAACCTTGATAAAATAGGAGCGACTATAGGTGAAAATTTGCGTCATATTGGCAATTTAGATTGTGACGTTTTTTATGATGGTTCTGATTTTTATGTTTTAGAGCTAAACCCAAGATTTGGTGGAGGGTATCCTTTTTCTCACGAGGCTGGAATAAATACACCAGCTATTTATATAGATTGGCTTAATGGTGAATCTAATATAGAAAAACATAATAAGTATAAGGCGGGTATAGCTTTTGCTAAGTGCGATAGGTTATTAGATATAACTAACGGATTATAATTATTAAAAGATGGTATGAATATCGGTTTAAGTCTATTAGTTTTTTCTATTTTATTAGTATGATTTATATAAATTCTGCTGGGCTTTTTTACAATTGAGGTTTGGGCGAAATGGTAGTGTTTTGAATATATAAAATTAGATCTGTTCTAACTAGTCTTGCAAGCACTAAGTATTGAAATAAAGAAGAATTACAATATGGTACCGGAAATTCTGAGTATTACTATAAGAGTATTTTGTTCAAAAATAAATTAAAAATAGACTTAGAGTATTTTAAGAATAAATCTTTTTTAGGAGATTTAAAAACTATTATTGATACATTTAAAATTATTAAATTATAAAAAAATGAGTGATACTAAAATATGGTTATCTTCCCCACACATGGGGGGAGGTGAACAAAAATATATACAAGAAGCCTTTGATACAAATTGGATAGCTCCTTTAGGCCCCAATGTAATTGGTTTTGAAAACGATTTAGAAAGTTATTTACAAAGTGATAAAAAAGTTGCAGTCTTATCCTCAGGTACTTCAGCATTGCATTTAGCTTTGGTTTTAGCAGGTGTTACTCATGGTGATGAGGTTTTATGCCAAAGCTTTACATTTTCAGCCTCAGCAAACCCTATAGTTTATCAAGGCGCAACTCCTATTTTTATTGATAGTGAAACCACAACTTGGAATCTATGTCCAAGTGCTTTTGAAACTACGATACAAGATCGAATTGCAAAAGGAATAAAACCTAAAGCATTGATTGTTGTGCATCTCTTTGGTATGCCTGCGGAAATTGATTTGATTATGAGTATTGCTAAAAAATATGAAATAATGGTTATAGAGGACGCAGCAGAAGCTTTGGGTTCAACTTATAAAGGCCAGATGTGTGGAACTTTTGGTGATTTTGGAATTTTATCCTTTAATGGCAATAAAATTATCACGACATCAGGTGGCGGAGCTTTAGTCTGCAAGACAAAAGAAATAAAAGAAAAAGCTGTTTTTCTATCCACGCAAGCACGTGATAATGCCCCACATTTTCAGCATTCTCAAATTGGTTATAATTATCGGATGAGTAATGTGTTAGCTGGAATTGGCCGTGGTCAAATGGAAGTTTTAAACAAACACATCAGACTTCGAAGAGATATGAACTTATTCTATAAAAATATTTTCAAAAGAGTAGATGGAATTACTATTTTTGAAGAGCCAAATCAAGATTACTTTTCAAATCATTGGCTTAGTTCAATAATTATAGACAAGCAAAAAACAGGTTTCAGCGTAGAAGATTTTCGATTATATTTAGAGAAAAATAATATAGAATCTAGGCCTCTGTGGAAACCTTTGCATTTACAGCCAGTCTTTTTAAAATACCCCTATTACGGCAGTCAAGTAGCTGAAAATTTATTCTTAACTGGTTTATGCCTCCCATCAGGATCTAATTTGTCAAGTATAGATAAAAATAGAATAAAGAGTGTTTTGTTTGAATTCCTAAAATAAAAAATATGAAAAAATTTTTAAAAATTATTTTTTTAACTAAATCAAATATTTTAACCAAAATTATAATTGACATTTTTTTTACGATATGTTCAGTTTTTTTGATTTTTTCTATTAATTTAGATGAATTTATTGCGGTAATATTAGTTTTATTTATTCTGTTAGGGGTAATTACTGGTGTATACAGATCCATTTACAGATATAGTAATTTTTTTGATCTAATTAAAATCTCTAAAAACGCAATTATTATTATTTTATTACACGGATTATATAATTATTTTTACGGGGATTTAGATTTTGTAAAACTACTTTTATTATTTAATGCATTAATATTTGGATCATTTTTTCCAAGAATTTTAATCAAATATCTTTTTAATATCACACAATTTTCTGAGATAGTCAAAACTGTAGCTATTTTTGGTGCAGGAGATGCTGGGATTGTTACAAAAAGATCATTATTTGGAAGTACGAAGTATAAGCCAATTTTTTTTATTGACGATAATCCTAACTTACAAAAGAAAAAGATAGACGGAATTCGTGTATATTCTTCAGATGAAAAGACATTAACAAAAATAATTAAAAAACATCAAATCGATAATGTTGTTTTTTCAACAGGGAAATTATCTCAAGTAAGAAAAAAAAAGCTTTTAAATTTTTTTTTAACTTTAAAAATACAATGTTTTGATGTTCCTAATTATGAGAATTGGAAAGGTGATAACTTTAATGTGAATTTACTTAGATCTATTCCTCTTGAGAGTTTAATGGGACGAAATTCTATTAATACTGATTTTAGTGAAACCCATGATTTTTATAAAAATAAAACAGTTCTCATTACTGGTGCTGCTGGATCAATTGGAGCTCAACTGGCTATTTCCTTAGCTAGTTATGACTTAAAAAAAATGATATTAGTTGATTCCAATGAAACGGGACTATTTAATTTAAAAAATAATAAAGTATTTAAGGATAAGAAATTTGATATAGAAGTATTTCAATTGAATATTTTAAATAATATTTTTTTTAAAGAAATTTTTATTAATAAAAAAATTAATTATGTATTTCACGCAGCCGCTTACAAACATGTTCCTATAAACGAAGCTACCCCTTTATTAGGTCTTTATAATAATATTATTTCAACATACAATACTTTAAAGAATTCATTAGAATTTAATATTGAAAAATTCGTTCTAGTTTCAACGGATAAAGCCGTCAATCCCAGTAGTATAATGGGAGCATCTAAAAGAATCTGTGAAATGATGACTTTCTTAGATGAATTTCAAAGTGATGAATTTTCGATAGTAACTACTAGATTTGGAAATGTTTTGGGATCAAACGGTTCAGTTGTTAATATTTTTAAGGAGCAAATCTTAAAAGGGGGACCTGTAGAAGTCACTCATAAAGACATAACAAGATATTTCATGACAATTCCGGAAGCAGCTAAACTAGTCTGTGAAGCATGTAGAATAGGTTTTAATAATTATTTATATCTTTTTGATATGGGACAACCAGTGAAAATTGATGATTTAGCAAGAAATATGATATCGCTTAACGGTCTTATTCCAGATGTAGATATTGAAATTAAATATGTAGGACTAAGACCAGGAGAAAAGTTATACGAAGAATTATTAAATAATAAAGAAGAAACTATTCAATCAGAGAATGAACACATATTTATAGCTAAGAAGACAGATGTTAGTGATTTAAATAAAAAAAGAATTAAAAATCTAATTTTAATTCTTAGTGAGAATTTAACACCTGAACTTGAAGTGATTTCTTTAATTAAGAAAATAGTTCCAGATTATATTTCTTTAAATTCTAAATTTGATAAACTAGACAAAAAATGATTTTTAAAAGAATTTTAATTTACTTATTAAGCCGTTTTATTAATTTTGACTCTATTTCTGAAATGTTTCCCGTATCAGTTAAATCTATATTAATTGATGATCAACGTGTTTTATTAATAAAGAATGAGCGAGATGAGTGGGATTTACCTGGCGGAAAAATAGAAAAGAATTACAATGTAATTGAAACATTGATTAAAGAGGTTAAAGAAGAATTAAATATCACAATAGATAATTATAATATTTTACAGGTACAAAAATATTTATTTAGGAAGCAAGAAATTATTGTAGTTACATATTTTTCCGAAATCACAAATGAAGACCCTATCATTCTTTCTTTTGAGAATATAGATTATCAATTTTTTAGTTATGATAAATTAAATGAATTAAAATTAACCCCTTGGGCAAAAGATAGTTTAGATAAATTTAAAAATAAAATTAATTAGGTAAATAGAGTAATTTATGTCAGGCAGCCAATATTATTAGCCAATCAATAGCGTCAGTAATATGTATGAAAATTTAAGGTGGAGAAAAAAACAAGGACAGTTAGGAAGTCTTTTATATTTGAAATGGAAATTGCTATTAAGCAATTTAAACGGTTCATATTTTGAAGAAATGAGTGCTGTTCAATTAAATCACCCTAATGTTTATAGATGTTTTAAATATATAGTTTCAGTAAATGCTATTGCTAATAAAGCAAATAAAAATTAAAGATGTAAATTTAAGTTTACATTAATAGATGTACCACAATCTTTTTAAGAATTTGATCTGTTAATTTTACTGAATTTCGACCTAAAAAGTACCTTTTAAAAATCATTGAAAGTTATTTATAGAGCTACAATAGCCATCAATTATAATTTAATTGATGCACTATAACGATTGA
>Ga0257120_1001576_pt1 | contig 14843 bp, 4 predicted proteins | sample SI106_10metaG_FD_190153 | JGI IMG/M metagenome (GOLD analysis project Ga0257120, IMG submission 190153) | Marine microbial communities from Saanich Inlet, British Columbia, Canada - SI106_10 | ecosystem: Environmental > Aquatic > Marine > Inlet | place: Canada: British Columbia | collected... | reverse complement strand
CAAAAGGAGTTTTTAACGAAACAATAGGTAACGCGCCTAACTTTAAAACAAATAGAGCAATTGCTCAGACCAATACAACTTCTCTTATATTGCATGGTGAAATTAATGACAGAGTAGCAGGTGCTACTGTTTATGATGCAGGGTTTAGAATTGTGGCGGGAGTTAATACAGCTATAGATTCGCTAGGAGCAAATAATCATAATATTGGAGCCACTACAAGCCAAACAGGAGCGACTAACACAGGTGTTGGTTTGCAGGCATTTAACAATAGTGGTACTGGTAGCGGTAAGTTTAGTGTAACTGTAAACAGCCTACAAGCACAAACAACATACTTAGTACAAGCTTGGATTCAACCTACAGCAGGAGGCAGTAAAGTATACGCTTCAAATTCAGAATATATTCCAGGTTTAGAGGCTGGGGTTGTGTCAGTAGTCACATTAAGTCTTCCTAGTGCTCTTCCAAAACCGAATTGCCAAGCTACAGGGGTTGGATCATTGCAGGCTAGATTTATGTGCAATTATGTTAATAAAGGCGGGGTTGACGATAAAATTGTACCCGCAATGTCTCCTAAATTTTATTACAGAAAAGTTGCTGATACAACTGGGACTACAAATGCTTTAAAACAAGAAAATATTAGAAACGCAGTAGTAGGCGCAACAGCGGATTCGAATAAAGGGGTTATTTCTGGGATTACTGATTTTGAAGCAGCAGCCGGTACAGGGGCGTTGGCTGATGATTTTTGGGCAGATATGGGGGCTGCAATTAATTACGGTTTTGCTTCAACTACAAATCCTAAATTAACTCCAGATACAAACTATTATCTTTTTTCTAGTGTAAACAACGGTATAGCCACTCAAAACGGAAATTTTGTTGCAGGCGAAGGAATAAGCGATTTGGTTACGTTTAAAACTGAATCAGCTGCTGGAAGCGTTGGATTTCCTACTCAAGAAAAAAACTGGAAAAGAAGCAGCTCAGTGTGGAATGTAAGAGCATTTGCAAACGGTGAAGACAATGACTACTCTGTTAGAGGTTTTTATTACATTAAAGCTTCCGAATTAGTTACTAATAGCGTTCAAGGTGTTGTTAGCGAAGGAACCTTTGTAGCTGCAAACAGCCGTAATCAAAATCCATTTTCAGGATTGATACCTGTAGAATCTCAAACAGACTACAAATGGGTAGCGGTTTTAACAAATGACCAAGGAACAGGATATAGTGCTGAAATACAAACAATAGATAATACAATTCAAGAAAATAGACCTGCTACAATTTCTTTAAATGTTGATGAAATGAGGTTTACGGCACAAGGTGGCTATTTAGGCATTGGCACGATTAGCACTAATAGGGTTAATGTATCTCCTACAGATGCTGGATTTACTTTTGAAGTAAAACCCTGGAGTGGTAATAGTCAATACGAAGACCTTAAGCCTCAAGTAACCCAAATTACATTAGCAGACGGAACTCCCGCTTTAAAAGTACAATGCCAAAAATACGTGAAAAATGTTCCAAGGACTAGCAGAGTACACGTGAAGCACGGGAAATACCCTAACCTTGCCACAACGCTGGTCATACATCAAAGTGCAGCTGCTGGGGTTGTTATTAGACCTTGGGATATAGGGCCAAGAAATTACGGAGGAGGCCCATTGCCTGGAAGTGGTGGTGGTATAAGCGCAGGAGACATAATTTTTTAGCTTTAGAAAATATTAATAAAAATGAATACAACATAAGATGTCGGAAATAAAAAAACCTTTTGAATCAATATTCCCTTACTTCAGTTTTAGATGGAGATATATTGATGGCGAGTATTCGCCGTATGCGCCTTTTAATAAGGTTACATTCACGCCTGAAGAACCTGATGTAGAAGATTTCTTTAAGCAAGGTCACAACACCTCTATGACCAACTCTGTAGAAAAAATACTTTTACAGGGTATAGACAAAGGAGGACCTGACGTTGTTGCTGTTGATTTGCTATACACAGAGTCTATATCTAGCACTGTGTATATACTAAAAACAATTGAAATACCAGAAAATGAAAGAGGTAATGGGCAGGGTATATCATTAAAAATAGATAAAAGATCTTTTTCTACCGCGTTACCTAATAATGAATTATCTAGAGCCTTTGACAATGTGCCTTTATTAGCTAAAGCTCAGGAAATCACAGCTAATAGATTAATGTATGGTAATTATTTATCAAAATATGACCACACAATAATTAAGAACGGTGTAGCCACCCCTTTGGACTTTGCTGTAGAATTAGATACAATAACATTGTCTAGCACTAATAACGGGCCAGCTATTAAAACAAATAGAACATACGAAGTAGGAGTTTCTTATATTGACAAGTACGGTAGAATTGGTGGGTTATTAACTCAAAAAGGATCTAACGTTGCTAAAGAGGGTTCTGCATTTAAAACAGATTTTTCATACGAATACAGACCAACCTTAACCGCTAAAATTAAAAGCGAAGCACCTGAATGGGCAAAATTTTATAGATATTATGTAAAAGATGTTTCTGGTGAGCATTTTAATTTATCTGCATTCAATATATACAACGATGGTGAAGGTTCGGATTCAGAATCGGATAATGTATATTTGCAGTTTAACTCTACTGATCGTAATAAAATTTCAGACGACACTGTGCTAATACCTAGAAGACATACTTTTGGGACTAGCGATGAAATATTTACTGCACTTTCGAGACACCAAGTACTAGACATTGAAAACGAAGCACCTGATATTGTTAAAAGTCAGGTTGTTGAAAGAACCATGTCACCTGTAGTTACCTGGAACCACGGAAGGACAGACGGGGGCTTTAATAGCGCCTCCCAATCCCGGTATTTAAGTTGTGTTAGTTTTACCAACCCAGCCGCTTCCACCATAACTGTTGGGCAAACAGTATTATTCTTCAAAGACAGAGGATACACTTGGGATGAACAAGGCCTTATTAACCCTTTAAATAATTATATAAAATCTCAAGATCCTGAGGCTGGTGGAACAGCTCACACGGTGTTTAATACAAAAGAAACGCCAATTGCTACAACTCAACTGATAGATATGTCAAGCTATTCCGAACGCTTAGCTATTCAGCTTAAAGATAATGTTGGGAATAGTAACAAGTGTCTTGTAGAGAGCATAGAATATGCGAAAGGAGCTTCAACACAACAAAGAAACACATTTAAAATAACATTAGGAGTTAGTGTTGATGACAGCGATGCATTAACCAGTACTGTTGGGTTTACCTCAGTTCCTGCAAATTTTGACGCTGCAGGTCCACATGACGGAACAAATGGCTATGTTAAATTTTTTAAATTTGGCCTTTCAGAAGATGGAAAAGAAAAATTACAAGGTTCGTTTTTTGTTAAAATACCAAGAGAAACAGCTGACACACTAATAACACAAATACCAACAGGTCAGACAGAATATGATGAAGATGGTAAAGTTTCTTTAATAAAAGAAATAAATTTTGAAACAGAACCAATTAACGATTCAAATATAGATTTATATTGGGAAGCAGCTAAAACTTTATCAGTAGAGGACGATCATGGAAAAACTAATGGTGTTGATTGGGCTAACTGTATAACTACAATAGAACCAACAACAAAAAAAGTATACTTAGAATCGACCCGTATACTTGACAAGTTTAATTCTGTTTCTTTAGCTAAAGGCATTAGGGTTAACACTCCCGACGCTAGATATGCTCAAGAGCGTAGAAAATCAGGATTAATATTTTCAGATATTTATAATTCAAAAACTGGTATAAACGGTTTAAATTCTTTTAATCTATCAATAGGTATAACAAAAGAATTAGAGCCTAATTATGGTGGAATACAAAAACTCCACACATTAGATACTAATCTTTTAGCTTTTACAGAAGATAAAGTATTTAGAGTACTAGCAGATAAAGACGCTTTATTTAACGCTGATGATGGCGTTAATGTTGTTGCTACTAATTTAGTTTTAGGACAGACACAGCCTATTAGAGGAGCGTTTGGTATAAGCACGCATCCTGAATCTTTTGCAACTTTTGGAGAAAACATATATTTTTCTGATGCTAAAAGAGGAACTATTATGCAGCTTACACCATCAAATGGTCAGTTGTTTCCTATTAGTAGCCTGGGCATGTCTAACTTTTTTAAAGATAGATTAAATACGGTTAGTAAAGTTATTGGATCACACGATGGTTCTAAGAATGCTTACGTTATTTCATTACAAGGCTACAACCATACCGATCTAGCTATAGGTACTGAATCAATAACAGGTGAAGACGGTAATCTAACTTTGGGTTATAGCCCTAAAAGTAAAGGGTGGACATCACGTTATAGTTTTATTCCAGAAAGCGGTATTACTTTATATAATAAGTATTACACGTTTAAAAATGGTAATGCGTATTTACACAACTCTGAAACTGGTTTAAGAAATAATTTTTATGGTACACAATACAATTCAGAAGTTCAGGTTATATTTAACGATGGCCCTGGTTTTGTAAAGGATTGGTTAAGTTTAAATTATGAAGGTAGCAGTGGTTGGACAGCTGAAGAAATTATTGCTGATCAAGATTTAGGTATTATATCTAATGTTAGAATACTAGACAATATTTGGTTTGAAAAAGAAGGTAGATACTACGGGGCAATTGCAGGTACAGAACCTGTTTATATAATTGATCCAAGTGGTGTAGCTGACAATAATGGATTCTTTCCTTTAATACAGGATGGTAACAACACAAGAACAACATCTGGTACAAAAGGCTTCTTTGAAAAAGTTAAGTTTAGAAATACTTCAACTGCAGTAAAAGAACTTTTTGCAATAAGTACAGAATATTATATAAGTCAATCTTAATTAAATTAAATTAAATGAAATTACAAGTAAGAAAATTAATAGAGTCAGATTGGGACTTCTTGCCATCTTGGTGGGAAGTTTACAATCAACCGGTGCCACAAAGAGATTTCCTTCCTGAAAATGGACTAGGAGGTTTTATGGTATGTAAAGAAAACGATGCTATAGCAGCAATGTTTCTTTACACAACAAATTCAAGAACTGCAATTCCAGCTATAGTTATATCTGATAAAGATTATAAAGATAACGATAGAAGTGACGCGTTACAGTTACTGGTGGATTTTACCTCCAGCTTCGCAGAAGATATGGGGTATAAATATTCATTCGCTTGGGCAAAACCCGGCGTGTTATTAGAAAAATATATAGAATCAGGATTCTCGGTAGATGCCACACCGAGTCACGAATTAATAATAAAATACTAAGATGGGAAAAATACTAGGTGCTTTAAATCCAGTAGGCGGTGCAGCAATGGCAATAGGCGGAATTGCTAATATAGCAGGCTCACTAATAGGTGGAAAAGCAAGAAGAAAAGAGGCAAAGGTAGCTGCTGCGCAATATGAAGTACAAAGACAACAGCTAATGGATACTACTTTTACAAATCCGTTTGCAAACTTAGAAAATACAGCTGAAGATTTAACAGTTAATCAGCAAGCAAGTCAATTTCAAGCACAACAAACTGATGCTGCTTTAGCTCAATCAATGCAGGCTGCTATAGTTTCAGGTGGGGCGCCAGGTGGAGCACAAGCAATTGCTGCTGCTGCGCTGCAATCTAAAGCTGGTATATCTGCAGACCTCGCACAACAAGAGAGCCGTAATGAAGCTATGAGAGCCCAGCAGGCAGCTACTAACCAAGGTTTAGAAGCTCAAGGTGAAGAAGATTTACAAACTCAAAATTATAACAAAAACCAAGACTTACTTAAAATGGCATCTGCTCGTAAACAACAAGCTGATGCGGCAAGAGCAAAAGCAACTCAACAACTTATGGGTGGTATTGGACAAATAGCTGGAGGTTTCGGCGGTAAAGGAGAATAAATTATGGGAAGACAAATGGGAAATAAAGTAGGCATAGAGGATGCTCAATTTATTAGCAGAGCTGGAAGAGATATAGTTACCGAAACAGTAGGAAGAGAAGTAGGAGCTGTTGGAAGTGCAATTGGTCAAGCCGTACAAGATAACATGTCTCCACTTAAAAGTAGGCAAATGGCTAACAAGTTAACTGTTGAAGATGCAGCTTTTATTAGTAGAGCAGGTAGAGACATAGTAACTGAAACTATTGGTCAAGAAATAGGAGCTGTTGGGCAGGCGATTGGAGCAGCATTAGAAGGTGCTAAAGAAAGATCTAAAGCTAGAAAAGCAAAAGATGCAGAAGCTGTAAAAGCTGCAGGTTTAGAGAGATTAGCAAAATCAACTAAACCTGCTGGAGGAGATAATCTAGTTAATACTAACGGTATTGGAGATAGAACTACTGGATTAAACAACCCAGAAGACACAGGAAAAACCGAGGGTGCTATGCCAGCACCTGCAAAAAACCAGTCTGTGTTGGATTCTTTGAATATCGGTGGCATGACTATTACTCGCCAAAATTTTACAGATTTCGGTAAAAAGATTGCAAGTGGAGGCGGTTCATTTGTTCAAACTCCTAAAGAAGTTGAAAAACAAGAACAAACTAGCGGTGGTGGATTACCAAGCTATGAAGAGGCTTGGAACGACAACCTAGAAGGGGTACAAGATTCGTATCCAAATAAAGCAGCTTATTTGGCTGATAAAGCTACTAAAGGAAAAGAAACAGAAGCAAGAAGAGCATGGGCTGAAAAAAACTTGCCTGAAGGTGAGACCTATAACGAGGCGATACATGGAGCACAATTCAAAAGTGCATTCCCTAGACGAAAAGACAATAGTCCCTTCTCTAGACAACGACAAGGAGCTGACGATTTAGCTTCTATGTATGCTGTTAATATTGGAGGCAGAGACATCTCCGGAAGTACTGATGAATCACAATATCAAGAAGGTAAAACTTATGTAGAAAAAGAGAGGAAGCTTTCTGGCGCAAGTTTTATGGGTAGCGCAGCAATAGAGGGTTACAATTTAGCTGTAGAGGGTAGAAACTACGACAAACAAGTACAAGCTGATACTGAAGACTATTTTAACGAAATGACTGCTGGGTTGAATCCAGAAAGAACAGGTATTGATTATTTAGACCAAAGTTTAAATGAATTAGGAAACCAAAGAAAAAGAGAATTTGCTGCGCACCAGAAAGACAGAGCTGCAGCTATTCGAGAAGGTAGAAAAACCGAATGGGATATAAGAAACAAGGAATTAACTAATTTTGCCTCCGATGTTCTAAACGCTAAAGACAATATAGTGGAAGCTACTAACGCTTACAAAGAAGGTATAGAAAACGGAACGATCGATAGTGCTGCATCAGATTCAGGTCTTGAAGATTTATATAATACATTCCTTCGAGGAGGCTCTATATTAGGGGTTGTTGATTTAGGAGATGGTATGGGAGCATCTTTAGCTGGAGCGACACGCGGAGGTGAGGGTGTACAAATGAGTCTTACTACCATAGCCCAACAACTTCAAGAAAAGAGTTTTGTTAAGAAGCAAGACCCTATGGAATTCTATAATGAGTTCACTGCCAACATAAAGACCGATAAAATTCCAGGTGTTGAAAAGCAATACACAGTTGATGCAAATGGAAATAAAATTACAAAATATAATACAGATCAACTAGGAAGAGTTCTAGATGTATATATAAAAGAAGAATTGAAAGAAACCAATTCAGCTAGAGGCTACGGTTCTGCCTTATTGAATCTAGATCATAGACAGTATAATGAAATGGTTAAAGATCCTGAATCAGATCCAAAAGGTCTTATTGCAGCTAAAATGAAGGAGGACATGATGAATATCCTAGCTCCTATGCAGAATTACCGATCTGAAGAATCCACGGGACTGTCCACCGCATTAGTAAACGCGCGTGCAGCAAGACAAGCAAGGTATGCTGATCTAAAAAAACAAGGTAATTCTACTGAATTTATAAATAGACAAGCTGCAAGAGACATAGCTGGTTCATTTAGACAAGTGTTTTCTGGAGGCAGATCTGCTGATGTTAATCTAAAACCCGGAGAAGGCATAACTTGGGATCCAAATCAGTACACTCCCGAAGTAGTTACAACATACAATAAAGAACTTGAAGCACTTTTCACAGGTGCTAAAGGTATAAGTGGTGTTAGTTTAGACCCATTAACTGGAGAGTTGATTATAGAAGGTAAAATAGCACTTGATAGCGAAAAAGATGCACTGGGGAATTATCAAGACAAACCAGCTGAAACCCTTGAAACAATTCCTTTTGCTGATAAAACTGAAAAAGAAAAAGAACAAATTATATCAAATTTAATGAAGAGTTACGGTGTTAATGCGGTAGGTGGTAACGTTACAAGCAGGCAAGATGCTGTTAACGCTGTCCAAATAGCGAATGAAACGAACTCCACCTCTAATAAAAATTAACCTTATGAATGAAGAATTATTACAGATGGTTGAGGGAATGCTTGCTAATAATGCTACCCAAGAAGAAGTAAACCAAGCGGTAGCTGAATTTCAAAGTAGACCTGAAGTTATTACAGAGCCTGAACCTATAGAACAAATGAACCCGGAAACGGGTTCATTATATACGGAAACAAATAATATAGGAGAGGACGATAGGTTAATTAGTATGGTCCAAGGAATGTTAGAAAACAATGCTACCCAAGAAGAGATAAATCAAGAGGTAGCGGCTTTTAAAAACCATGCGAGTAAAATGGGAAAGCCAAAAGCCGCTGTGGAGGAAACTGCACCTGTAGTGGCAGAAGATACGGAATTGCAGTTGGGAGATACTTCTTCGGAGTTACTAGGAAAGGTAGTTAGGATAAAAAGAAAAGGTGCACCTAACGGATACGACGAGTATAGTTATGAAGAAATTGAAAAGCAAATAGCAAACAAAGATTTTCGTCCAGGCCAAAAACCTTTTGAAAATGTTGAAGCTTACGTAGAAGCATTTAAAGGCAAAGCACAACTAGTTGATTTAACGGGTAGCGATAGCTCTGCTTTGGTTGATTCTAAAGATAGAAAACCTGTAGATGTTGTTAATTTTAAAGAAGGTCCTAGTGTGCCTGTTGACGATTTTGTTGAAGATGTTGATGCTATACAAGGTTTTGAAAAAATTAATAAGCTTACTTTTGAAGAAGATAATAATTTAGTAGAAAACTATGTCAACTCAGAGGAATACGCACAAGATGCGTCTTTTATAACGGAAGGTATAAATTTTGATGTTGAAGATGCTGATTTAGAACGAGACATTCTAGATAGGTATACTTCTAATTTTGGTAAAAATGATCCTTTTATAGCTAATTTTAATGAAAGCATACTAGATTTAAAGGAAAAAGAAATAGAAAACAAAAAGTCTGAGCTTGAGAAAAAATATAAGTTTAATGAGTCTACCCAACTGTGGTCTGACCAAAAGTTGATGGAAAAAGCTCAAGAGGAGTTCTACAATTTTCAAACTAACTTAATACACTCCGCTAAAGAAAATTCCGTAGGGTACCAGTCTAGAGTAGCTGCATACAGAAATTCTTTTAACAAAGAAGTTGAAAACAAACAAGCTATCTATCAAAAACAAAAAGATGCTGAAGCTGCAGCTAAGTTATCAGAAGAAACTGTTGATAAATTTAACGAAGAAATGCATCCTTTGTTTAAATGGAATCCGTTTTTCCAAGCACCATATAGGGCATTTGGCTATGTTACTAATGAAGCATCTGTTGTAGAAGGAATATATAATGTTGCAAAAATGTTGAACATGGGAACCCCCGGGATCGGTGGGATGGGAGAGTTACAAGAAGCAACTATAGCTAATATAGCAGAGTACAATCTTAAGCTAGTAGGGCACAGTGAAGCGAACACTTTTGAAGGTAAAGATGATATAATAAAAGGTGTAGCTGTAAGCTCATACACTCCTGTTCGTATTGAAAGCGCAGAATATAAAGAATGGCTAGCTACTCCAAAAAAAGAAAGAGATTACACTCCTCCTTCGCAATTTGTTGTTACAGTACGGGATACTAAAAAAATGGCTGAAGCAGGGCAATATGTGGGTTCTGCTCCTAAGAGATTTAGAGTAAGCACTGGGTCGGGTGCAAACTCCGTAACCCAGTATTTTGATACTATACTAGAAGCAACGGCACACTATAGTAATAAAGGAGCTGGGCTAAAACAAAGATTTGCTGAGGCTACTGCTAAATCAAAAAGTTTTCAAGCAGTACTTGATAAACTAGAAAGTAGTCCTGAATTTACTGATGAAAACGGGGATTATGATTCTTCAAAATTTAGCTTAAAAAACATTAGAAAAGTGGTTGGTGTACAGGGGGTGCAGATGCTATCTTCTGTTCTTACTTTAGGCTTAGGCACATACGGACAAGAAGCGGGAGCTATGTTTGAAGAAGTATTGCGTGGGCAGGCCAAAAAAAAATATGGTGATGCATTTGGTCTCATGTCTGAAGACGAGCAAATTAATGCTTACATGCAAATGTCAAAGGACGGTGAAATTGATTACAATGAAATACAATTAAGCGCCGCACAAGTTGGAATGCTTGATGGTGCTTCAACACTTTTTGGGATTAAAGCAGCAGGTGCAGTATCGGGATCAATTTTCAAAAACGTAATTCGTGGTAATTTGCTTGGTGCGGGTAGAGAAGCTGCTAGAGTTGGTAAAAACATTGTTAAAGCGGGGTTACTTGAAGTACCCACTGAGGCCGGTCAGGAACTTATATCGAGTAGAACTATAAACGCTCAGGTTCACGATATGACTGGTATGTATCTTACCGGTGAGCAGGTAAAACAAATGAAAGAGGTTTCTGTTCATGCACTTTTTGGGTCTACTGGGATTACTACTATGGGTAATGTTTCTAAAAGAGCTATTAATCATATCAGTGTTAATGTAGGTAAGTATCGCGGTAAGTATAAAATAAGGAAAGACGTTAAAGCTGCTATTTCAGAACTAAATGAGATTGTAGCTCAAAGCGAAGAAATAATACAAGAAAAACTAGCCAACGGAAAAATTACAAAACAAGAAGCTGCACAAGCACTTGCAGATTTAAAGTCCGGAAAAAACGCACAATTAACAGCTATATATGAAGCTGAAAATATTGTTGCAGGCAGTAAGTATAAAAACTACGAAGACGGTCCAAGAAGAGAAATGCTAAATTCAATAATTGATAGACAAGCATTAAATGAAGAAAAAGGCAAAATAATTAATGAAGCAAATCAAATAAAACAAGATGGCTTTTATTCACCAACTGATAAAGCCAATACGGAAGGGCGATTAAAAGTAATTGATGATCAATTAAATGACCTAAAGAAAAACGAACAAAAAATACACGCAAAACAGCATTATTTATATTCTGGTAAAAAAATGCGAGAATATATTAATAACAACCCAGATAAATTTAACAGCTCTAAAGCTTATACATTTAAAACCAGAAAAGAAGCTGAACAGTTTTTCAAAAGAAAATTTGGTAAAGACTTTGACCCTAGCAGTGATCCTAAATATGCTAGATATGGTGAATTATTAGATAATAAAATTTACGGTTTTAGAGATGACTCTAATAATTTAATTATTGATGTTGAAGAAAACATATTTAATAATGAAGATGCTATAGACTCTAATCTAGTAGGATCTAATGTAGTACACCATGAGGGCGCTCATGCGATTATGTCCACTCTTAGCGACTTTGAAGTTGGCAGAATTAGAGAACAATTGCAGATCTACTTAGAAGCAACTAATGATCCTAAATTACAGGCATTATTAATAAAAGTAGGGGTTCGAGAAGGGGTCTCAGGCAGAAATATAAACCAAGAAGATTCAGGAAGAATATCAGATGAAGAGTTTATTGCTAGTGTTTCCGATATACTACGTACATTTAGTATTCAAGAAGGTGATGTAGAAAGTTCAGCAAATTTATCTAAAATAGGAACGTTCATTGCAAATTCTCTTAACAACGCTGCTCCTGAGGGAATGGACTTTTCAGGGCTTGCTAATGGTGCACAGGTACTTGAGTTTTTGCAGAAATATAATCAATTTAACGGTACTAGTAATTTTAAATTTAACCCTTTAATAATAAAATCTAAAGATATTCCAGAAGAAGATGACGGTGTAAATTTAGCTAAAACTAATATTGAAACTGTAGCTTCTGAAAAAATTACTAAAGATGTTTTTTTTGAAGATGGTTCTATTAATAAAGAATTCCAACAATACACTTATGACGGCAAAAAGAATAATGCCCCTAGCAGTTTTCATGCTCAAGCAGCTTATGCTTACGAGCCGTTAGCGCGAGGCGTAGTAGAAAATATAAGTAAATCTGGATTTGGTATTAGTAACGATCAAGATCAATTTATTATAGAGTACTTTAGTGATATAGAAAATAAAGAAGCTTTTGTTTCTGACTTAACATTTGGGCCTGATAAAAATAAAGCAAGTTCATTATTAGGAATAGCTAAAAGCTATAATCCAGCTATTGGATCTTTTGGAGGACATGCTAAAGGGTATTTAGGATTACGAGCTATTAGAGTTTTTGAAGAAAGAACCAGTAAACAAGTCACTGAAGGCGCTCAAACATTAGACGCTCCTGAATCAATGCAAATTGCTTCTAATGATGTAGATTTTACAGAAGTTAATTTAACTGGTGAGAGTACTATAGAGCGTTTAAAGATTGAAGATAAAATATCTGAAGATTTAAATTTCTTAGTAGAAGCTACAACAGTTGAAGCTGAAAAAGTTTTAGCAAATGAAGATTTTTCTGATTTAAAAAAGCTAAACAAAAGAAATAAAATTTTTGGAGACATCTTTGCTAAAAGATTGTTTAACGATATTAAAGACATATTAGGTAAGAACACTAAAAATTCATCAGATTTTACAACTTTCTTAGCAGATAACTACGATACACTTTCAGATTTAGCTTTAAATTATGTTGATTTTCAAAAGGGATCGGGACCTTCGTCTTTGTGGACTATGGACAACCCTCCAACTAAAGTGGAGTTTTTAGATTACTATAATGATCCCAGTATAAATACTTCTACTAGGTCTGATAGAAAAAAATCTTTAAATAATGCTATTGCTAGAGCTATAGCTAATGAGAAAAGAGTAGAGTTTGCTGAAAAAAAGCCATTAATTAACAAAGGTTTTGAAAAAGTAACAGGTATAACTTTAGCTAGTGAAAAACTTGAATATGACTTGCCTTTAGACGAAAATAAAGATTGGTTTGTTGTATTAAAAGACGCTAAAGTTGATTTAACCGGTGTTAAGTTAAGCGCTTTACGAACCGAAGACGATGTTATTAAACTTATAGATTTGCAAGAGCGACACGTATGGCCGCATGTACCCAAAGGGTTATACGCTCATTCTGATGCCGCCACTGGCAATGCTCTTAATAGCAATGTTGGTGCTGGTATAATATCTACTTCAAAAGAAATGAATGAACCTATTCTGAATGAGGACGGTACAGTTCAAATGGTTAAAAGAAATGGTATAATGGTACCCAATAAGCCAAGGTATAAGCTTGCGAAATTTATGCAAGAGCAAACCAGAATAAGGATTGATGCTTTTGAAAACTGGGGTGGTGATATTTTACTTGACGGTAAGCCAATAGAAAAATATAGAAACGGTTCTTACTCTACAACGGTACAAAAGCCATTAGAAAATATTGCTGCTGCATATAAAAGAGGTGAATTGCCAAATAAATCTGACGTTGATATAATAAAAGCTTTTAATAAGAAAAACAGAGTAATTGGAGAAGAGGTCTACAAGCGGTTTAATGAAGCAATAAAAAATGACAACCAAAACGCAATAGGTATTGCTTCTTATCTAAGATTAGCGGTTAACGACACTGAGCATTTTAATAGACAATTAGCTGAAGTTGTAGGTATATCACACACTCCACAAGGCAGGGGTAAAACTTACGAATGGGAACACGCTATGCAGCAAGTTCACGTGGCAAAAAATTTATTAGCTGCAATGCTTGACGAAAAAAGGAATTTTGACGTTGAATTTGAAGCTGTAATGAATAACTTTAAGCTAATTGGCTTAGACAACATGCATAACCAATTGCTCAACAAAACCGGTTATAAAAACTCTATGGGTAAAGGCTGGGATATATTTAAAAGCTCTTGGCTGTCAAGGTACTTTAATGACTTAGTTGCCGAAGTAGGGGGCATATCACCTAATAGTTTAGTTGGCTTAGACGGAAGAACGTTTGACAAAATATATAATATTGATGTAAACGGTAATTCAACAAAAGCTATGGCATCGGCTAAGCTTAATGAAGATTTCAACAATATGTTGGAAAGAGTTAAAGGTGTTAAATCAGAAGCTGTTTATTCTGAAGACAGAGCTAATAAGATAGCATCTAGTAAGAAAGGATTGAAGTTCTTTGTACCTTATTCTGCTGAAGATTTTGTTGGATTAATTTATCCTACACTTGGGAAAGGTAAAGAAGGGGATCGTAACTTGCAATGGTATAAAGATAACTTATTAGACCCTTATGCAATAGCAATGTCTAACTTTGAGAAAGCTAAGCAAGAAGCTATGCGTGATTGGGCTGATCTTAAAAATAAAATAAAATCAACTCCAGCCGCGCTTGGGAAAGATGCTGTAAGGGGCTTCTCTAACGAGGAAGCATTAAGAGTTTATTTATGGGATCAGATTGGTGCAGTGCCTAGCACATTAGCACAGAAAGATGTGGATGCGTTAGTGGCTCATATTGAAGGTAATAAAACTTTAAAAGACTTTGCTGACAATGTTAACAATATATTAGGTGCACAAGGTTATCCGCCTCCAACTGGAGATTGGTTAGCTGGCACGCTTACTACTGATTTAATAAATAACGTTAACACAGTTAAACGCGCTGAATTTTTACAGCAATGGAAAGATAATGTGGATGTTGTGTATAGCAAAGATAACATGAATAAGCTTAAAGCTATTTATGGAGAAC